>Ga0209008_1000286_pt1 | contig 20301 bp, 17 predicted proteins | sample JacPin_JW_Ref_O3_FD_187963 | JGI IMG/M metagenome (GOLD analysis project Ga0209008, IMG submission 187963) | Forest soil microbial communities from Algoma, Ontario, Canada - Jack Pine, Ontario site 1_JW_Ref_O3 (SPAdes) (version 2) | ecosystem: Environmental > Terrestrial > Soil > Boreal...
AGCCAGATTCCCGATGAACGCGCCCTTAAGGCTGCCGCCCGCGCTGCTCCGCTCGCCGAACGGATGCGTCCCCGAACGCTGGAAGAATACGTAGGCCAGGAGCATCTGCTCGGTCCCGGCAAGCCCTTGCGGGTGGAAATCGAGCGCGACGATGCGGGCTCCATGATTCTTTGGGGGCCACCGGGCGTGGGCAAAACCACCCTGGCCAAGATCATCGCCGAGGCCACCCGCGCGAGCTTCATTGAGTTCTCCGCCGTGCTCGGCGGCATGAAGGAAATCAAGCAGGTGATGGTGGACGCGGAGAAAGCTGCCGGCTTCGGATCGCGCACTATTCTCTTCATCGATGAGATTCACCGCTTCAACAAGGCCCAGCAGGATGCGTTTTTGCCCTATGTGGAGCGGGGCACCATCCGCCTGATTGGGGCAACCACCGAGAACCCGTCTTTCGAGGTGATTGCTCCGCTGCTTTCCCGCATGAAGGTGTACGTTCTTCGAGCGCTCGCCGAGGGGCAGATCGTCGAGTTGCTGCGGCGCGCGATTGCAGATACCGAGCGAGGCCTCGGCGGGCAACAGGCCGAAGCAAGCGACAGGATCCTTGAGCGCATTGCAGTTCTTGCTAACGGCGATGCACGCGCCGCATACAACACACTGGAAGCTCTTGTGCTCGGAACCGAGCCGGGCGCCGATGGACGGCGAGTGCTTCTGGATGCTCGGCTCGAGGACGTGCTGCAGAAGAAACTTCTGCCCTATGATAAGTCTGGCGAAGAACATTTCAACCTCATCTCCGCCCTGCACAAATCGGTCCGGAATTCCGACCCGGACGCCTCGCTGTATTGGCTTGCCCGGATGCTCGAATCCGGGGAAGACCCCTTGTACCTGGCTCGACGCATGGTGCGCATGGCGAGCGAGGATATCGGCCTGGCCGAGCCGGGCGCCTTGGCGATGACGATCGCTGCCAAGGAAGCGTTCGACTTCATCGGTCCGCCTGAGGGCTATCTCGCGCTTGCGCAGGCTGCCGTCTATCTGTCGCTTGCTCCAAAATCGAACGCGCTCTATACGGGATACGGGGAAGTCCACAAAGACTTGCAAGGTACCATCGCAGAACCCGTTCCCCTGCATCTAAGGAGTGCGGTCACGGGGCTGATGGGAAACCTCGGTTACGGCCGGGGCTATCAGTACGCCCACGACGCGGAGGAAAAAGTGACGGACATGACCTGCCTGCCGGAAAGTCTCGCGGGCCGATCCTATTACAAACCCACTGACCAAGGTTTTGAGGCGCGGATCCGGCAGAGAATGGAAGAGATTCGGCGGATCAAATCGAAGCCGCGAGCATCAAGGGGCCAGGAGTGAAGCGAAAACTGGCGCCTTTCCCACCGATTTCAAGATCGATCACGATCGCAGAGCGGATCGCGACGGTAGCCCTCTGGATCGCCGTGATCGCAGGCGTGCTGCTCCGTCCCGCGCCCCTTGCCGCGCAGGACACTCCAAAATTCATCATCGACGAGGATTGCCAGGCGTTTGATATTGCGCCCGACAATTCCATCGTTTACGCCGTTTCGCACATAAAAGGCGTCAAGCGCCTGGTGATCGAGCACGACGACATATGGGTTGCATCAGGTCAAGGCAAGACGCGAAAGATCGTCGAAGCCGAGAAATTCATGCCCATTCCCCCGCCCCAGGGGTTCAGGGTCGATTCGCTTGCGTGGTCGCCTGACAGCCAGCGCATCGCCATGAATATGACGCTGCAGTTGCCGCCTCCGGGCTGGGACGACAAGAACAATAAGAAGAAGGGTGACCTGGATGAATCCATGAATGAACCGCCGCTGGCGGGAATCGGCGGCGGACGGGCGCTCGCGCTGCTCGATACCGAAGGCCACGAGATCAAGGTCGCAGGCTCGAAGACGCGATTCATCGAAGGCGCGCTTGACGGCACTTGGCTTGCCGACGGCGTCTCGGTCGTGTATCTGACCGGCGGGCCGCCCTATACAATCACGCGCGTTCGTCCTTCGGACGGAAAAAGCACCGCGCTTTTCGGGGGCCACACGTTCAGCATGGTTATTTGGGACGCCAAGAGAAACAGAGCGTTTGCCGTGGGAGACAATTTGAGTCTTCACGGCCATCTGACGCTGGTCCAGCTAGACCTGTTGCATGAGACCGTCACCGAGATCTCGGAGATCGACAATTACCAGACCAGCCTCAGCCTGTCGCCCTCGGGCACCAAGATCGCTTACTTCGAGGATGGCGACACGATCGATGTGATTGATCTCTTGCATCCGACCGACAAGCCGCTCCGCGTACGGGCCGGATTTGGACGCTTCGCATGGAGCCGTGACGAAAAGCGCGTCCTGCTCAAACGCGGACCAGACGACCGGTCAAATATCCTTCTGTGGGTCGGACTCCACGACGACACGTTTTCTTCGATTTTGCACGATCTGCAATTTCACGATTTTGAAATCGCGCCCGACGGCCAGACGATTGCCGTAACGATTCCCGGGAAGCGGGTGATAAAGGTCTATTCTTTGCAGTGAGAAATGCACAAGGGGCAAACGGGCCTGGCGCGCTGAAGCCGCCGCAGGCCTGGCCTTACTGAAGCCGGAAACGCTTGATGTGTTCCTTCAGGATGCAGGAATTCATGATCACGAACAGCCCGGCGCTTCGGGCACGTTCTGCGGCCTGAGAATGGATGACGCCTTCCTGCATCCACACCCCGCGCGCCCCGATCCGAATCGCGGATTCTACGATCTCGGGGACAAACTCCGAACGCCGAAATACATCGACGATGTCCACGCGCTCGGGAATGTCCTCGAGTCGCGCATAACACTTTTCACCCAATATTTCAGTTTCCTTGGGATTCACAGGGATCACACGGTATCCGGCAGATTTCAGATACTCGGCCACGCCGTAGCTGGGCCTGTGCCTGCGGCTGGACAAGCCGACCACGGCGATGGTTCGGCTGTTCTTAAGAATCTCGCTGGCAGGGTCGCCGGCTGCAGCCGCCGGGTGGCGACTCAGACTGGGATCGAAGTTTTCCAAAGGCTTGCTCATTGCGCCCCCCTCTGTGCGTTTCGATTTACGCGTTCGAGAACCGCACCTGGGGGTGCGAATCGCTTGCGCGCACACAGCCACAAACGCCGCCTTCTGCCCAGAGAACGCCTGAGCGCACCGCAGCGGCGCGTTTAGCCTTCGATTGCCCCTGTAAACTGCCTGGGAAATCCCCCCGAGATAAAAGCATCATACCGGAATTCCGCGAAAAGGAAAGGTCTGCTAGCTCGAGGTTTTCCGAGGGAACCGGCGCGGCTTGCGTACCAGGCGCTTGCGCGCCTCGGGCTTGCGGTGGGAGGAAATTTCGTCCAATTTGCGTTTGAGCGCGACCAACTCGGCGGGCGATAGCAGACGCCGCTGACCTGAGGCGAGCGAATCGAGTTCAAGGTTCGCGATCCGCGTTCGCTTCATTTTCTCAACCGGGTGCCCGGTCTGAAAAAGTTTGTTGCGCAGCGTGTCGCGTCGCGCCTCCGACAGGGTCACCTCATACCAGGGGGCATCCTTGCCGCGAATCCGCGTGATGCGCGCGCCCGTCGTCCGAGCCAGCGTCTCGATTTCCGCAAAAGTCAGCAGAGTCTTGAGCTTCAGCTGATAGGTCTGCGGCAGGTTGTGTGCCTGCATCATGCGGTTCGCAAGGTCGCCGTCATTGGTCAGCAGCACCAACCCGGAGGAATGATACTCGAGCCGCCCGACTGGAAACACTCGCTCGGGAATTCCGTACAGCAAATCCCGCAGCGAGGGCCTGCCTTCGGGATCGCTCAGTGTCGAAACAATTTCGGGTGGCTTGTGCAGGAGTAAATAAACGCGCTCGGTTTCCGGCCGCAGCAGCTTCCCGGCAATTTTGATGTGATCGCGTGTTTCATCGGCCTTGGTTCCGAGTTCGGTAACCATGCGGCCGTTCAGCGTGATCAGGCCGGAGGAGATCATTTCCTCGGCCCGGCGGCGGGAGGTGATTCCCGCGCGCGCGATGATTTTCTGCAGTCGTTCTTCCATGGGGTTGGCGGCGTCCCTGCCGCAAGGGTACAGCTTAGCGGAAACGGCGCGGATGACGAAGCCCTACGGCTGCTGGCAGTGGCACAATTTCCAGAGGTAATCGAAAAATGCACGCGCGCTGGAATCAACCGGCACTTCACCGGAATAGGTAGGCGCGCTGCCCCCCAAATCGATCACCGCACGAGTTCCGCCCGGCTCGCGCAAGGTGAGCACAAGGTTCGGCGTGGCAACCGAGCTGATGTCGTTGGGAACAAGCGATCCCGCCTCGCAGTGATAGCGATCGGCGAAAAGATTCTGGAAAAGCGCGGGCGCTCCTTGAGCAACTGCGAGCTCGCCCCGGTAGGAAACAGTGCCGCCGGTCCAGTCAAGCGTGCTTGTCGCTCCCGACGGAATGTGGAAAGTTACATGAGTCGGCGGCGGGGGCGCAGACGGGCGTACGGGCGCTGCATTTGTCCCGCCGGCGGGCGCGGAGGTATTCCCGGCAGCCGCGGAGGCCGCCGGCAGGCTTCCGAACGCACGCGGATGCGCGGGCACGTCGACCGACCCGGTTGCCCCGGACGGTACGTCCAGAACCGCAAATCGCAAGCGGCGATCGTCTGGCTTCGCGTCGTAGTCAAAGATGCCTCGAAGACCCGTGGACTTCCAGCCCTGAAAGGCCGCCTCCGACACCGGCCCTGACAAGTCTCGCGGAAAGAACTGGAATGAATCGCCCTTGGCATCGTATTCGCAGATCGCCATCTGAAGACTGAGCTTGCGGTTTGGGCCAACTGGCGCGAGGCTGAGTGATGCGGGTGAAATCGTAAGCAGGTAACGGGCGCTGCCCCCGTTGTCGGCCCCTGCTTTGGGCGCAAGAGCTTCTGCGCTCACGGAAATCGATGTTGAAGGCAAGGGATCAAGGCAAGCCTGCTGGAGGAGTTTTGCAGGGTCCGGCTTCGTTTGCGCGTCCGGCTCAAAGGCGACATACCCGCCGCGATAGCGCAGTTTGATGCCGTGCTCGCTGGTCTTGACGCTAAGCTTGTGAAATCTCCCGTCCCATTTCACGTTTTCCGGATAGTAGGCCAGTTCGTAGTAGACCGAACTGTCTTCGAGCGCTCCCTGGACGCAGCCGGAAAGATCGTTGGTGTTCACGCAAATCTTTCCTCCGGTCGCCTCCGCGAGGGCTTGCATCGTGCTCTGGGTATCGATGCGCGTGCTGCTTTCGCGACTGAGCTGTCCCCCGAAGCCTGCGCCCGGGTTGTTGCGGTTGATATGCGGATTCTGCCCGGCCGAATAGAGCTGCGATGCCTCGAGACCTCGCGCGTCCACCGGATAGACGGCAATGCGCGCATCTGCAAGCGCCTCGGAGGCGTGTCGAATCTTGTCAGCGTAATCCGCGGTCCCAGCGAACGAATCGCTGCCGAAATCTGCCGATGGGGCAATCCAGTTTGGAAAGGACTCCGAAAACCAGAGCAGATTCTTGCGTCCAGGATAGCCGCCCAGGAACTTCGCAATTGCGACCATCGCGTCGGTAGTTTCGTCAACCCGGAGGGACATCTGGAATTCGTATTCGGTTTTTTCGAAATCCTCCAGGGCCTGGTTTGCGGGTGTCTCGGTATCGCCGTTTTGATCCAGTACGACGTTCGACAGGCTGTTCGGGTCGTCTTGAGGGTTTTGCTCGATGTCCGGAGGTCGCAGCGTCCTGTCTACAGCCGCACGCAACAGGCCCGGGTCGGTCGTGAAACTCTGGACCACGTGCAGCGTCCGGCCGAGCACGAACACGGCGATGGGCGTCGAGGGGGGCAAGGTTTTCAGCAGCATCAGCATGTGCCGGTGAGCCTCGGACTGGTTCTGAATGTTGGTATTGAGCGCGTCCATCAGCATCACCGTCGGCGGCACACGCATGCGCTCCGGCAAGAGATTGGAGTAGATGTACGGGGTTGCGGTCGATGCCGCAAGGTTGCCGGACGCGGGCGGAGCGGATGCATCTACGAACTCGAACTTGACGATCTTCTGCGGTCCGCTGTGCTCCTCGGTAATTTGAAAGTCCTCGGCCTTGAGGCCGCGGGCTGCATTTCCGTGCGAGTCAGTGGCCACCACGTCCACCGTAATCAGTCGCGTGTTGGTCTTGATCGGGCTGCCTTGGGCGGGTGGGGCTGCCTGCGGGACTGCATTTTGCGGCTGCGCAGCCGGAGGATTCTGTTGCGGACCGGCAGGGGCCTGCGCCCAAGTGGCCGAAGCGAGGGCCAGCAGGATCGCCAGGATTATTGCAATACGCATGAGATGCCCGCTAGGAGCGCTCGGAGGTGCCGGCAGCGGCGCTTCGCGTCTGCTCAGGGACTTCCGGTGTGTCATCGGCGAGTTCAGCCAGGTCGTTGGTTTCGCCGGACTCCCTGATTTGGGCAGCCTCCGCCGAATCTTCCGACGCCGGGCCGGCCTGTTCGGCTTCAACCGGCGCGATTCCCGAGTCGCTGCCCAGCGCGGCCTGCGCGAGCTGCTCGAATTCCTTCAGACTTGGCAGTTCGTCCAGATCCGAAAGCCCAAAGCGCATCATGAACTGCTTCGACGTGCGGTACAGGATCGGTCGTCCGATCACTTCCTTGCGTCCCGCGGTTGTGATCAGGCGCTTTTCGAGCAATGTCTTGATCACGCCCCCGACATGCACACCGCGAATTTCGTTGATCTCGGGCACCGTGACCGGCTGCTTGTAGGCGATCACCGCAAGGGTTTCCAGCGCCGGCATCGTTAGCCGCAAAGGCGGCTGTAAACTCTTGATGAATTTTCTCACCACGTCGTGATGCTGCGGCTTGGTATAGAATTTCCAGCCGCCAGCCACCTTCCGCACCTCAATCCCGCGTTCGTCGGTTTGGTAGGAAGCAACCAGCAGGTCCAGTGCGGCGCGAGCGATGGCTTTGTCGACGCCAATGGCGCCCGCGATCTGGTCCAGGGTTGCGGGTTCATCCGCGGCGTAGATGATGGATTCCAGTGCTGCCTTGATTTCTTCCGGCGTAGTGTTCACAGGTACTGTTCCTCGATTTTCGACATCGCGTCGGGCCCTGCAAAAACTGCGTCGAACATTTTGTGCTTCCGCAGGCCGATGTCGGCGAAAAGCTCCGACTGCACCAGAATCACCGCCTGCATGCGCACCATTTCCAGGACCGCAAGCAGTGCAACAATCATCGCATTTCGCGTCGCGCAGGTCTCGAAAAAGGCGACGAGCGACACCGGGTCGTCGGTCGTCATCAGGCGCTGGCGCAGCAGGTCCATCATCTGGGCGATGGTCACGGTTTCGTGGTGCAGTTCGAACTTCGGCACAGCCTTGCGCCGCTCGAGCACCTGATGAAACGTCTGGATCAGATCCACCAGTGAGACCACCATCTCGCCTTCAATCGCGTCGCCGGTATACAGCGCGCGGTCCGGGCGCGACCAAACATGCGCCTCGATTTGCTGCTTCTCGTACAAGAGCTGTGCCGCGTTCTTGAACTTTTCGTGCTCGAGAAGCCGGTGGACCAGCTCGTCGCGCGGATCCTGCTCTTCGGGTCCCGCAAGCGGGTCGGCCGGCAGCAGCATCTTCGATTTGATGTGGATCAGCGTCGCCGCCATGTAGATGAACTCGGAGGAGACGTCGATGTCGAGAGTTTCAAGCTGGTGGAGATAATCCAGGTACTGCTCGGTGACCTTGGCGATGGGAATATTGTGAATGTCCATCTCCTGTTTGCGGATCAGATCGAGCAGGAGATCGAGCGGGCCTTCAAATGCCGGCAGGTTGACGCGATACGGTGACGGTGACGCGGATGCCAATTCAGTTTCCCTCGGCGGACTTCCGTGCCCGGTCCCACTGGAATATCGCGTTTCGCACCCGCTTCATCGTCCGGCGCGCACTGGCGTGGGCCTTCTTTCCGCCGGCGTCGAGGATATCCCAAACTCGCTTCGGATGCGCCTCGAATTCCTTACGGCGTGCCTGAACAGGCTCGATCCAGGTCACCAGATTTTCCGCCATAAGCTTCTTGCAATCCACGCAGCCGATCGCCGCCGTTCGGCATTCCTGGTCCACTTTTGCGACCGTGGCCGCTGGTGAAAAAAGTTTGTGCCACGCGAAGACGGGGCAAATCTCGGGCCGTCCCGGATCGGTGCGCTTCACCCGCTGGGGATCGGTCAGCATATTGCGGACCTTGGTTCGAACGTCGTCGGGTGAATCCGAGAGCCAGACCGCGTTGCCGTAGCTCTTCGCCATGCGCCGGCCATCAAGGCCAGGCAGCCGGGGCGTGGCGGTCAGCAGCGGCTGAGGTTCCACCAGGTTCTCCTCGATCCGGATGCCCGCGTTTGCGAAAACGGACTGGCGATAGTCAATCGGCGACCGGTGAAGCGAAGCCAGCATCTTCTTCCACTCGTCCGATATGCTCGCAAGCGAAGGATCGCTCGTCAAATCCAGCGTCTGTCTCAACGCTACCATCTGCTTTTCGCTGGGCTCTTTCTTGACTTCGAAGAATGCCGTGTTAAATCTTCGCACGACTTCTCTGGTGAGCTCGACGTGAGGAACCTGATCCTCGCCGACCGGCACCAGAAGGCCCTGCCTCGGTTCGCTGTACATGACAATGTCAGCAGCCTGAAGCAGTGGATAGCCGAGGAAACCGTATGTCCCGAGATCGCGCTCCTTCAGATTTTCGATCTGTTCCTTGTAGGTCGGGACACGCTCAAGCCAGGAAAGCGGGGTGATCATGGACAGCAGTAGATGCAGCTCGGCGTGCTCCAGCACGGCGGACTGAATAAACAGCGTTGATTTCTCCGGATCAAGACCCACCGATAACCAGTCGATCGCCACTTGCAGGGTATTCTCGGCGACCGAAGAGGTGTCCTCGTAATGCGTGGTTAGCGCATGCCAGTCAGCGACGAAGAAGAAACAGTCGTACTCGTCCTGAAGTTTGAGCCAGTTCTCAAGAGCGCCAAAATAGTGGCCCAGATGAAGACGCCCGGTGGGCCGCATGCCGCTCAAGACTCGTTTGCGCTTCGACACTCTAAGGGGAATCCCCCGCCTGGAAGTTCGTGACTTGAAACGGAACGGCCGATGTTAGCACAACCAACTGTCGGCTCTGGGAACGCCTGGCTCGCACCGCCGGCTACTTGCCCTTGATCGAGATTAACTCCACGTCAAACACGAGCGTCTGATTGGGACCAATCGCGCCACCCGCTCCGCGCTCCCCGTAGGCGAGGTCGGGCGGAACGAACAGCTGCCACTTCGAACCAACCGGCATCAGCTGCAGCGCCTCGGTCCAACCCTTGATCACTCCACCCACCGGAAACGACGCGGGCTGGCCACGCTTGTAGGAGCTGTCGAACTCCGTTCCGTTGATAAACGTGCCGCGGTAGTTGCATACGACCGTGTCACTGGCCGTCGGTTTTGCTCCGGCGCCTGCCGTCAGGATCTTGTACTGCAAGCCGCTAGGCAACGTGACCACGCCGTCCTTGGTCTTATTTGCTGCCAAAAACTCTTCGCCTTCCTTCATATTGGCCTCCCCTGCCTTCGCCAGCTCCGCGTCCTGTACCTTCTGCGCCTGGGCCGCCAGCTGCTTGAGCCCAGCATCGATTTCAGCATCGGTCAAAAGCGACGGGCTGCCGGCGAGCGCGTCCTTCAGCCCGCGCATTACGCTCGGGTTATCCAGATCGACTTTCTGTTTCTTCAGACTTCGCCCGATGTTGATTCCAAGCGCGTAGCTGTCTTTTTGTTCATCCGTCGCTAAAGGTGCCGAGGCCGCAGGCTTCGGCGCGGGTGGCTTCGCGCCCGTTGCCGGTGCGGGCTTGGCGGCAGGTGGCGCGCTCCCAGCAGGAGCCGCCGGAGACTGCTGTGCCTGCACGTTGCCTGACGCGCCTCCCAAAAAGGCGAGTCCGACTGCTAGTACCGTTCCCAAGTTGATCAGAGGTTTTTGCATGGGGATATTGTTGCATTGGATTCCCAGTTCCGCAAATGCGCGTTTTCAGGGCTGGCCATGGACATATCCGACCAGTCGGTTCCGAAGCCGAGGGGTGAGCAAAAAGCGGCTGCCTACAGCTTCAGCAGCTCCCGCAACCGTTTAGTCTGCCCGCGAGAAACGGGAATCTCGCTCGCCCTTTTATCGTTCATCTTCAGCATGTAGCTCGACTTGAACCAGGGTACCACTTCTTTGATGTGATTGATGTTGATCAGATACGACCGGTGCGGACGCCAGAAGACTCCCGGGTCCAGCATCTCCATCAGCTCATCCACCGTGCGATAGTTCGAGAGGCCTTCGGTGTCGCGGGAGAAAATGGTGATGGCGCCATCCTGGATTGAAGCGTAGATCATGTCGTCGGCATCAATCAGGATCATGCGGGACTGCGATTTCACGAGCAACTTCACCGGATGTGCCTGCCGCTGTCTTGGCCCTTCCACGCCCAGCTGGCTGACCAGCGTTTCCAGGCGCTGCACAGGCGACGTGTGCGCTTCAACCATTTTCTTTGCCCGCTCGATGGCCTTCGCCACGCGCGTCTTGTCAAACGGCTTGAGTAGGTAGTCCACGGCACTCACTTCGAAGGCCTGGACGGCATAGTGATCGTAGGCCGTGGCGAAAACGATTTGGGGCATGCGCACCTTGCGCTCGACCAGCTTCTTGATCACCGCGAAACCGTCCAGGCCGGGCATTTGCACGTCGAGGAACACCAGATCGGGATCATGCTCCTTGATCAACGCGACTGCCTCGAGACCGTTCTTGCCCAGCGCAACGACGTTCACCTCTGGAAAACTTTTCAGCAGATAGATGAGTTCTTCGCGCGCAGGACGTTCGTCGTCCACGATAATCGTATTAATCGCCATCGATTCGCCTTGGGCGAGTATAGCAAAACAGGGCTGGCCCACAGCTCGACACTCCCCCCGACCGCGCGTCGCAAACATAGCGCCTGGCAGGCGGCGAGGGTGCGGTAGAATTGCGCGGTTGATACCAGCAAGGGGTTTGCGTGAAGACTCAGAAGCGCCAGAAGACCAAACGGGCCAGAATCCTCAGCAGCAAGGTGCTGTTTCGCGGCCGTGTCTTTACGCTCAAGCGCGATCGCGTTGCGGAACCCAGTGGAATCGTAACCACGCGCGAAATCATCGCCCATCCGGGCTCGGTCGTCGTACTGCCGGTTCTCTCCGATGGACGAATCGTGCTGATCCGGCAGTATCGGCATGCCGCAGGCCAGTATCTCTGGGAGCTCGTGGCCGGGCACAAAGAGCCCAACGAGAGCGCCGCCGCCGGAGCCCATCGCGAGCTGCTCGAGGAAACCGGATATACCGCCCGGCGCATTCGAAAGCTGCTTGAGATATTCCCGTCGCCGGGATTGCTCGGTGAGCGCATGGATATATTTCTGGCTGAAGGTCTGATCAAGGGAACGGCGCAACCGGAAGAGGACGAACGCATTACGCAGAGGATTGTCACCCTGCGCGAAGCTGAAAACTGGATTCGCTCCGGCAAGATCCGCGATTCCAAGTCGGTCGCGGGGATTCTGTATTACGCAAGATTCGTCGCCCGCTGAGCCTGCTGTTAGTGAAACTCCCGTTGTGGAGACGCCGCGATGGAAAATAAAGACGTTGCAAAGATACTGCGCGAAACCGCACAGCTGCTCGAAATTGATGGGGCGATCATCGGCCGCTACCGCAGCTACGAGAAAGTAGCCGAACTGCTCTATAACATTCACGAGCGTATCGAGGACCTCGCCAAGGACCCCAAGAAACTCAAGGAGTTGCCCGGCGTCGGCGACAGTATGGCCGAGCACATCCGCGAAATTCTCGATACCGGCGACTACAGCCTCCGCAAGAAGCTGCGCAAAAAATACCCGCCCACGCTTCTGGACCTGCTCGAGCTGCAATCGCTCGGTCCCAAGAAGGTCGCTTTCCTCTGGAGCCATTTCAAGGTTGCTACGGTTGAGGGTGTTGAAAAGCTTGCGCGCGAGGGCAAATTGCGCGACCTGCCCGGGTTCGGCGAAAAAAGCGAGCAGAACATCCTGAAGGCCGCCGGCCAATTCAAGAACCTTTCCGGATCGGGGCGCGTCCGTATCAACGTCGCTGACGACGAAGCGCAGAAGCTTACCGCCTTTATTGCCAAGGCCGGCGAAGCTGTCGAGTCGGTGACGCCCGCCGGTTCGCTCCGCCGCGGCCGCGAGACCATTGGCGATCTGGATTTGCTGGTGACCATGCGTCCCGGTCACGACAAGCAAAAAGACGTCGACGCCGTTGCGGCGCACATCCTGAAATACCCCGGAATCGATCAGCAGCTGGCGCACGGCGAGAACAAAGTCAGCTTTATTCTGGGCGGAGGCCTGCAGGTCGACGTCCGGTTGCTCGAAAAGAAGAGTTTTGGGGCCGCCCTGCTGTATTTCACCGGCTCGAAGGCTCACAACGTGGCACTGCGCGGCCGCGCGAACGACATGGGCTGGACGCTCAACGAGTACGCGCTCACCACGCTCAAGGGCGGCAAGGTAGTCGCGGGCAAGACAGAGGAAGAAATCTATTCCAAGCTGAAGCTGGCCTATATCGAACCCGAGCTGCGTGAGATGACCGGGGAAATCGAGGCCGCCGAGCAGAACAAGCTCCCCAAACTCGTGACGCTGGGGGATATCCGCGGCGACCTGCAAATGCACACGACCGCATCAGACGGCAAGAATTCGATCGAGGAAATGGGCCAGGCCGCAAAGGATTTGGGATACGACTACATCGCGCTCACCGATCATTCGCAGGCCGTGACCGTCGCAAACGGGCTGGACGAAAAGCGCACGCTCGAGCAGATCAAGAAGATCCACGCGGCGAAAGTGCCCGGAATGACCCTGCTTGCCGGCAGCGAAGTGGATATCAAGAAAGACGGCACTCTTGATCTCGAGGATCACGTGCTCGCCGAACTAGACGTCGTCGTCGCATCCATACATTCCTATATGAACCTTGCGCGTACGGAAATGACCGAACGGTATCTGGCTGCGATTGAAAATCCGTACACGCAGATCATCGCCCACCCCACGGGCAGGCTGGTTCTCCGGCGCGAAGCTTTTGAATACGATATGGAAGCGGTTCTCGACGCGTGCGCAAAACACGGCGTCGTGATGGAGTGCAATGCCTACCCGGACCGGCTGGATCTGCGCGACGTTCACCTGCGCATGGCCAAGCAGCGCGGCGTGAAGATCGTGATTTCGACCGACTCGCACACCACGCGCAATCTTCAATTCATGAAATACGGGGTTGAGACCGCACGGCGCGGCTGGATCGAGAAAAAAGACGTCATCAACACGCTGCCGCTGAAGGAGTTTCTCGCCGCGCTCAGGCCCAAGCCGCAGGCCGCAAAGTCAAAGGCTGCCAAACAAAGATCTGCTTAGATCCGAGGCGGAGCCGAAGTCACACGGAATAGGAAACTGTGCCGTCGTCGACGGTGCCCGCGACCTTGGCCTTGGTTGCCACCGACGGAGATTTTGCTCCCCGCCGCATGGCTACAATTCCCGTGCGCACCACTTCCATCAATCCGAACGGATTGAGCAGTTCGAGCAGGCGGTCCACTTTTTCTTCGCCGCCCGTCAACTCGACCGTAATTGAATCGGTCGCAATATCCAGCACTCGCGCGCGGAACACTTCGGCCAGTTGAAGCACTTGCCCGCGGGTCTCGCGCGTCGCGGCTACTTTTACCAGAGCCAGATCGCGCAACAGCGCCGGATGATGGGTCACGTCGTCCACCAGCAGTACGTTTACCAGCTTATAGACGTTTGCCACGATGCGCCGCGCCTGGTCTTCATCGGCCTCGGTGACAATCGTCATGCGCGAAACCTCGGGTTTTTCGGTCCTCCCAACCGTCAGTGAATCGATATTGAATGCGCGGCGGCGGAACAGCGACACCACGCGCGACAGCACTCCCGGCTTGTTTTCCACGTAAACGACAATCGTATGCAGCATGGCTGTCCTATTCGTCCTCGGCCGTTTCGACGAGCGGATTGGGCCGCCGGATCATTTCATTGAGCGCCGCACCGGCAGCGACCATGGGATAAACCGTATCTTCCTGCTCGACTTTGAAATCCATCAGCACGGGACCTTCGTGGGCGTGCGCCGCACGTACCGCGGGTACAACGTCGGACCGTTTCTGGATCAGCACGCTGCGGATGCCGTAGGCTTCCCCGAGTTTCACGAAATCAGGATTCAGCAGCGGTGTCGCCTCGTAGTTCCGGTCGTAGAAGAATTCCTGCCACTGGCGGACCATTCCAAGATAGCCATTGTTGATAATGGCGATATTCACTTTCAGGTTCTCCTGCACGATGGTTGCAAGCTCGGCCATGGTCATCTGGAAACCGCCGTCGCCCACCACGACCCATACGTCTGCGTCCGGCCGCGCCACTTTGGCTCCGATCGCAGCCGGCAACGCAAAGCCCATGGTCCCCAGGCCACCTGAGGTGATCAGCGAACGGGAGCGTTCGTGCTTGTAATACTGGGCCTCCCACATCTGGTGCTGGCCAACGTCGGTGACGATGATCGCATCCCGGTCGCGAGTCTCGTGCCAAAGGTCGTTGATCACGTGCGCGGCGTAAAGATGGCCGTTGTCTGGAAGATTCTGGATATCGCGAACAGCCGTATCGCCCTTGAGGCCGCGGATGTATTCGATCCACTCCGTGTGGTTTCCGGGCTCGACGCGCGGCAAAAGCTCCAGCAGGATTTTTCGCAAATCTCCCACCAGGGGGACGTCCACTTTGACGTTTTTGTTGATTTCCGCGGGATCAATATCGATGTGAATCTTTTTCGCGTTGGGCGCATACGTTTTCAGGGTTCCGGTCACGCGATCGTCAAATCGCATGCCGAAGGCCAACAGCAGATCCGCTTCCTGAATCGTCTTGTTGACCCACGCCTCTCCGTGCATACCCATCATGCCGAGATTTAGGAAGTGAGAAGCCGGCAGTGTCCCCAGTCCCAGCAGAGTCAGCGCCACCGGAATGCATGCGCGCTCGGCAAACGCCTTCACTTCGTATTCCGCTCCGGAAACCAGAATTCCGTGACCGGCCAGGATCAGCGGGCGCTTCGCGGCCCGGATGAGTTCCAGAGCCTTTTCGTATTCTTCCTTGGCAGGCGAAAGATCGGGCCGGTATCCGCGCATCTTCGGCGCCGCGCCCTCCCAATCGAGTTCGCAAGAACTCTGCTGCGCGTCCTTGGTGATGTCGATGAGCACCGGTCCCGGGCGCCCGGATTTGGCCACGTAGATGGCTTCGCGGACGGCATGAGCGATTTCGTCAGCGCGCGTCACCAGATAGTTGTGCTTGGTGATCGGCAGGGTGACGCCGGTGATGTCGGTTTCCTGAAAGGCGTCAGAACCCAGCAGCTTGCTTCCGACTTGTCCGGTGATGCACACGATCGGGGAGGAGTCCATCATGGCCGTGGCGATCCCGGTAACCATGTTCGTCGCGCCTGGACCTGAAGTCGCAACAGCGACGCCGACTTCGCCTGTCGCGCGCGCGTACCCGTCGGCCATGTGCGTCGCACCTTGTTCGTGGCGCACCAGAATGTGGCGTATCGAGCTGTGTCGCAGAGCGTCATATGCCGGCAGGATCGCCCCGCCGGGATAGCCAAATACGGTCTTCACGCCTTCGCGCTCAAGACATTCCCACAAAATTCTCGCTCCGGTCATGGTGGTGGGTTTGTCACCAGCTTTTCCGCTCGCTTTGGCACCGGTCTTATCAGTCGCTTTACTGCTGCCCATGGTCGTCTCCCTCAGAAATTCGCGAGCCCAGTGTGTCTATCTAGCTCGCTCGTCGGTCCGCACGGCAAGGCTTGAGCCTTCTCCGGGTTGTGCCTGCCGGCTGCGTGTCTTGGACGGCAGGTGTGAGTTTGTTGTTAAAATGTCGCCAGAAAAAATAAAACCCACCTTGCCAGCGTCTCTGGCGGGTGGGTTTCTTGAGCTCTTGATTCCTTCCTACTCAGCTCAGTTATGCCCTCCTGGCAGAGATGCGCGCACGAGTTTTACTACTACAATCGCCAGAGGCAGAAAGAAGATTTTTTCGTTTCGCGTCACGTGTTTGCGTCCAGTTAACTGAGCGCCCCGGGTTCCCGCGGCGTTCCAGGCAGTAACGTTACGCCCCGCGAGCTTCCCGTGTCAAGAAAGTCTTGGGGTGGTGATTCTCGATCGAAACACAGCCGCGTACCTGTCCGGAAGCTCAGTGCCCTTCTGGAACGAGATAGTACGGCGGTCCTATAGGTGTCCACACAAGGGACGTGTAATTTGAGAGTCGAAAATACGCTCGATCCAAAGGAGCGAGATGGCTACCGGAACCTGGCCACAATTCAAGCCCGCAGTCGATCCGGCCCCCAAGGGACCCCAGGACGCTCGCACCAGGAAGCGGCTGAAGTTATCCCTACCCGTGCACGTGCGCCCGTTCGATGCCCGGTTCGCCGAAATCGAGGACGTCGGACAGGTCGTCGATTTCACGCGCGACGGCCTGTATTTCAAGACCAAGATGCCCCACTATTTTGTCGGGATGCGACTGATTGTGACGTTCCCGTTCGGTGAGAGGGTCTCGGCACACAGAAAATTCCTTGCTTCGATCGTCCGGCTGGAACAGCTTGAAAACGATAGCCGGGGAATCGCTCTACGCTTTCTGTTGTAAGGCATGGCACGAATTTTCCTCGCGGCAGCAGGCCGGTTGCAAGACAAGAAACCGGTTCTTTTCGCCCAATTGCGAGGTTCGGATCGACCCAACACAAGCATACCTCCCATGATTGGCTTTTGGGCAAGGTCTCGGGCGATTCGGCTTGTCACGTTACCGCCGGGACGGTGACAATTAGCCATCAGAGGAAGATCGGCCCGCCCATTGGGCGCCTTTAACTCAACACGACGACGGGAAGGCAGGAACTCAAGATATGTATGACCACGGGCATAAGACCCATTCTCGAGGTAAGACTACCGGCACAGGCGAAGCCGAGCGCCGCAACAACGACCGCCATCTGGTCACAGCTTCGGCCGAGGTGGTTGAGATTGGCTCAGGTGCCAAATTCTCAACTCGTACAACAGATCTCGGCCCGGGCGGCTGTTTTGTCGACACCATGGTTCCCTTTCCAGTTGGCGCAAATGTGCGAGTCAGCGTTCACAAAGGCAAGACCCAATTCGAAACCGGGGGAGTTGTGGTCTATTCCCAAGCTGGTCTGGGAATGGGGATCGCATTCGAGACCCTGGAGCCACCGCAGCGCGCTGCACTCGACAATTGGCTCACCGAACTGACCGGAGAGCGGCAAGCTCATCCCCACGACACCGGATATTCCGGGGGCAAGACTGCCGATCCTCGCGGTGCAGACCATACGTCGCTGGTTCGCTTGGTAAGGCTCATGATTGGCAAAGGCCTGCTGACCGAAGCCGAGGGCTCATCGGTTTTGATCGATCCCGTACTATAACCTTCGGCCGTTCAGTAAGTTATAGGACTGGTCAGTCCTAGAACCACGTTTTTGTTTCAGGCATGCAGATACTTCCCACTATAGGAATTTTTTCCTCGGCCAGATTCGTTTTGACCCTCATTAAACGGGGTTAAAGACCGTGTAATCAATAAACCAGCCTTAACGATAGGTGGCAGAGTTCGTGCAACTAGCTAGGCGCTGAGGGGACCCATGGGAGAGCGTAGAAAAGCAAGAAGGTATGAAGTTTACCTACCGCTGCAAGTCTGTATGTCGCGACATCGGCCCGCCGAATTCCATACCGCTCAGCTGCGAGATATCTCGCGATCGGGAATCTATTTCCAATCGCCCGTCACACTTGAGCCCGGAGTCGGCATCGAGCTGACATTTGCGCTCCCGACCGAAAAAGACCGCGGCACGTCGGTGTTGGTCCGCGCGAGCGCCAAAGCCCTGCGTGTTTCTGAGCTCAAGGGCGATGTCACTCCGATGTACGGCGTAGCCGCTACGATCGACCGCATCGACTTTGTCCGCCCGGTTGTCGCGCACGCTGCAGCCTGAGACGCGCTCGGCCATCCGGCCTATTTTCTCGAAGCATCTGAGCTAACGCCCGCAGCTGACCACAGGCCACTACAATAAAGGGTAATTTTGCGCTCAGTCGCCGATGCCCGATCGTCATCCTTCAAACTCAATCCTGGCGCTTGAGCGCCGGATCCTTCACGCCCTGTGCGTTGGAGCGAACTCGCCCGATGACTGGGACCACCTTGCCGGCCGGCTTGCCGGATACCGCTGGCTCGGGTCGGACCACAAAGTAGTGTTCGAAGCGCTTCGAGCAATCAAAAGCTGCGACCCAAAAACGCGGCGGGACGAACTTCCCGCACAGGTTACACGCATGGGATTTCCTGATGGGGACTGGAAGCCCTATTTCGAGCCTGGCGACGGCCGCGAACTGAATCTTGAAGACCTAATCCGCAGGTTGGAAGCATGGGAGCCAGACCGGTCCTGATCGCAGAGGCGGCGCCCTTAGTTCTTGGCCGCGAGCTCGAAATCAATCAAGCGATCCAGCGTCTCGACGTCCCCGCCCACAATTGGACGTCCGTTGATGTAAACCGTAGGAGTGCTGCTGACATCCAGCGCCACGCCATCGGCGCGGTTGGCGTCAACGGCCTTTTCGGCATCAGGGGATGAAAGACACGCTTTGAAAGTATCCGCGTTAAGGCCGGCGGCAGTCGCGAACTCGACCAGCTTGTCCCACACGTTTTCCGCCGAAAGCACGTCTTGGTTATCGAAAATCGAGTCGTGGACCTTCCAGAAGGCTGCCGGGGATTGGTTGAAAGCACAGCGCCCGCCGAGCGCGGCGGTCTGCGCCCAAGGATGAATGCTGGTCAGCGGAAAATCTTTGTATACGATGCGGATCTGCGGGTAGCGTGCTTCGACTGTCTTCAGCTCTTCGTGTAACTCACGGCAGTGAGGGCACTCAAAATCGCTGAACTCAACCAGAGTCACTCGGGCATCGGCTGGGCCCTTGGAAGGATTGCCCTCCGGGTGCGCCTTCGCGCGGTTATCCGCAAAAGGGTCGGCGGACATGTCATACATTTCACCGCGAAGAAGCGTCTTGCCGTCCTTGCTTACATAGACTTCGCCAGTTTGAACCTGCTCGCCCACTGTCACCTGAATCGGAACAACGTAAAACTCGGGTGACACAGCAGGTCGGAGCGGTCCGAGAGCGACTTTAATATCCGCACCCCATCCGAAAAAATGGCGGACGAATACCTCGGCGGACTTGAGCAACCTGGCCTGTTCTGGGGTGACAGCTGCCTGGCCGGGAGCTGGTGCAGGAGGCGGGTTTGTTGGTTGCGCCTGCCCTGAACACGGAATCGCTGAAACCAACAATGCAGCCGCGATGGCTACTGCAGATCGGACCGACATCGACTGAAACCTCCTGCGTACCCGATTCGGAAAGGATCAAGGACAAGCCAGAATAAAGAAAGAAGCCGAGAAGAGCAAAGAGGAAAACCAGCACTTGCGACGACACAGGGCGCCCGATCCGGCTCCCTGACGGCGGCGCTAAGCCGATGCCACCCGGCTGGCGAGCCAGTCGCCAACTTGACGAGTGTTCAAAGAACCTCCCAGATCGGTGGTCGTCTTGTTTTCGCGGATGGCCGCGCGGACCGCATCTTCGACCCGCTGAGCTTCCGAAGCCCATCCGACATAAGCGCACATCATCGCCGCCGCGAGCGCGGCCCCCATAGGATTGGCGATATTTTTCCCGGCGATATCCGGCGCCGAGCCGTGGACCGGTTCAAACAAGGAGACCTGTCCCGGATGGATGTTCGCCGAGGGCGCAAGTCCCAATCCGCCGATGAGCCCGGCGCCAACGTCACTCGCAATATCTCCGAACATGTTGCAGGTGACGATGACCTGAAATTGTTGCGGACCGAGAACCATCTGCATCAGCAGGTTGTCGATGTACATGTGACTTGCTTCGATATCTGCGAATTCTCGGCTGACTTCAGCAAACGCCCGTTTCCAGAGGTCGTGTCCATAGGTGAGTGCATTGGATTTGTCGCTCATGCACACGCGTCGGTATCCGCGACGGCGGGCGAACTCAAACGCATAGCGCAGGATACGCTCTACGCCTTTGCGCGTGTTCACATCCTCCTGGGTGGCGATCTCGTCCGCAGTTCCCTTTTTGAAAAATCCGCCCATCCCGGCGTAAAGGCCCTCGGTATTTTCACGAATCACGCAAAAGTTGATGTCCTTCTCCGCGCGCGATTTTAGGGGGGTGAGCCGCTGATCGAACAGGACACACGGACGCTCGTTGACGTACAAATCGAGCTTGAACCGCAGGCCCAGCAGAATATCGGCGGCGTGGACGTTCGTCGGAACGCGCGGATCGCCCATTG
>Ga0209008_1000287_pt1 | contig 20290 bp, 18 predicted proteins | sample JacPin_JW_Ref_O3_FD_187963 | JGI IMG/M metagenome (GOLD analysis project Ga0209008, IMG submission 187963) | Forest soil microbial communities from Algoma, Ontario, Canada - Jack Pine, Ontario site 1_JW_Ref_O3 (SPAdes) (version 2) | ecosystem: Environmental > Terrestrial > Soil > Boreal...
CGGCACCGTAACCGTTTTTGCGCAGTCAGCCACGCGCCCGCTCCCGACATTCGGTCCGACGGGGGATATCGTGTTAATCCGTGAGTACCGTTCGCCTTCCCGGAGACGCTCTCATGAAGATCAAAGCGGGCATCCTCGCGGTTGCAGCATTTCTCGCATTCGGCAGGCCAGCGACCGCTCACCACTCGTTTGGCGCTGAGTTTGACGGCGATAAACCGGTGCGCCTCGTGGGAAAGATTACGCGCATCGAGTGGACCAATCCGCACTCCTACCTTTACGTGGACGTGGTCGACGAGAAGGGCAACGTGGCGAACTGGGGTTGCGAGGGAGCCGCGCCTTCGGCGCTCACGCGACGAGGGTGGGAGCGGGGCGACTTGAAGATTGGAGACACGATTGTGGTAGATGGTTATCGCGCGAAGGACGGCTCTCATCTTGTCGATACCCGCCGTGTGACCCTCCCGGACGGGCGTTCACTTTCTGGTAGCGCTCGCGGAGACGGCGCCCCTGACGACACTTCAACCCAAAAGTAAGCCTGCCGAGTGAACAACGGCTGTCGCTCGTCACAACGATGGCGGTAGCCGACCGAGAGACTTGCGGACGCGCTGTATGCGCCGGGGGCCCCCGCGATACTCTCGCTACTTGCGAGCGCGGATGGGTGCGCGAACGATTCCTCGGGAGATTACGACTCAGGTCGTCAGATTCCAGATGTAGAGAAACTCGCCATCGAGGGCGGTGGAGACCTTGCGTCCGGCCTTTCGCGTGGCGCGATTCAAAGCCGATCGAATGTTTTCCTTGGTATCCGGCAGATCGTGGATGGGAACTTTGAGCGCCGAACCGGGCTTTAGCAACTCCAGATCGCGCATGATCACCGTCACGATCTCCCGATGCTTGCCGTTGCGTCCCTGAGGAATGTCCGCATGAACGACCGTTTTGAAATGCATGGGGGCGGCTTTGGTCATCCTGGTGGCCATTCGGTTGTCTCCTTGTCACTGCGTTAAACTAACGTAACGCTAACGTATCGCCGACCTATTGTCAAGTACTCGTTATCATCTTTTCTCGAGACCGTGAGCCAGGCCGCATACCTGTGAACTGGTTTGCGCCAGGGTGACCAGCGATACCCAATCGTGCACGAATGTCTGCGCTCTCACGCAAACGACTCGCCGAAGGCGGCACTAAAGATATGACCCGTATGAATTCCGGCGTGCTAGCTTATTCACAGAAAGAGAGGTACAGCAACCTTGAGAACGGATACGCATTTTGAACAAGTTCCTCTAGAGCTCATTCAGGCGCTCGTTCAGGAAAGACTCCGCGAAAACGCACAAGGGGCACCGCTCCCGCCAGCCCAGGAACCGGACTCGAAAGAATCCTCGCAGGCGAAAGGCAAAGAAAATGGAATCTCCGGTCGATATTTTTCGCATGGAAGCTGACGGTCAAATGATGTGGCTGGGTGCGGCCGAATCGCTTGGTGAAGCCAAGGCACGGGTGCAGCAATTCGCCAAGAGCTGGGCCGCCGACTATATGATCGTCAACCTAAAAAGCGGTCTGAGACTTACCATCTCCGCAAGCGCGGCGACGAGTCCCCACGAACCGGCCTCGCAAGTGTCATTGGAGCCGGAATGCTAACCAAGCGCGATCGTTTAAAAGCGTCCGCTCCCTAGCCCCGAGGTAGACGGTGGTTCGTTGACAACCGTGCGGTCTCAGAAAGGAGTCGAGCTTTACGGTCGTGCGATGAGGTTGTGAAGCGCGAGCGGGATTATCAGCCTCGAGCCCTTTTGGAGTACTCGCAGTACTAGGAAAGTCGAATCTGTGAAATTTGCTTGACCAGCTGAAGTGGGCACTGTTATACGGGTCATCGAAGCGCGGTGAAAAGTTCCGTCGAGCGAGCAAATTCAGAGGTCGTGGATGACTCACAATCCCCCGCAACGCAGCAGCTACTACTCTAAAGCGCGCATCGCCTCAATTCTGATTTTTTGTGCCTGCGCTGCATTGCTCCCGGCCCGCTGTTTTGCAGACGAAGTGAACGTGGTCGGGCTTGATTCTCCGCAAACTGCTATACCCGGCGAAACAGTCATTTTCACGGGAGCAATAAACAACGCTATTGAAGACACCCCTGTTGCATTCACGTTCAGTTTTTCGGGTTTCGATCCATCAGAGCTGACGCCCGAGTCGCTATTAGCGACTCCCTATTCGATCGGAGGAGGGGCTACGATCGATCTCTTCAGCGTTGCCCTCAGTCCCACAATGACGGCAGGAACCTACACCGTTGACTATCAGCTCCAGGGAGTTGGTGCCGCGCCGGAGGATGAAACCAGAGACGCAGATGGCGTAGCTACGATCACGGTCACGCCCGAGCCATCGACGATGTGGCTCATGGCCACCGGTTTGATCATCTTCGGAGTCACCCTCCCTTGGTTTCACCGGAGAAAAGTCAAAGCAAGCGGCCTGGAATCCGCCTGAGACCGGGGTGCGAGGGTCATCTCGTCGTAGTGCGGATTTTCAGGAACTCCAGAAGATCACACCTTCCCAACTTCGCCTCGGGTATGTCCAGGAGAAGAAAAAGCCGTGATGGGCTCCTGCCAATGGCTATCTCATCAGACGACATTTCTGGGCTGCGTTCAGCGGCCGTCTTTGGGTGAAATCTGTACGTGAAAGCCATCGGGATCGATGAGATTGACCGTGGATACACCATCATTTGCCTGAAATGCAGCTCTCGCCTTGGAATCCGGCAGTTCGGTATTAATTCGATCCGCCAGCAGTTTTGCGGAATCGGTATCGATATGGTCTATCGCCACGGAAAAATGCGTGATCAGGCCTTTCTTCTCGGCGACTGAATCCACGCTGATATATCCGGTCGGAAAATCCAGATGAATACCGGTCCCGGCATTCGTGGCCGGCCATCCCTTTGTGACCCCAAATAATTTTTGATAAAACACAAAGGAACGCTCAATGTCGCTAACGGTGAGCCCCACGTGGTTGACGCCCAAGCCGCGAACAATCGGGGCGGGAGCCGGGGCGGCGTTCTGCGCCAGGACTCTCGCAGGCAAGACCAATGCGGCTAGAGCCTGGACAAGTTGCCGCCGTGTTACACTGCCGCGTTCGTACTGATCAAACAATTTATCAACCATCGAGTCCATTCGTTGCCTCCTTCGCGGTAAACCAAACCGCTCTTTGAAAAGAGCCTACCCTGGTGCTCGGGCTGAAAGAAGTCCCCCCAGCCATTCGATCCCGGAGGCAGGATGAGGTCTTTCCAACAGTCGCGTCATCGGTCCGGCCTGATGTCGAGCAACATACCCGGCCCATTTGAGCCTGTCTGGACCTGAGGTACCTGCCCGTTCCACTTTACAATCCAGCGATCGGTCACCGCCAGCTTCTGCCATTCAATGATATTCGGACTGATGGACGCAGCCCGCACACGATTCGATTCCGCTTCGCCATTGGCCACCGCAACTTGTGCTTTCGCCTGACCCTCTGCCGCTGCCACCAGCTTTGCTGCGTCGGCTTGTGACTGCACGAGTTCATTTTGCTTCTGTACAGCAATTTGTTGCGCTTGGACCTTGGCGTTGATCGCGTCAATCACCGATTGAGGGGGGCGCGGGGAACCAATAAAACCAAATTGATCGATCACCACGCCAATGTCGGACACCTCTTTCTGCAAATCCAACCGCGAATTCTGCTCCAACTCGGATTTCTTTTCGCCCATGATTTCCTGCACCGTATATTGCGACCCGGTCCGGTTGATAGCGTCCCGTGCTACGTTTCGCAGAAATCCGTGCGTGAACTGGGTAATGTCGTCGTTCCGAAATTTCACGTAGAACGCAGGAACCTTACTTGCATCGAGATGATAGGAAACGGAGAGATCGCCGTACACGGTCAGGCCGTCTTTCGTGTTGAACGACATTTCTTCGTTGTTAACCGACCCTTCGTTCGGATCTTTGGTCCATTTTGCCGTCTGGACCGAGGTCGGATATTCCACGATTGTGGAAGAAAGGAAATTGTAGAAGACCCAGCCGGTACGAATCGGCAGATCCTCAACGCCACGTTGAGATCCTGCGAGATCCACTTTGATGCCCACTCGGCCTGGCCCAATCCGTGTGGCGCATCCTGCGAAAAACAGCACGATGACCAAAGGAATCGCCAGCAGTCCATACTTGCGCGTCATCTAGTCTCTCCTATCGGCTCGGCGGGTCGTGGGGTGTCGTTTTGTGGTGCCAGATCCATTTCATCGCCGTCGGGAAAAGCACAACTACCGCGACGATCAGCGCCACGCCTCCCGCCACCTTCCAGTCACTGGGCTGGTTCATCAGGTTCATACCCTGCGTCACCAGGTAAATTGCTCCGCAAATCACGAGCACCAAAGCCGCATATACGAAATGTTCTCTCATCGTTTGTTAAGCCTCGGCCGTATTTCTGAAACCATGCCGAGCATGTTCTACGTACATGGGTATGTTGTCCATCCGTAAATATTTCGCGCGCTTCACATTTGGCAACAGGCGTTCTCTCCACCTTACAGACTCGAGATCGCCTGGGGCCGCTGGCCGTTGAGGTCCGACCGGACCGTGGTTTGTCGCGGAACAGGGACCCGGGAGGAAACATCAGACATTTAGATACTCATGCGGGCGGGATAAGTTGTTGGGCGATCGGAATGCGCACGAGGGCCGCGGAAAATCGCCGGGGCGCGCGGTCGGTGTTGGTGCCTGGTTGCTGGGGTCTGCGGAAAAGACGATCCTGAGCGGGTTCACCGGGCCTAGCGAAGTTGCGCGAATTCTTGGGTGATGTAGAGATTTCCGTCCGGTGCTCGAACGATCCCGACTCCGACGTGTGTATATCTCACGTTCAGGATATTCCACCGGTGATTGTGCTCGAACTTCGGCTCATTCATGAATAAGGACTCGGCCTCACTCACCCCTCTGCAATTGGCGATATTTTCCCCGGTTGAGAGCCACTTGATTCCCGCCCCCGAAACGCGGTCCGCCGGGGAACTCCCGTCCCAGCCCTCATGGCTGAAGAATCCGTCGCGGGCCATTTCTTCCGAGTGCATTCTGGCGACGGCCGCCAGCCGGTCATCCCACTGAAGCGCGGGCGCGCGGCCGCCTGTCTCGCGCGAGTAAAGCGGATCTGCGCGGTCGCGATTGATTAGCTCCCACATTTGCAATTCAAGTTGGCCCGCTACATACGGAGAGTTCGCGCGGTGCGGCACCGACTGTGAAGAAAGAGAGCTCGCCGGAAATACCCCAAACAGCAGCAACGCCAGAACAGCCGCAGCGTATCCTCTATAAGGGCTGGCAAAGCGCACAACGGAGCTTGTCGGAGTCGGCATGAAATTCTTGCCTGCATCACAACCTTACACCGGGTTGAGTTTCGGGAATACTGTCCGGAAGGGCAGCATTGGTGCTGGTTTACGCGGACACCGTCTCAACCAAAGGAACCCAGAACAAAGTCTTCCGATCCCATGGCACGCGGTGCCGGCCAGCGGGTGCTGAGAGCCACGTAGGTGCCCTGTAATCAACGGATCAAGACTTCACGCAACTCGCTGTGATAACTTTCGCCCGGATGAGGCAACACAAGCGGTACTCGTCAAAGAAACGATGCAGATCGGTGTTTTAAAGGAGCGTTTCCATGCGAACCGCCTTATTCGGTGCTGTGGCGATGCTTGCGATCGGAGGATGGCTGGTTTCCTCGGCGGCCATCGAGGAGCCGGTTCATCTTGACTCCGGGTCAGTCTCCGGTGTCCCAGGCTCGAACGCAGCCGTGCGCGTTTTCCGCGGTATTCCATACGCCGCGCCGCCGGTCGGAAAACTGCGCTGGGTTGACCCGCAACCGGCGACACATTGGGACGGTGTTCGCAAAGCCGATGAATTCGGGCCGATGTGCGTGCAGCCGGCCTTTCGGGGCCAGAATTCGACCTCAACTCAACCCAAAATGAGCGAGGACTGCCTCTTCCTCAACGTCTGGACTGCGGCTACCTCAGCTAGCGAGCGGCTGCCAGTCATGGTTTGGATTCACCCAGGCGGCTACCAAACCGGATCCGGATCGACTCCCGGCTACGACGGCGAAGCGCTGGCCAAGAAGGGCGTCGTGCTCGTCACCATCAACTACCGGCTGGGCGTGCTTGGATTTTTTTCCTATCCGGAGTTGACGAAGGAATCCGAGCATCATGCGTCGGGAAACTACGGACTCATGGACCAGGTCGCCGCGCTCGAATGGGTCCAGAAAAACATTGCCGGGTTTGGAGGCGATCCGCGCCGCGTGACCGTTTTTGGAGATTCGGCCGGATCATCCAGTATTTCAAACCTTATGGGATCGCCACTCGCCAAGGGGCTGTTCCAGCGTGCGATCGGTGAAAGTGGTGCGTGGATGGGTATCTCCCTCACGCACACGCGAATTCTGGCCGAGGCCGAACAAGCTGGACTGCGAACGGCCGAGGAGCTGCATGCTCAAAGCCTGGACGAACTACGCGCGAAATCAGCGGAAGATTTGGTCAAGGGCGGCCGTGGCGGCGGTCCCGTGATCGACGGATGGTTTCTTCCGGAACAGGTCGAGAGCGTATTCGCCGAGGGCAAACAGAACGATGTACCGCTATTGGCCGGGTCGAACAAGGATGAGGGAACATTCTTCCTTCAACCCACAACGGCAGAGAAGTTTATCGAGCGTTCGCGCACACGGTTCGGCGACCAGGCGGACGCTTTCCTGAAACTCTATCCGGCGGGTTCGGATGAGGAAGCGAACCTGTCACAACTTGCCGCGTTTCGCGATGAGCTCGCATTTGTGATGCGGATTTGGGTACGGGCCCAGAGGAAGGCGGGATATTCGAAAGCATTTCTCTATTACTTTACGCACGAACCACCTCCGCCGGTTGGCTCGACGGCTCGGGGGGGCCTTGGTTCGGGCGCGACCCACGGAGCAGAAGCCCAATACGTTTTCGAAAACCTACTGCCGCCCCGCGTGTGGACGGACCTCGACCATCAAGTATCGGACATGCTTTCATCGTATTGGGTTAACTTTGCTACCAAGGGCGATCCGAACGGAAACGGACTGGCCAGATGGCCCGCCTTTGACGACAAAAGGAATGATCGGCCGATGGTCCTGGGCGATCGAGCCGAGATCGGTCCAGCACCGAATCGCTCACAGCTCGCATTTTTCGAACAGGTTTACGAGAAGGAGCAAGGCCGCGAGCACTGAGCCGAGTGATTCGCTAGCACCACTGGCTGACGCGAATGCGTCCCACCTTGCGCACGATCTGCTGTCAATTCTTGGGGTGAGAGACAGCGAGCAGGGTTGAGGCTGCGAGGTAGCGCCCTTCGTCGCTATTCAGTGGGTCAAGGTCGAAAAACAGCGTGGTTTCAGAGATCCAAACCCGCGTCCTAAAATAGTAGGTTTTTCCAGGTTCCGCAGTGAAGTTGGCCAGCGAATAAAGAGAGGAGTATTCTGCCAACTTCGACTGCCAATTCGCGCAGAGATGATGTTCACCCGGCGCGACAGAAAGCGAGAAATGGCTGCTGCCCTGGTTCGCGCCGATCCAGGCCCCGTCGAGTCCGACCCTGATGGTCACATGCCCATAGTCCTGTATGACGTAAATGAGTGCCTTGCTCGATTCTGGCTCGGAAATGCTCTGTGGCTGATCCTGCTTCACAGCGAACGCGACGTTCACTGGTCCACATGCGGCAGGCGGAGCGGCGACAGCCGACCTGTTTTGCGCAGCAGCCGACGATGCCAGTAGAATTAGTGCCAGCAAAGTTCTCATTTTCCCTCCCTGGGAGATGGGACTCAGTTCACGCCAATCTGCCTTGTCATATCGTATCGGCCGGTTGGATTGTTCTCCGGTGGCTGCACCTCACGGCGCTTGTCCCTCATCGATTATGCGACGCGCATACGTGAAGAGAGGGTACTGAGCTTTGCCGGTCGAATTTAGGTGGTTCGACAGCATATCCGCTGCGGCCGAAGGTTTTCCGGCCCGATCCATCGGTGAAGCCGAACTTGCAGCGCAGGACGGGTTGGGCGTGCCGGCCGTCCAAGTTTCTTACGAGCTGGAGCGTCGACCGAAAAAACCGGCCACGTCGTAACGAGGCGATCTTCCGGGGGCAGGTCAGTGCGCTTGGTACGTTCGAGTCGCGAGGATCTCACTCAGGTAGTCGTGGCTGCCCGGGATGCGTTCCAGATGCGGGTAGCGCACGCCGCCGGCATATTGAATAACGTGGGATTCCACCGAGTCGAAGTTGCGGACAATCATCGTAATCTTGCCGTCTTGCGGATGGGCGATCGATTCGTTCAACGCATCAACGGTATAGGCGCGGCCATCTACAGCGAGAATCGTCATGTGCGGTCCGAGGCCCGCCTCGTAGGCCGGCGATCCAGTCAGGACGTCGTAGATCGAACCGTCTTTGTTGACCTCCATCCCAATTGAATGCTGTCCGTAATACTCGATCGTGGTGAAATCGTTCTCGAAACGCGCGGTGTTGGGAGTCGTATTGTAAACCAGTCGCCAGCCCGAGGCCTCCAGGCCGTCTGTCGGCGGATTGGTGTTTACCTGGTAGACGCGGGTCTCAAAGAACGAGTGCCAGTCATACGGCAATACCGCTGATAGGGCGGCTTCGACGTCCTCGCGCGTATACGGGTTCACAATCGGCCCGGTGTCACGCTGGCCGAAAAAACTCCTCAAGAAATCATCAAGCGAGAGGCGATCATGCGACTGTTCGCGAATCAGGCAATCGGCGCGCAGCCAGATGAGCGAGCCCTCGTCGTAATAGTCCTGGCCGCGACGAAGCGAAGACCACCCGCTATCGACGTTGCGAATGACCCAGTTGTCGGTCGACGTATCGACCAAAGGTGTGTAGGCACGGCCCGGCTCGATTGAAAAGTCTGCTGCGTCGTGCGCGAGTTCGTTCCGCATGTACTCGGCATCATTAAAGCCGGCGCGCGTGGCCAGAAGCTTGCCGATGTACTCGTTCAGGCCCTCATAGACCCACAGCAGCGTCGTCTGCTCAGGACCCTGGTAATCGGGCTTCGAATAAAACTCTGCGGGACGGCGGTACTTGCCGTCCCAGGAGTGCGACTGTTCATGGGCAAGAAGCGGCCAACCGTAGGCCTCGAGTTGGTCTTTTCTTGAGAGGCCTTCTTCACCGATTCCGTTCCAGGGCGAATCTTCGTGCTCGAGTCCGTCAAAGAAGTGGAGTCCGACTTGCGCGACAAGAAGGTGCAAGGTATCCCAATGGCGGAAGCCGAACATAGCCCGGTCCTGGTCGACGAGCTTCGCAAACAGGGAAAATGCGTGCTCGTCATCGGCTTTATCAAGAGATGCCTGGGAGTTGCCGGCGATGTCTAGCTCCGCGGGCCAAACGGAGGCAAGAGGCACGGCGCGAAAGAAGTCGCTTGCGAGCACCGGTGAATCGATCAATCGTTCCAGAGAGAGCGGTGCGAAGTTCACCCGGCTGCCGGTCTGCCCGGTGACGTGCAGGGAACTGCCCTGTTTCCAGTTCGGGGGCAGAAGTACTGACGGCTCGACCATCAACGCAGTCTTGTCGGCGCCCAGGGGATACAGCACAACTGTGCTCCACGCGAGCAGCAGCTGGTGAGCCGAGAGCGTGCCCTGGAGAAGGGTATCGAAGTCGACGGCTATCCGGTCGGTCCCAGCTGGGACATCCACGCGAAACAAGTTGATATCAGAGGGATTCCGCGTCCAGGGAAGCAGAGCCTCTCCGGAATGAATCCGCAAGCCGGCGACCTGTTCGATCGGGCCATTCGGGCCATGTTCGCCCGGGATCCAGCGCGGGTATGCGAGCGTGACAGTGCCGGGGCGTACTCGAATTTCCTCATGGACGAAGGCGAGCCGCTGCACAGCTTGCGTCTCGTCAACGACCAACGTCATCGTAGACCCAGGCGAGTCCTGCGCTGATGCAATCGTCGCGACTGCAAGCACGGCGACCAGTAGTGGCAGCTTACACTTGGCACAGAGCAGCATTTTCATGAGAGTGTCCAGTACTCAGGAGGTCCGGAGCGATCCGAATTTTGCCAGAAAGCTGCCCTCGTAGCCATTCAAAACGTGGCGCTCGGCGTAGTGCGGGTGCTGGATTGGCCTTTCCTGAGAGCGCTGCCGGAATCGCGGGCCGGTTTCTACATGAAATTGCGAGTGTGAAGGCTTGATAGCTCCGCTGCTTCCTGTTCGGAAAACCCCAGGCGCCGCAGCCGCTTCTGGCGCCCTTCGTCCATTTCTTTTGTCAGGTCCATCACGCGCTGATGGCCGCGGCGCAGGTCCTCGGGATCCCAGGAACCGGCCGCAATCAACACCAACGCGTCGAAAACTTCCGCATTCAGGCCCGCGGTGTGCTGCAGCGCGTCGTGGCGTCGGCGAACCGAATCTGCCAGTCGCGGCCGAAAACTGCTGTCATTGTTCAGGTGTTGCGTCAGATGGGCGATGCCGAAGGCGACATGCCGCCCCTCATCCTGCGCGGCGAGTTTCGCAACAGCCGCGGTGACCGGATCGGGCGCGTATCGCTCGATAAACCACAGGAGCGAAAGAAATGTGCCCTCTCCCAGCACCGAAAGAAGAAATGACGCGATGGCAAATTCCGGCTCGTCGACGAGCGTTTTCAGCGACGCTTGTCCGCCAGCCGTTGAAAGTCCAAGATGATCGCGTTTCATCAGCCCGCGCCGCGTAAACACGTCGATGTGCCGCGCTTCATCTGCGGCTTGCACCGCCAGCAACTGCATCACTTCCCGGAAATGCGGGTGCAGTTGCGCGATGAACCGGCTCGGAATGATCAAAGCCGCGGTTTCGTTTTCGATCAGATAGGTCATAAGCTGCACGACTGCGTCTTCCACGTCATCGTCCAGCTCAAACCTTGCGTCCCAGGGAATCGCAGTCTTCGGATCCCATTGCGCGGCCACCGCCTGGGCGTACAGGCGCGCCGCATCGTCGGACCATACTTCGATTTTGTCGACCAGATGAAAATCGAACTCTGGACTTCCGCCTTCGACTGTCGCTCCGCGAGCGGCGAGCCCCCATCGGCGGGGAGCGTGCCCCACGACACCGTCGGCCAGCGCGGCATCGGCCTGCCCCGCGCGCTGCGCTCCGGTCCAGCGTTTCGCTTCGGCGCCCCCGTTGACAATCGCGGCTCGTGCGGGCTTCTCACCGTTCCGCGGTTGAAGCTCGAAGCCGTGGCCTTCATCGCGACACCAGGAACGAAGATCGATCTCAAGCTCCGGAGAGGTGCCGGTGACGGTGATCGACTGGCCCGCGCCCGCGTTGCGAAGTGCCCGTTTGATCAGCAGGTGGCCTCCTTCGGAAAAGCCAAGCGGGCCGAGATCGAGGTCTATTTGCATTGCTCGGCAACACCTTTGACGAAGGAATCGATCGTGCCAAAGCGGTCAACGGCCGCCGCGAGTTGCGCATAACCTTGGGTTCGGCCCGGTAGCCAGCGTTTGAGCCCTTCCAGATCGAAAAGCGGACGCACTTCGTCGCTTGCATACGACATTTCAAGCAGGAGATCACGAAACCGGTTGATCAGGCTGGAGGGTGCGCGATCGAGTACCGTAAGGTTGCAATGATCGAAAGGCGGAGTCTGAGCAAGAATGCGGGTCGCTGACGACGAAATTGTCCCTTCTCGCGTAAAGCCCAGCCGGTTTCCGTCCAGGATGCAGGCAGCGTCGGCATCGCCGTTCATCAGGGCGCGGGCAGCGTCCCGCTCTCCGCCAATATGATCGCCATGCTTACCGGCAAGCTTGTCGAAGACGATCACCGTGAAATCGGTGTCCGGACGCACTCCCTTCTCTGACAGGAAACCGAGAGGAATCAACTTCGCCTGGGGGGAATCGCTCGCCCCCACAGCGACCTTCTTGCCTTTCAAGTCCGCAAGCTCGCGAATTCCGCTATCGGCACGCACCAGGATAATGGAGGTAAGATCCATATCCGTATCGCGCATCACGATGGCTTCGGCACGTCGCCCCACGGCCTTCGCCACGCGCTCGGACTCGAGCCACGCGAGCGGAGAATTCCAGGCGACGTGAATGAGTCCCCGGAAATGCGCTTCGACCTGTTTCTCGTAATTCGAGAACAGGACGTAATCGAAATCCAGATCGCGCGCGCCGAAGTATTTCTGAAAGCCGTCCCAGATAACGACGACTTTCGGATCGTATGCCACGGCTCCCATAATGAGCTGGGCCTTATCTGCCATCGAGCGTCCTCCCTGAACTACATCTTAGCCGATTCGCCTTCAGGTCGGCATCCCGCGGTCAGCCTGGAAGTGCAGATCGACTGTTTCACCTGAGCCGAATACAGAGATCCGCCGAAGTTCAGAATGATGGGAGAACCGCAGGCGTAAATTCCGAGCGCAGGACGGGCAGAACATTCGAAGGCGCACTGGCGAACATCGCAGACTGACTCTGCTCATTCTTGGCCGGAGGTTCAGAGTGAAGGCCGCTCGGTGGGGCACTTCGGCGGACCTGGATCGAGAGGCAGATTCCCTGGCACCCCTACAAGGGATCCTCAACCGCGCAGGAGATTGAGGCGTCGAGCTGGAATGCGCTTTGCGAGAGCCTCTTTGCCGGAGAGATGAAGCCGGACGTTGCGATGCACAATTGCCGCCGGGGTCAGACTGGCGATGCCGAAGTTCGTCGCCCTTTGGGAATCGAGTTACGCGCTGGCGTGTCGGAGGTCCTTTGATTTGGACCATTCAGCATGGAGTCCCGGTACCAGCGGTTGAATGCAAGAACAAACTTCTCGGACTCGATAATGGGCCCGGGTTTATAGGCCGTAGACTCAACACCCAGCTGTACATTCTCGACTAGGACTTTGTCTTCGACCAGTGTCGCCAGCCAAACCTCTGTCAGATGATCGAGGTCGTAATCCAAACCTTCTTTGGCTGACCCGTTAACTAGCCAGAGGACTTCCACATCCGTTCTGCGGGCAGAGCGTGGCACGAAGTTGTACGTCACAATATGATCGGGATTCAGTACGAGAGTGGCCAATGCACTGGGAGCGAGAAAGGTCTGAACGCCTTCAAAGGCGCACTGGCCCATGAGAGGAGCGAGAGCTTTACCTCCGATCGATTCGGTGGCGCAATTGGTTCCGATCACGGATCGGCCCATAAAGCGAAACGTATGGCCCGGAGCGACAGGTACGAATATTCGAGCCTTTTCGTGCGAAGAATGTTCAAGTACTGAACGCATCCATTTGTCGCGAGCCTCGAATTCATCCGCTTTCCCGAGCGGTACTCCGGGGTGCGCCGCACAATAGTTGGGATGGGACGATTTGCAGTGGTAGCACTCCAGGTTGTTCTCCACCACGATCTTCCAATTCGCATCTACGGTCCACGAGAGGCGCTTTACGATCTTCACTCCGCCGGCGTCCTGCAGTTCGAATTCACGATCGGCGTATCCGATATACTCGTCAAAATCCGGCGCGATGTCGGCAAAACTCAAAAAAACAAACCCGTGAAACACGCGAACATGACAGCCAGCAAGTCCCCATTGGCTCTTATCGAAACCAGAAGAAACAAAGGGGGCGGCACGCAACGCTCCATTCAGGTCAAAGCTCCAGGCGTGGTAAGGACAAGAAATCACCTTCGCTGAGCCCGTGCTTTCCTTGCACAAGCGCGAGCCGCGGTGAGTGCATACGTTATGGTGAGCCCTGATTTCCCCGGACTGGTCGCGTACAACGATGATGTTGTCTTTATCAAAGTCGTATAAGAAATAATCTCCGGGCTGAGGAATCCGGCTCTCTTGCCCAACCAGAAACCACATATTTTCCCGCATCCAGGTCATCTCGCGCTGGTACAACGTATCGTCCGTATAGAAATGTTGATCGAGAGTCCGAGGTGACTGGTCAACAGCGTGGACTGCACCGTCGTGTATCATTTGTCCGGTCCTCTCCGCAGCAATGATAACAATAGTTCATATCGTATGGACATGGATTCCACCCTGTCACTTGGGTACAACGGGGACAATTACTGGCAAACAAGGCCGTCAACATCACCAACTTGCCAAAACAACGAAATTTCCGAAAGTGCCTGACTTGCGGAGGAACCGAAGCGATCCGACATTTCGAATGGACGCTGGGACAGAGCTCTAAAGTGCACAGGCACAGTGCTGGTTAGGGTTGGGTGGCTGGCTGGAAGGACTTTCAGCAGAATGCCGGGCGACCGCTTGTGGCGATGCAGCTGGCTGTAGGCACTCGATGTGATGGCTACAACGATGGCCCTCGACGGCACGACACAAATCTTGTTCCCGCGGTTGCCGGAGGCGAAGTGCACAAACCCCGCGTTCGCTAGTGTACCGGCTCGATGGAATGGTATACGCCGAAAGGGAAGCCTGACCTGCCGGTCCAGGACGCCATCCCCCAACCACTGGCCGTACATAAAACACCCGATGGACGTGCGCCGGCAAGGTCCTTATGTTTAGCCTGAAAGTTCAGGTTGGAGCCGGAGGGTAAATCTCCAACGGAGGCACCCACCATGACCTGCCGAAAGTGCGGACACACCGATGGAATGCACGATGAGCGCGGCTGCGTCGCGCTAGATTGTTCATGCAATGAGTATGTACCCAAGATTCCCGCACAGAACGCGTCACCTCGCATAGTTCAAACGCCGCGTCCGCCTCTGGGCGCACTACGCTACGCCGACTAAACGTAAATTCGCGGCGTGTCCAATGCGAGACGTTTCATGTCGTGCCCCGACCGCCTGGGCTTACGGCCAGATTTGTCGCGGAAGGTCTTAGCCGCGGAAACCCCAGAAATGTGACGTACCCATCAAAACCGGTCCACCCTGGCTTACTTCCATCACCGAGAATTAGGTACTAGAGTGGCACCGTTTCGTTTGCGGTTCTTGATCTTGAATGGGGGAGGCTCACCCTGGAGGTACCCTCCTAATTGGTTCGGTCCTGTTCAGCAGGGGATAACGAAATGCCCGTCCAGATTCTATTAGTTGAGGACAATCCTGGCGATGTGAGGCTGGTCCGTGAAGTCCTGCTCGGGATCAACGATGAAGTCAGGTTGCTGGTGGCGTCCGATGGTGTTGAGGCCGTAGAGTTTCTGCAGCGGAAGGGCAGGCACATCGACGCGCCTGGGCCGGACATCATACTGCTGGACCTAAATCTCCCCAAGATGTACGGCCACGGCGTTCTGGCCTACATCAAGTCGCACAGTGTCCTGAGATCGATTCCTGTAGTTGTCCTGACCTCATCAGACGCGCAGGCGGATATTGTGAAGAGCTGCCATCTCCAGGCCAGTTGCTATCTCAAAAAGCCTGGGACATTGAACGAGTTTGAAAGGCTGATAAAGAGCTTCAGTCGTTTCTGGCTCACCCATGTCACGCTACCGGGAAATTCGTGGCGCCGCCTCGCAGACCAGCAGGCGACCCCTAATAGCGGGGGAGCTTTATCGTTGGGGGAAAAGTTACACTGAGCAACAATCTCCTGTTTCCGTTCGGCGCAGCCGACCAAGCCGCTTCCGCACCACCCCCAGCAACCCAATCCTTATCAACGTAAGACTGGCGGTCCCCGGCTCCCGACTTCGGGTGTACCTCAGAGTGGTGTCGAAGTCTGACGTATACGTACAAGGCAGGCCCAGATCGGAGGCGTAGAAATCGAGATCGCCCACTCCGCCGGCTGGGAGGTCCGCGCACTCCTTCCGCGACGACGCACCTGTCAACGCGTAATACACCCTCAAAACGACGGGGTCGCGGGTGGTAGAATCGACGCCGGCCTAACGAGATGATCGGCGAAACGATTTCGCACTATCGAATCCTGGAACCTTTGGGAAGCGGGGGTATGGGGCAGGTATTTCGAGCCGAAGACACGCGGCTCGGACGGCATGTGGCCCTGAAGTTTCTCTCTGCGGATCTGGCGCGCGACGCGATTGCCTTGGAACGATTCCAGCGCGAGGCTCGCTCGGCGTCCTCGCTGAACCACCCGAACATCTGCACAATCTACGACGTCGGCGAAAGCAATGGCAGGCCATACCTGGTGATGGAGGTCCTCGAGGGCCAGACATTGCGCGACCGCATCGCGGGTCGGCCGTTGCCTCTTGATGCCGTGCTCGATTTCGGAACGCAGATTTCAGATGCGCTCGATGCGGCCCACGCGCGCGGGATCATCCATCGAGATATCAAGCCGGCCAACATCTTCATCACCACGCGCAAGCAGGCCAAGATTCTTGATTTCGGTCTCGCCACGCAGTCCGCGCGCAGAGTCGCGGAAGCTATCGGGGCAGGGAATACCACCACACAGCCGACGACGGACAATTTCATGCTTACGAGTCCGGGGTCGACACTGGGAACCATCGCCTATATGTCGCCCGAGCAGGCCCGGGGCGAGGAGCTCGACACGCGGACCGACCTGTTCAGTCTCGGAGCCGTGCTCTATGAAATGGCTACCGGGCAAATGGCTTTTGGCGGAAGCGCTTCCGCGGTGATCTTTGATCAAATACTGAACCGCACGCCGTCGGCCCCTTCGTTATTGAACCCCAATCTTCCACGCAAGCTCGAGGAGATCATCGGTAAGGCACTGGAAAAGGATCGGGACCTGCGATACCAGACGGCCGCCGAGCTTCGCGGCGACCTAAAGCGCTTGAAGCGCGACGCGGATTCCGGGCGCGTTGGCAGCGGTAGCTCGGACTCTTGGACTAGTGCAGGTACGGGATCAAGACCTGCAAGCGCGACAGAGGTGACCGCTGCATTGCCGGCAACTCCGGCGCCCAGCACCCCGTCCGCCTATTCTCCCATGGCAAAGAAATCATCTTGGCGCACCCTTGTCATAGTTGCCGTGATTTTAGTTCTCGGCGGCGCAGTCGCGGCGGGACTCCACTTCCGATACGGCCACCAGCGCGAAGAATCGTCTTTTGCACAGATGACCATCTCGCCCGTCACCTCGACCGGTGAAGTTCATTCGGCGGTTATTTCTCCGGACGGCAAATGGATGGCCTCCGTTTCCGACGAAAACGGGGGACATGGAATTTTCGTTCGCCAACTTGGCACCGGCAGTTCGGCACTGGTTTTGGCGGGTTCAGAGGGCGAAGTAACCGCGATGACTTTTTCGCCAGACGGAAACTACCTTTATTACAACAAGCTCGTCCCCGGGACCGGCCTGAGCAACCTCTACCAGATTCCCTCGATTGGCGGAACGCCGCACCAGATAATTGCGGACGTCGACAGCCCGGTTAGTTTTTCTCCCGACGGGAAACGCTTCGTATTTGTCCGCGACTCGTCAAATACGAAGACATCTGCGCTGCTCATCGCGAGCTCTGACGGCAGCGGTGCGAAACCGCTGATCACGCTGCAAACTCCGGCGGTGTTTGATGCCTCCGGACCTGCGTGGTCCCCTGACGGCAGCCGTATCGCTGTGGCAAAGAGTCCCATCGGTGATTTTCAGACTTTTGAAATCGAAACCGTAGCAGCCGACTCGGGCGCGGAAACGCGCCTTGGCACGCGAGAGTGGGATTCGACTCGGCGAATGGCGTGGCTTCCCGATGGATCCGCGATCGTTTTTCCGGCTGCGGTGGACAAGGCTTCCTTTAACGCCCAACTCTGGGAACTTAGCTACCCGGACGGCGAGGTTCGCCGCGTCACCAATGATCTCAACTACTATCTCAGCGCGAGTATCACCTCTGACGGAGCGACTCTCGCAACCGTTCAGCTGACTTTTTCCGGAAGCCTTTGGTCAGCAGTACTCGGCAGCTCGGCTGCGTTTTCAGCGCCGCGGCAGGTGAGTTCGGGAATCGGCCGCGCCGACGGGCTGTCGGGGTTGATCTGGCCATTGGCCGACCAGATCTCCTATACGTATTACACGTCCGGATTCATGAAGATCGCGTCAGCGTCTCCCGACGGCAGTAATGTGCGCGATTTGTTGGTCAGCGGGGATGTTCCCCTTTTTCCGTCGGCTTGCGGCGATGGTAAGCACTTCGTGATGAGCATGAATCGCGTCAAGCACGGCGTTTCCGTTTGGCGCGCGGACCTGGATGGCTCGAACCTGACCCAGGTCACCTCCGGTCCGACCGATATGTTCCCGAATTGTTCAGCGAACGGTCAGTTCCTGGTCTACACTGACATCAACGGCAATCAACCGATTTTGATGAAGGTGGCAACGACTGGTGGTACCCCGACGACGCTGAGCAAGGAGGCGCTGGAGTACGGAGTCCCTTCGCCCGACAACAAGTCCGTGGCGGCGTTCTATCGCCCGGATCCTACCAAGCCCGCGAAGATCGCGATTCTCGAGGCTGAGGGCGGCGAAATTCGAGTCGTCTACGACGTATCCTCGGGACTCAGCGTCAGCAGAAATGGCGGTAGCAATCTCGCCTGGACGAAAGACGGCCGCATGATTCTATATGTCGTCTCGAGCAACAATGTCGCGACGCTCTGGGCTCAGCCGGTTGGTGCTGTCGGGACTCCGCCGGCTGCTCCTAGGCAGCTGATGACCTTCGGCACGGGTACCGTCTGGGGATTCGCTCTTTCGCCAGACGGCACGCAGATCCTGTACTCCCGGGGCGCGACCGTCACCGACGCTGTTCTCATCACGCATTTTCATTGATATAACGGCGGTGATCGGACGTCGCGGATCCATCCAGCGGCGCGGCTCGGGCCAAATCCCGATTCGTGCGCTCACTGGAAACCTGAACCCCCAGACAGAACAGGGCAGCGGGCTGGAAATTGACTTCACGCTCGCCGCAATTCCTGCGGTCTGACCCGTCCAACTATTTCGGTGTGAGATGGTATAGGCCGCCTGGATTAGCATCTTCCAGCATCCAAAGCGAGCCGTCCGGCGCCTCTTCAATATCGCGGACGCGTTTGCCGATGCTCCAGCGCTGGGCCGCAGTCGCGCCACCTTTGCCGTCAAACGTAACCCGGACGAGCGCCATGGGACCCAAGCCGCTGATCAAGGCATCACCATTCCATGGAAAGACGCTGCCCTGGTAGAACATGAGGTTGCCCGGGGCGATCACCGGCACCCAATAGATCACCGGCTTTACGAGGTCAGGCCGCGTATCCGGGCTGGGGATTGGCACGCCGTTGTAGTTCACGCCATACGAGACTAGCGGCCAGCCGTAGTTCTTGCCGGCCTCAATCAGGTTCAGCTCGTCGCCGCCGCGCGGGCCATGCTCCACTTCCCAGAGCCGGCCGTCGGGTCCGAAGGCGAGGCCGTACGGCGTGCGGTGCCCGGTGCTCCAGGTTTCCGCCGGCGTCAGGTTGGGTCCGGGGAAGGTATAAGTGCTGACTACCGGTGCGGTCTTGGCCGCCTCGGTATCGCTCGAAGGATCGATCAAGGGAATGGTTTGGGCGCCGGTCTTGCCCTCCATCGGATTGCCCGGTGCGGGCTTGCCGTCCAGCGTAAGACGCAAGATCTTGCCTACCGGCTGGCTGGGATCCTGGGCAGGCGTAAAGCGCTGGCGATCGCCCACCGTAAGAAAGAGATAGTTGCCATCGGGAGAGAAGGCGATCTGCGCACCCGCCTGGCCGCCCTTCCCCCTGGGCATCTGGCGCCACAGCACCTGGAATCCGTCTAGTTTGCCTCGCTCGCCGGTCAGCACAAGCTGAGCCCGGCCCAGCGCCAGGCCGCCGCCGTAGTCACCCGGTTCGACATAAGTGAGATACACGTTGTGATCGGTTGCGTAATGCGGCGAAAGGAAAACACCCAGCATGCCGTTCTGGCCTTGAAAATAGCTTGGCGGGATGCCCGGAACTTCGGTCTTGGTGCCCTGTGGAGTAACCAGATTGAGGCGCCCCACCTTTTCGGTAACCAGCATGCGGCCGTCAGGCAGGAACGCGATGCGCCAGGGCAGGTCAAAGGTTGCCACCTGCGTCACGGTGAACGGAAGCTCCGGATCGGGTTTCTGTAACCCGGCATTGGTCTGCGCGTAGGCACTGCTTGATAGCAGAACTGCGAGAAAAATCGCATTCGCCAACTTCCGCATATGCATATATGCCCCCCTGGGCCCAATTTGGCCCGGACATGCTAACACTCGCGAGACCGGAATTGCCAAATCCTGATTATCACAGTCGCCGGCAGTCAACAGATGAGGAAGCAGAAAGTTTCTTGGTGGTCGAAAAACTAGTTGTGGGTCAGTTTCACGCGTGCGAACGGTTTCGCAACCCCGCCCACAACATTATCCATGCGCCAATCCCAGGTGTTCGCTTTCGCGTCATACACGAAATCATTTTTGAAATCGACTTCGCCCTTTTCATTCCTGAACACAAAGAGCAGTTCATCTTCCTTGGGGCTCGCCACTCCAATCGAGGCAGAAGTCAAGCCGCCGTAGAGATCGAGCCAAACGCACGCGTATTCCTTCGTTGCTTCGTTCCATCCAATGTAG
>Ga0209008_1000288_pt1 | contig 20289 bp, 12 predicted proteins | sample JacPin_JW_Ref_O3_FD_187963 | JGI IMG/M metagenome (GOLD analysis project Ga0209008, IMG submission 187963) | Forest soil microbial communities from Algoma, Ontario, Canada - Jack Pine, Ontario site 1_JW_Ref_O3 (SPAdes) (version 2) | ecosystem: Environmental > Terrestrial > Soil > Boreal...
GGTCGCGCTCCATGCCAGCAGCCAGCGCAACCAAAAGCCGTTTGTGGAAGTGAACTGCGCTGCGATTCCGGAGGAGCTGATCGAATCCGAGATGTTCGGACATCGCCGGGGCAGCTTTACGGGCGCAAGCGAAGACAAGGTCGGAAAGTTTCAGAAAGCCGACGGCGGCACCTTGTTTCTCGACGAAGTCGGCGACATGAGCCTGAAAACGCAATCCAAGGTGCTGCGCGTGCTGGAGGAGCAGCGTGTCGAACCGCTCGGTTCGAACCTGCCCGTGACGGTGGACGTTCGCGTGATCGCGGCCACGAACAAGAAGCTTGAGGTCGAGATCGGCCGCAATGCTTTTCGCGAGGATCTCTTTTACCGGCTCAACGTGATTCCGTTCTACGTGCCCGCGCTGCGCGAGCGCACCGAAGATATTCCCATTCTTGCAGGGCACTTTCTGAAGGAATTCTGCGAGGCCTACGGAAAGAAGCCCAAGGAGTTTACGGCACCTGCGATGGAAGTGCTGCTGGTGTATCCGTGGCCCGGCAATGTTCGGGAGCTGCGCAACCTGGTCGAGCGGCTGGTGATCATTTGCCCGTCGCCGCGCATCGAGCCGCATCATCTGCCGCCCGAGCTATTTCGCGGCGCATCCAAGAGCCCGCAGAAACCCTACGAGAGTCTGCAGGAGGCGCGTTCGGCGTACGAGCGAGAATTCGTGCTGCGCACACTGGAAGAGAATCGCTGGAACATGACCAAGGCTGCCTCGGCGCTCGGCCTCGAGCGAAGTCACCTGTACCGCAAGATGCGTTCGCTCGGCATCGCTCCCTCAAAGGCCTCCTAGGGGAGCCCCCGCCGGCAAGCGCCTCACTCCCCAGCCAGTTGTTCGAGCTGCCTGTGCCAATCGAGTTGGCGGACAAGCACGGCGTTCTGCCGCCAATTGGGCTGGACCTTGACGAACAACTCCAGGAAAATGTGGGTGCCCAGAATCGATTCGATTTCCTTGCGCGCCTGCGTGCCGATTTTCTTAATGGTCTCGCCGCGCGCGCCGATCAGAATTCCTTTTTGCCCTTCGCGCTCAACGTAGAGCGTTGCGCGAATCTTCACGAGCTCCTTCTTTTCCTCGAAGGTGTCCACCAGCACGGCGATCGCATGGGGCACCTCCTCGCGCGTCGCCAGAATGGCCTTTTCGCGAATCAGTTCCGAGGCAAGAAAGCGCTCCGGCTGATCGGTAAACTGGTCCGGCGGAAAATAGGGGGGCGATTCAGGCAGCCGCCCCAGCCAACCGTCCACCAGCGCCGGACAGCCTTCCCCGGTCAAAGCGGAGATCGGAAAGACCTCCGCGAAATCATACAGTCCCGAGTAGCGCTCGATGAGCGGCAGCAGAAGCTGCTTCCGGACAGTGTCCACCTTATTCAGGAGCAGAAAGACCGGCCCGTCGAATCGCCGGACCCAATCGAGTGAAAATTGATCCCCTGCCCCGAAATCGGCCGCGGCGTCCACGATCAGAGAGAGCACGTCCACGCCCTCGATCGCGTGCTGCGCCTCATCCATCATCATCCGGCTGAGGACATTTTTCGCCTGGTGGATACCGGGGGTGTCGATCAAAACGATTTGCGCGCCATCGCGGTTCAGAATTCCCTGAATGCGATTCCGCGTGGTCTGGGGGCGCGGTGAAACAATGGCGACCTTTCGCCCGACCAGCGTATTGACGAGCGTTGACTTCCCCGCGTTGGGGCGGCCCACAATCGCGACAAATCCGGAGCGGAAGGACATGCAGCGACGATTGTACGCTAGGCCGGGCGGCGCCGGCCGCTTCTTCGCCCGCGGGATCAGGGCACGCGGTCGCAGGCGATCTTGATGCGTAATTCGCGGCTGCGGGGGCCGTCGCATTCCGCAAAGAACACCGACTGCCAGCGACCCAGCGCCAGGCGGCCGCCCTCGATCCACAGCGTCTCAGAGGAACCGATCAGCGCGGTCTTGATATGCGAATCGGCATTGCCTTCGGCGTGCGTATAGCCGGCGGAGTGCGGGATCAACCGGTCGAGCGCGGCTTCTATGTCGCGGGCGACGGCAGGATCATTGCCTTCGTTGACCAGTACTCCGGCGGTCGTGTGCGGGACGTAGAGATGGCACAGCCCGTCGATGCAGCCGGACTCGCGGACAGCCGCTTCGATTTCAGCGGTCACGTCCCTGAGCTCGGTGCGGCGTGAGGTCTTGATGACCAGCGTACGGGTGAAAGAACTGCTCGATCGGTGCGCTTCGGAGGCCATCCTGTCTCAACATGCCATCACGCGGGGCGAAGATCAACATCCAGGCACTGAACGGATGCGCCGGGGGTCGGGGGGATTTTTCTAGTGCGAGGGTCTTCGCGAACCGGAGGACTGGCCTTGGCCGGTTGAAGGGAGCTGCAGCTGCATCATCGGATCGCCAAACAGGTTCCAGGTGCGGCGCACGTCCGGGTCCACGATTCCCGCCTTCGCCGTCAGAATCGCCTTGCCAATCGGCAGTGCCGGATTGACCTTCCATTCGCCAAGAAGTGCCTGGTCCATCGTTGCTTGAGGTGGAGCGTTGGTGAACCCGGATGATGCCCATACGGCCACGGCCCCACCGTTTGGCGCAAGCATCAGCGAGGTGGACAAAGCGGTGTCGTATACGTCCTGGAAAAACCCGTTCAGGCAATCCATCAGCAGATACACCGGCAGGCGGTCACCGTTTGAAAGGCTTGTGGCCGACGTATCGTCCAACAGATCGGAGAAGGACCATTGTTCTTCCGATCCGTGACCTGTGTAGTTCACCACGAGTGCTCCGCTATTCAGCGCGGCGAGGATCTGCTGTTTGATTACCGTGGGATCCTGGCCGTCGGCAAGGATCTTGGTCGTCGCAAGCGACGCAGGGAGATCGGCGGCCGCAGAATTTGCTTCCGTGGTGAAGTCGACTCCTATGTTCTGGTCCGCGATCACCAGTGCCTGCTCGTTCCAGCTGCCCGCGCCGCCCCCTTGCTCGTAACCCACGATCTTGGAAACGACCAGGTCCGTTTCAGCCGGCGTGTTCACGGGCAGGCGCCCCGTCGGTATTGTCGCAAAACCAGTCTGTTTGAAATCGGTCAGCCAGTCGTCGGAAGCCGTCTTGAACGCGGCTGTTTCGATCATCCGCGAGGGAACGAAGTCGGTGTCGCCAAACCCGAGATAGTTTCGAGGGTCAAACGATGCTCCGCCAACAAGTAGAACGGCCTGCGGACGGGTGTGCCAGCTGGTAGCCAAAAGCTGCAAATAACTCTGTAGCGCGAATGGGCTGCGCTCGCCGAAGTTGAACGCGTCAAAGACCTGATCGGTCGTCACCACGCTGACAGAATCACCCTTGGTCTCGTGGAGCTTCACCAGCGGCGCTACGCTTGCCGCGAAATCCGGATACGCGATCACGACAAGGTCTGCGCTTGGTTGCGGCCGTTCAAGAGAACTGGGTGCGTGGAAGGAAAGGGCCGCTGGCACCGAAATTTGATCGTTTGAGAAGGCAAGCAGGGTACGTTCGGTGCCTGGTGATCCCGGGATTGCCAGCGTGATTCCAAAACCTGATCCGTCGGATGCGACTGCGCCCGTCAATTGCGTGATCTCAAGCGGGTTTGTAATGTCCATCACCTGGATCTGCCCGTTCGCGAACCCGTCGATATGCACGGTATTGCCTGTCGACGCCGTCGCGCTCAGCCAGTCCGAATCGGCCGCGTAGGTGTGTGCGTAGTGCAAAGCGATCGACTGCACCAAGTTCACGTCATTGTCGCCGTCAAGGGCCGTAAGCGTCACGGTGTTCGCGCCGTTCGCAAGCAGGCTGCTGTTAATGGCAAAGGTGTTGGTGACATTGGCCTGATTTGCGAAGTCCATCTCGCCGACCGGTGCGCCGTTGAACGAAATCGAGACGCTGTGTGGCTGTTGGTCCGTCACGCCCTGCAGCGTCACGTCCATGGTGACCGGAAGCGCCGAAGTCGGATCAATATGGGCAACGTTGATAACCTGGTCGACGGGAGCGGAGGTGACAATCGCTCCGAAAAAGTTATCGTTGTTTACGCCGTTCAGCAAAGCCGCAAAGTAGGTCGTGCGCTGCTCAAACAACACCGTGAAGGGGAAGCTGGAAGCGCTGGCAGGTCCGCTCCCTGGCGAGGATACCGAGGAAATTCTCGTACCTGGGCGCGAGCCGCGCACCAGCCAATAGACACGCGTCCCTGAAAATGGCGTGTCAATGCCTGTGCCGTAGAACTCGATACTGTCATTTGGACCAAGCGGCCCGTACTGCTTTCCAATAATCAGCAGCGGCTGCTCAACTCCTTCTGCATACAGTTGCAGCAAACGGGCGTCGGCCCCGGCTGGCAGGCCCGCCGCCACAAGCTGATTTCGCGTGACCTGATACCATCCCTCGCTGGTCACCGATATCTTGACCGCCGGTTCGCCGTTGAGCGACGCCGATGATTCCTCCGGTGGAACCAGCGGTGTCAGCAGGTGGGGCGTCGCAAGGCCCCGCGCAACTTGCACGGCCGCTCGGACCGCAGGAGCCGCAAGCGCAAGCGACTGACTCATCTGTCCGAGCGTTCGAGCCTGCGAGACGGGTTGTGAACCCGGGGATGCAAGTTCTGCATAGATCGGTCCATGCAGCGTGCGCGTACCGTTGAGATCGACGTCCTCGATCCAGTAAGAAGCCTGCGACCCACCCTGGGCGTCAATCCATTGATAGCTCTTGGCACGGTGCTGCGGCTGTCCGCCGCGGAACAGGAGCGCGGATCCGGCGATAAGCGATGGATCAATCTGGTGGCGGCCTCGGGCGTCTTCACGATACAGATGGAATCCCAGATTCCTGGACTCTTCCCGGGTCTGCCACTCGAGCAGTGTTCCGCCGCCGGGAATCGTCTCGGCCTTGAACGACGTCAAATCCACCGCCGTAGCCGCCTGGATCGTTGAGACAGCCGTCGAAGAATTGTTCGTCATGTTCGGATCGGTCGTGCTGGCCGTGACCGTCGCGGTGTTCGAAGACGTGGTGGCCGAACTGAATGTTGCCGCATTCACGTTGATGGTGATGATTACCAGGCCGCCGACACTGATCGATCCAAGCGAGCAGTTAACCGTCGTCGTGGCGGCTGTGTAGGTGCAGCTGCCCTGCGACGCCGGAACGGAAACAGACGTATACGTTACTTGCGCAGGAAGCACGTCGGTAACGGTAACGCCCTGTGCGACGGCCGGACCGTTGTTGGTCACCTGAAGCGTGTAGGTGAGATTGGTGTTCTGATTTACGGGCTCCGGAGATGCAGTCTTCACGATCGCGACGTCAGCCTGTGAAGGCGACGCGACTGTCGAACTTGACGACGCTGTGTTGTTTGCGCTGTTGGGGTCTGTCGTCGTGGACGAAGCGACGCTCGCGGTATTCTTGATGACGGTGCCAGGTGCCGTGCCCGCGGTCACCTTCACTATCAATGTGAATGTCGCCGTCGCGTTCGCGGCAACTGACGCGTTGGTGCATGTCTGAGTCCCACCGGAAGCCGCAGGACACGTCCAGCCGGCCGGTGTGCTGATCGAAACTACCGTGGTGTTCGCAGGAAGCGTGTCTGTCAGCGTCACGTTCGCGGCAGCCGCAGGTCCGTTGTTCGTCACCGTGATGGTGTAGGTGATGTTATTGCCTGCCAGGACCGGGTTTGGTGTACCCGTCTTGGTCACAGCCAGGTCCGCTTGACCCGCAGTGGCTACTGTGGTCGTCACCGTCGCCACATTGTTTGTTGGATTCGGATCCGTCGTGGCCGCCGAGACGTTCGCCGTATCGGTGATGACTGTTCCGGAGGCAGTTCCTGCACCGACCGTCACAACCACCGTGAAAGTCGTCGACGCACCAGCAGCGAGAGTGGGAATCGAGCAGGAAATCGCAGTGGCGGAGCAGGTCCAGCCGCCGGTACCGGACGTCGCACCGACCGAAACAAAGGTCGTATTGGTCGGAACGGCCTCGGTGAACGCAACCGTACTTGACGCGGCAGGGCCATTATTTGTGACCGTCACGGTGTAGGTGATGTTGTTCCCCGCGAGCACCGGATTGGGGGTTCCGGCATTGGTGATTGCGAGGTTTGCGGTCGTCGCCGCGCCTACAATCGTCAGCACGGTTGCCGAGTTGTTTGCGAGATTGGGATCGCTTGTGCCGGAGGTGGCCGATAACGTGTCCGTAATCTGCGTGCCCGATGTGGTCGCAATGTTCACCTGGACCGCAACAGTGAACGTCGCCGCGCCCGATGCTCCAGACGGCACGCTCGCATTCGTGCAGGTAATTACGCCCGTCGCGCCCACCGCAGGTGTCGCGCAGCTCCAGCCAGCGGCTCCCGCTCCGGTAATCGCAATCGATTGAAACGTCGTGTTCATGGGAATGACTTCGGTCATCGATGCGTTGACCGCTGCAAGTGGACCGTTGTTTGTTACGGTTTGCGTGTAGGTAATGTTGTTGCCGGGCACGACCGGGTTCGGCGTCCCCGCATTGGTCACCGCGAGATCAGCCCCCGCGCAAGACGCGCCGGATTGCGTTCCGGGCGTCGTCGAGTTTGCTAGGCCAGATGTAAACACTCCGGACTGACCCGCTGTCGCGCCATAGGCGTCGTCGGCAAGCGTTGACCATCCGGCATTCCCGCCAGTGACGCTCGCTCCTGCCGGCGCCGAGGTTGTCATGATTACACCGCCACCACCGCCGCCTCCCGGGCCGTGGCGATTGCCCGGAAAGGGCGTCCCGGCAGCTTGTTCCGGCCAAGTTACTCCGCCGTTTCCGCCATCGGCGCTCGCCGTAAGACCTGTCAGTCCTCCGCTGTTTGCGGACACGAGAATTGAACCACCCGCTCCGCCGCCTCCGCCGCCATCGTTTTCGGTTTCAAGGGCATTCTGGCCGTTCGCGGTGATGGTGCCGGTACCGGTGAACGCGCCAGCGTGAATAATCACGATTCCACCGCCAGCAACTCCGCTGCTGTAGATGCCAGTGCAGTTTGCTCCACAATCGGCGTTCCCGGCGTTGGTGGTTGGATTCCAGTATGAACCGTCGTTCGTCGTGCCCGCTCCTCCGCCTCCGCCCATCACGACAGCTGCGGTCGACGCTGGGAACGCCACTCCTCCGAATCCTCCGACAATGCCGGCGCTGTCCCAGCCGAAACCGCCTATTCCACCGGTGCCACCATTGGCACCGCCTCCACCGCCGCTGTTCTGATTGTTGGACGTAGGGTTGGCATCGGTCGCACCGCCGGCTGCGTTACCGGGCGCACCGCGGGCGTAGCTCCCGTTTGGCAGCCCTTCCAGATAGGTCTGCGCTGTACTGGTCGCGGTGGTCGCAGGCGTGATCGAGGCGACCGACGGTGCGACGTAATGAGGAGTGCCGGCAATTCCCTCGCCTTTTGAGCCATTCGCGGCCTGCGTTGAAAGTGTTACGACGTCGGTCGAAAGCAGACCCGTCGCGCCTGCCAAGCTCGCCCCGCCGCCACCCCGGAAACCCTGACCGTCAAGAACTACCGTTCCGTTCAAGGTAAGCTGAGCGGAAACGTCCAGTGCCAGGACACCTCCGACGGAGCCATTCCATGCGAGCGCGGCCAGTGTGCTGCTCAGCGTCGCCGACGAGTATTGCGGAACACGAATTACTTGAAACGTCTGTATTCCCTGCGGCGGACTGCTGGTGTTCGACGCAGCTACGCTTGCGTAGCTGTTCAGCAGGCCGGCACCGGCGCCGCTGCCTTGAATCGTCAGCGTCTCGGTGCCGGTACCTGCCGCAACTGCCGTCACAGTCACAAATTCAAATTGTCCGGAATTTCCCAGACTGGTCGAGCCGGACGCCGGATCGCCGGCAACCCCGTCGCCGTAGGAACTTGTATTGGTGGAATTGATTTGTGCGCCCTGCATTTGGATCACGAGTAGAAGGTCGTTGACTCCAATTTGCGTCGCCGAGCCCGACGACGGAGTCGTGACCGTGATACTGGTAGCGCCGGCAGCCGGTGTGCCGGTGCCCGCGTAATACGTATTCACGACACCGGTCAGGGTTCCGCCCGCGCCATCCTTCCCCGGCGTCCCGCAAACCAGCGGCTGGACCACCGTGACAACCGTCGCTGTGTTGTTCGAGGAGACTGGATCGGTTGTGGTCGAACTGACCTTTGCAGAATTCGTCAGAGTTCCAGCCGTTCCCGGAGATGTTCCCGTAACCGAGATCGTGATCGGACCCGCTCCGCTTGCAACGGTTCCGAGACTGCACGTAATCGTGCCGCCGGTTGGGGCTCCGCAGCTTCCTGAGGACGTGGTAGCGGAAGCGCCGGCTAGAGTCGACGGCAGCGTATCAACTACTGAGACTGCCGATGCGGACGACAACCCCAGGTTCGAGACCTGAATGGTGTACGTGATTGGCGACGAAACGTATACCGGAGATGGCGAAGCCTGCATCGAGACAGCCATATCGGCATCTGCTGCGGCCTCTACAAGAACCGATGTGGTCGTTGCGTTGTTCGAAGACACTGGATCGCTCGTCCCCGAGTTCGCGTCGGCCGTATTTACGATTGTCGTTCCCGCCGCCACGCTTGCGCCAACTGTCACCACATAAGTGAAGTTCCCGCTCGAGGTTCCGCTATTCAAGCTCGCAATCGTGCAGGTTACCTGCCCTGTCGCGCCGACCGCAGGTGACGTGCAGGTCCAACCGGCCGCTGCCGTAATCGAAGCAAACGTCGTATTGGTTGGAGTCTGTTGATAGAGCGTGACCCCGCTCGCCGTGTTCGGTCCGTTGTTCGTAACCGATTCGGTGTAGGTGATCGTCCCGCCGGGCGCGACAGTTGCCGGCGCCACGGTCTGCGTCATGGAAATATCGGCTCCCGTCACCGTCACCGATGCAGATCCCACGTTGCTGCCTCCGCCTCGCGGGCCGGTCCAGCTCACTGTGACGGTGTCGGTAATCGTTGACCCGCCAGTGGCTTCCGGACTTGCTTCGACGACAACGGTGAAAGTTCCCGAGCTATTGGCGGCGACGGTCGCGTCGGTGCAGGTGATGGCGCCTGTGCCCCCGACGGCGGGTGTCGTGCCGCAAGTCCATCCCGTCGGTGGCGTGACGGACTCAAAAACGGTGTTCGCTGGGGTGTTTTGGGTCAGCTTCGCGCCGGTTGCTGCGTTCCCGCTCGTGTTCGCGACGACTTGTGTGTAGGTGATGTTTGCGCCTGACGCCACAGGGTTCGGTGCCGCACCATCGGTGATGGTAAGCGTTGCCTGTGCCGCCGCCGGAGACGCGTGCAGCAGTACGGCGAAAAGCATGAACGCAACGGGCGCAAGCGCCGTGCGAAAGCGGTCCGCTCGGCGCGCGCCGGCGCGCACCGAGCGGTGCATTTGAGTGCGAAACCGGTGCAACAGGGTCGTTCCGGGGGCCAGTGTCGAGATCGTTCGGCCGCCTCGCTCAATCGCAATCACTTTACCCAGCAACTTTTCCGCAGGCGCATCGTTCTGCTGGCCCGCGTCGCCGCGTGTCACGATCGCGCCGGTCGCAGGGTCCCATCCGACCACCCGATGCAGCACGAATCCCTGTTCGCCGCGGGTGAGTGCGATGTCGCCGCGCCCCGGCCTGCCTGCCGAAATGGGCGCCACGACGACCGTGTCGCCGTCGAGCACATTCGGCTGCATGCTGCGGCCATCGGCGCGAAAACGCACCCGCAAGCCGTCGCCGAGTGCGGTCTCGCACAAGACCGCGAACTGCAGGGAGTCGCGCGATTCCTGCGGCCTAGGCTCCCTCACGGTAAATCGCCTCCACTGCGCTTTTGTCCGGGAGAAATCGGAAGATCGCACTCGGAACTTCCCGCGCCACGCGGTCAAGAAATCGCAAGGTGAATTGCAGACCTGTGGGCGAGTGATGCGGCACGAAACTGCGAGTGAAAAGCTCGGCTGCGGCGCGTCCCGGCGGAAGCGCGACCAGCTCGGTGTGGTGGCTGTGTTCCAGCAGATAGAGCCTGGAAAGCGGAGCAGATTCCGGAGAGGCGATGCCCGCGTCGCCGTGCCAGGGCGTTCCGTACATCCAGATGCGGCCGTCACGTATGCGAAGAATGATCCGGTCGTCGCTCAGAATCTGGGCGTTGGACTCCGACTTCCAGAGTCGGGCTGTCGTGCTCTTGCCTGCGCCCGAATGCCCCAGAAAGAGGTGTCCAAGCCCCGCTTCATCGACGATTCCCACTGCGTGCATTTCGACACCTTCGCCGCAGGCCAGCCGGTGAATCATCAACAGCTCGTCGAGCGGATATTCCAGAGGGTAGATGGGCTTGCTCTCGTCGAAATAGGGGCGAAACAGAAGCAGATGCCCGCGGCTGAATTCGCGATCAAACCAGGCGGTTTTGTAGGGGGAGGCGCCCAGATATGGGGTCGAAAAATAAAAGCGATAACCGCCGGACTCCTCAAAAAGTCTCCACAGGCCTCCGGAATTAAATAATGGCTCTCCCGGCGGAATCTCGAGACTGGTCGTCCACCCCACCTGAATTTGAATATCGCCCAAGCTCGGTTCCACGACAAAATCGCGCATGCTCGGATCAAGCGCCAGTTCAATGTGGTCGTCGCTGAAAAGCCCGAAGCTCGTCCCGCCTACCCGAAAGGCGAGCCGCCGTCTTTCGACTGCCTTCGGCCGGGCAACGGCCTCGGTGCGCGCGATTTTTGACTGAATGACTGGCACAGGGGTAGTCGCCTTTATCAGGAACCCGGCGTGCGGCAAAATAATGCGCCGCACGAACTGTTGCCGGGCCCGGCCACGCCGGAAATCTTGCAATGGCCAAGAACGGCTTCATCGGGCCGCAAACTTACGCGAATGATCCGAGGAGCCTCATAAGGCTTCCGATCTTCTTTCTCTGATTGATTCCCGTCGCTCATTACTTGGCCGTTTTGGTCCCTTTACGCATGATGCGTCGCGCACGATCCGCAGCCGCCACTCGCGCATCCCCCTGCCGGTTGCAGCACGTTGAACACAGGAGGCGGCGTCTTGCCGCCAGCCCACAGGCTTGGATCAGATTCCTGCTTTTGAATGCGTTCGGCCGACGCCAACAATTCGTCGTGCACCTCGCCAGGTTTGCAGCAGCTGCAGTCTCCGTGCTCGGGTACGTCAAATCCGAGTGCGTAGGCACGCAGATGCGCTACCTGACAAAGAAAATCCACGGGCGACTCTGCATCGCCGTTTTCAAGCTCCCCGTTGGCTGGGCACATGCCGCAAATCGAACGAATCTTGCAGCGGTCGCAGATCGTCGGGCGCGTTCGAGGTTGATTGCGAATCTCCAGTAGCGGGCCCTCCCACCCTTCGCGAAAGCCTTTGCTGCGAATGTTGTAATCCTGCTGATGGGAGATCACGCAAATGCTCATTTCACCGGTCGGATCAATCGCGCAGCCGTTCATTCCTCCACCGCAGAAGTAGCGATGGTCGTCGTCAGGCGTTGAAACCAGCGGCGCCCCAAGCTCGCGCTCGATCAGGCGGCCGTACTCGTGTGCGCGTTTGGGGTCGAAATAATCCAGAGCCACCACTTCCTCTGGTGTCAGACGGACGGCAACCGGGCTTTGCGAGCAGTCCACACGGGGATTGATCAGCGAATCGAATTTGAATTCGACGTGGAATTCTTCTTCGGCAAGGCGTTTCATTTCATACACTTCGTGCTGATTTACGCTCGTCGGCACGGTCTTGAGCTTCAATGGCAGGCCGCGCTCGAGCAACAGCCGGATGCCCCTCATGCAACGGTCGTAGGAACCGGGAATCTGCGTCAGCGTTTCGTACGTCGCGCGCGTGGCTCCGTACAGGGTGATTTCGATCGCAAACGGCCGCCACTCCGCCAGATAGTCGGCGATTCGCGGCGTTATCAGGGTTCCGTTGGTAAACAGAGTGACCAGGAAGCCACGCTTCTTGGCTTCTGTATAGATGTCCAGAAAATCCTTGCGAGCAAACACCTCGCCTCCGGTGTAACAGATCCACAGGCTGCCGGCGGCGACCAACTCGTCCAGGAGCTTGCAATGCTCTTCGAGGGTCAGCTCTTGCGACCGGGCGGCCGCGTCGTTCATCGGAAGGTTGTTGTAGCAGTGCAGGCACTCAAGCGGGCATCGCCGCGTCACTTCGATGGAGACTTCCACCGGCGTGCGCTTGCCAAAATGCCGCTCATGAATCGCGCGGCTGAATGTCGCGTAAGTGGCTTCGTTCATCCCAAGCTCCGGCCGCCTAAAGCCGTAGTTCTGCCAAACCGGTTACAACTGCTCGATCAATCCCGCCTCGGAGAGGTCTGCGAGAAACTTCTCGGTGTCCGCTGCTGCTTGCTCGGCGGAAAGTCCGTATTGCGACTGAAGGTGACTCACCAGCTCCGCTGCGCTGCGGTTTGTCTCGATCAGGGCCCACAACGAAGTGCCCGTTTCGTTGAAGGTATAGATCGAGTCCATGTCAGCCGCACCACGCCTGATCGGTACGACGATCGCTTCGTCCGCCACCACCCGTGACACGACATTGCGGCTTCGCTGTAGGCCCTGGCCCGGAATTTCGGTCAATATCGGCATACTCGTCCTGATTTCCCCCGCAACAGACGCCTAGTACCACACGCGAGAGATTTTGGTCGCGCTAGCCCTGCTCATATTAAGAAGCAGACCGGTGCTATCTAAACTATGTGCACGTCCTCGGAGGCACAATCACAAATTGGTGCTGGCGTGCCAAAACGTCACTACGGTTTGCGAGAACGACACAATTCACGGCCGTCAGAACGCTATTTGACTCACGCCTCGCGCGTGACGGTTTGAGGATTGAAACGTGGTAATAAACGTGTGCTTTCTAAACCGCGCAAAGGGCAAACCGCGGGAATAAACTATCGGTCACAGGGCTTGCGGGGAAAGGCCTGGCGGCGGGAGACACGATGGCTTGTCTGCCGGTCTGCAAGCTAATGGAAAAACGGCTCTTAGCCCCGGGGTAGTCGGGCGAAGGCCAGGGTTTCGGAGACGGTTATTAGTGCTGCCCGCCGCCGGAAAGCTCGCGGACAATGTCGCTTACGAACCCTTTGGCGTCGCCAAACAGCATGAGGGTCTTGTCGAGGTAATAAAGAGGATTATCGATGCCGGCAAACCCCGGATTCATACTGCGCTTGATCACCATCACCGTCCTGGCCTTGTCCACGTCCAAAATGGGCATTCCGTAGATCGGACTGCTGGTGTCGGTCCTTGCAGCAGGGTTGGTCACGTCGTTCGCCCCGATGATCAGGGCAACATCGGTTTGGGGAATATCCGAGTTAATGTCGTCCATCTCAAGCAGCCGGTCGTAAGGGATATCCGCCTCGGCCAGCAACACGTTCATGTGCCCGGGCATTCTGCCCGCCACGGGGTGGATGCCGAAGGTGACGTCCACACCCTTTTTGGTCAGGATATCATACAGCTCGCGGACCTTGTGCTGGGCCTGCGCGACAGCCATGCCGTACCCCGGGACGATGACCACCTTGTTGGCTGCCGCCAGAATTCCGGCAGCCTCTTCCGGCGAAGCGCTGCGGACGGTCCTGGTCTCGGTCTGCGCCGCGCTTGAGGTTTGCACCTGTCCGAAGGCCCCAAACATGACGTTTGTAAACGACCGGTTCATCGCCTTGCACATGATCACCGACAGGATGAAACCGGATGAACCATCCAGCGCCCCGGCGACCACCAACACCTTGCTGTTGAGCACGAATCCCAGCAGCGCGGCGGAAAAGCCCGCGTAGGAGTTCAAAAGCGAGATGACCGTCGGCATGTCCGCGCCACCAATGGGCGTCACCAGCATCACGCCAAAGGCCAGCGACACCACAACCATGACCGGGAACAGATAGGGTTGCTCGGGATTGATGACCAGGGCGACTGCGAGTAGCAGCGCTGCGCCCAGTACCGACAAACTGACGAAGTTCTGCCCTTTGTAAACGATCGGCCGTTGCGGCAGGATCTCCTGGAGTTTGCCGGCGGCGATCAGGCTGCCGGTGAACGTCAGCGATCCGATGATTACTTCGAGTCCGATCTCGCCCATTCCGAAGCGCGAGACGTGCGGGATTCCGACGTAGTATTCGGCGATTCCAATCATCGCCGCCGAGAGCGCACCGAAGGCATGGCTCAGCGCGGTCCGCTGCGGCACCGCGGTCATTTTCACCATGCCCAGGGGAATGCCGATTCCCGCGCCGACCACCAGCGCGACGATGATCCATTTGTACTGTTGGACCTGGGGATCGCAGAGCGTGGCACCCAGCGCCAGTGCCGCCCCGATCTCGCCGGCTAGAATTCCGTGCCGCGCCGTTGCCGGCGAGCTGAGCCACTTGATCGCCAAAATAAAGAGAACAACCGAGACGATATAGACGGCGTCGATGATCTGAATGATGTTGACGGCGCTCATGATTTCTTGGATTTGCCAGTCTTGAACATCCGCAGCATCCGGTCGGTGATGAAGAACCCGCCCACCATGTTGCTGAAGGAGGCGGCGACCGCGATCAGCCCGAGAATGACCGATAGTTTTGTCTCATGCCGCCCTGCGATGATGATCGCGGCCACGACCACGATCGCATCCAGAGCGTTGGTCAGCGACATCAGCGGCGTGTGCAGCAACGGAGAGACTCGCTTGATGAGTTCGAACCCGACGAATCCCGCCAGGATGAATACGTAGAGATTGGATAGAAAATCCGAAGGCACGATTTCCTCCTTACGCCTGGGTTCCCAGCGCGGGCATTGAAAAGAATTCGCGGACCCGCGGGTTTGCCACTTCCCCGCCTCGCGTCAGCAAGGTATCCCGCGTGATCTCGTCGGCGAGGTTCAGATTGAGTTTGCCGTCCTTGACCAGGTGCACCAAGAAAGACGTCAAATTGCGCGCGTACAGCGAACTTGCGTGGTACGGCACAGTGCTCGCGAGGTTGATCTTGCCGACGATCGTCACGCCATTCACCTGAATCGTCTGTTCGGCCCGGGTGAGCTCGCAATTCCCTCCGCGCTCCGCCGCCAGGTCCACGATTACCGACCCCGGAACCATCCCGCGCACCATTTCTGCAGTCACAAGGGTGGGCGCCTTTTTACCCGGCACCACTGCCGTGGTGATCACGACGTCGTTTTCCGCCACCACCCGCCCGATCAGTTCACGCTGCTTGGCATAGAACGCTTCGTCCTGGGCAGTCGCGTATCCGCGCGCGTCCTGGGCATTTTTCGCTTCGATGGGAAGTTCGACAAATCTCGCACCCAGGCTCTGCACCTGCTCTTTCACTACCGGCCGCAAATCGTACGCGGAAACGACCGACCCAAGCCGCCTCGCCGTGGCAATCGCCTGAAGGCCAGCCACTCCGACCCCCAGGATCAGCACGCGCGCAGGCGTGATCGTGCCAGCGGCGGTCGTCAACATCGGGAAAAAGCGGGGCAACACGTCGGCTGCGATCAGCACGGCTTTGTAGCCGGACGCCGTCGCCATCGAGGAAAGCGCGTCCATGCTCTGCGCCCGTGTGGTGCGCGGCATCAGCTCGACAGCAAAAGACATCACGCCCGCGCCAGCAATATCCTGGAGTATCTCGCGCGATCCAAGCGGCCGCAGAAAACCGATCAGCACCTGATCGCGCCTCAGCAGTGGCAAGTCTTGTTTGCCGGTCTTGTCGTTCGCGCCGTAGCACAGCACCTGGGTGATGATGTCCGCGGCGCAGAACACGGATTTGCGATCGGGGGCGATCTTCGCGCCCTTGTCCGCATACTGTGCGTCAGGATAGCCGGCCTCGACGCCTGCGCCCTGCTGCACGACGACTTCCAGTCCCACCTTCGCAAGGTTCGGAATCACGGCGGGAACAAGCGATACCCGTCGCTCTCCCGGAAAACTCTCTTGGGGTACACCTACAATCACGAAGACCTCGCTCTTCTTGTTCCCGCCTTCGGCAACCTGTGAGCCCTCGGCTCAATAAGGAATGACAGAAGTGGCCCGTGGGACCGCGCCGCACCCAAAATCACGACCCGCCCCGCCCAAGGGTCCCTATTCTATTCATTGTGGACTGCAAGTCTAGCGGAACGTTGTTGCGGCGAGCCTGCGGAGGGTATCACCAAAAAGGGGACAGCAGCGCGAATGAAAAAATCCGTCAGGAGATCTACCGCCTTCAGTGTCGGATCCGGCTATTGCGTTTGGGCTGCACCACCGGGTGCGTCAACGCCCTCGCCGATGGCGTCCCCACTGACGACCAGCTCCACGCGGCGATTTTGCTGGCGACCTTCCGGCGTGTCGTTGCTCGCGACCGGCTTGGTCTTCCCGAATCCGAAGGCGGTCACGGCGTTGGCTGGCACGAGCTGATCAACCAGATACTCGCGCACCGATTCGGCCCGCTGCTCAGAGAGCCGCTGGTTAAAATCATCGCTGCCCACGCTGTCGGTGTGACCTTCCACTTGTACCTTCAGCGACGGATACGCGAGCAGGATGCCCGAGATTTTCGCAAGCTTTTCGCGCGCTCCGGGTTTCAGGGTGTAACTGCCGGTGTCGAAAAGCACGTCGGACATGTTTACGATCAATCCTCGGACGGTGTCGTGCGTCTGCAAAATGGTGCTGAGCTGCTGCAAGAGCTGTTTGCGCAGCTCCGCTTTCTCGGATTCCGCTTGCGTCGCTGCCAGCCTCGCTTTTTCTGCGTCAGCCTCGGCGGCGGCCTTCTGTTGTGCCGCTAACTGCGCTGCTTGTGCGGCCTGCTGAGCCGCCTGAGCGGCGGTTGCTTCTGCCTGTTGCTGCTGAGCGATAGCTGCGGCGCGGGCAGCCTCTGCGTCCGCTTTTTCGCGAGCCGCTTTTTCCTCCGCGAGTTGCGCTTCGATTTTCGCTTTCTCGGCATCGGCGGCCTGTTGCCTGGCCAAGGCCTCTCGAGCCTCCGCTGCCCGGCGCAGTGCTTCCTGTCGCTCCTCGTCCAGCCTCTTTATGGTGATCGATCGCGCGTCCTGAGCGGTCTGCACCGCCTCGCGCGCAGTCATGTCGACATTCTTGCGTGGCTCCTTGCGCTTCTCGGAATCCTCGGCCTGGCGAAGAAGCTGCTGCGCTTTCTCGAAGCTCGCCGATGCGTACTTGTCGGCGCCTGACGCTTGCGCGATCCCGACGGCATTGCGAGCTTCATACAGGCTTAGCGGAACGCGCGGGTCGAGTCGCGTGTCCTGATCGCCGGTGGTGATTGTGGAGTAGTCGCTGCGTTGCAGCAGGTCGAACTTCGCGTCCACTTCCTCCACGCTTCCTTCGGTATCGGGACGCACGTGGTTCTCCATCACGACGACGTCGCTTGGCTGCGTTACCGCGAAGTACGGCTCGGCTGTCACGATCATCGCAAACGCCTGAAACGCCGCGGCCCCGTCAACCTTCGCCTTCTCGCCATCGAGCTCGAGTTCTCCCAGATTTGAAGCGCGACCTTCCGGCGTCACCGCCCACAACACATAGGTTAGGAACTGCGGACCGTATTGTGTCGCGGGGGAGAGCTTTTCAAATTTTGCGGAGATGCTGATGACTCCCTTCTTGCCTTCAACCTTCGCCTCACCCTTGGCAAACGGCATCAGAACCGTGCCCTTGAAATCGATCGGCGTTGAACCCTTCGCGTGGCTGTAGTTGATCGCCTTGGTTGTCCGCGCGACTACGGTGACGCGATACAGGGGTCTCGACTGGTTTCCCTGTTCCTGTGCGCCCACCGGAGCTGTCGCCTGAGTTTGCGCCGTCGCCTGTTGCGCTTGAGCTCTAGCCCGGCCCGGAGTCCCGAGCCCACTCAACAGCGCCACGAGTGAAATCACGGCACAAATTTTGTTTCCAGGGCTCGTCATACGGACTCCCATTTCGAAGAAGGATTTCGTTTCTGTATTTCAAGCGTAGCAGCAGCCACTATTTGCTCCGGCCGCGGGTGCGGGTCCTGTGCCCAATTTGGTAGCCGGGGATCGGGTGAGGATCTAGGGCTGGGCAGTTCGCCGCCGCGCGACCGAACGGCGCCCCCTGCGGTATCGTTTGACAACGACAACGCTCGGTACTATGTTCTGCGCAAACGCAGGCCCGATATACGGCGGTCTAACTCCTGTGCGTTTGCGAGGTGCTCCGTGGCGAAGTTCACAGTCCCGGCACATTTTCGATGCCGAATTAAACTCCTGCGAATCGGTGGCGCGCTGCTCGCCCTTACCGCGATTCTTGCAGTCCCTGCCCACCGGCTCGCGGCGCAGAGTTCACCGAGCATTACTGGGGTTGACCCCGCCTCCGGGAAGCCCAACGACGTCATTACTGTCTCTGGACAGGGTCTTGAAAAGACCCACGTGGCCGCCGTGTTCCTGTCAGACGACAAGGACGATCACAAAGCCGTCGTCGTCACACAAGCCGACGACAAAATCACGATCAAAGTTCCGGAAGTGAAGCCCGGCGATTACAACATCTCTATCCAATCGGGCAACGCCATTTTCATCCAGCCGGTGCGCTTCACCGTGCAGTAAGGGCGCGGGGAATCTCTGTTTAATCCCTCGGGTCTGGCGTTTGCGGCCCTACTGCGAATTCCGGCTCTTCCCAAGCTGATTGGGAGACTGGACGCCCGGTTTTTTCAGCGTGTGTGTCGCGCCTATTTTCCCGGCGCAAGAATCAGCTTCTGCACGCGCCAGTTCAGCAATTCAGCGACATACAACTCGTTTTCGGCCGGGCAAGCTATCTCGTGGATCCATCCAAACTGCTTCAGCTGCTTGCCTGACTCCCCCAGCACCCCAAGAACCGTCCCGTCAAGGCTCAGCTTGTAGATTCGTCCCGGAAACGCGTCCGAGCTATACAGCACCTGATGTGGTTGGGGCGTAATGCAAATTGCCCAGGGCGCGCCGGGAGCCATCGTTCCGGTCGTCGCCGATGGCTTTGCACCAATCGCCGGACGAGCGACCGCGGGAACCGGCACGTCAATTGTGATCTGCCTCAGGAATTTTCCTTCGCCGTCGAACACTTGAATCCGCCGATTGCCGCGGTCCGCTACGTAGACGTTTCCCTGCGCATCCGTTGCGATGCTATGCGGAGTGTTGAACTGGCCCTGTGCGTCTCCCGGTTCGCCCCACGACTTGATCCAGTTGCCCTCCTTATCGACCTTCGCGACCCGGGAATTGACGTAGCCGTCGCTGATAAAGGTGTCCCCGGCCGCGTCCCAGGCCACATCGGTTACCTGACGGAACATTCCATCGACGGGTGGCAGCGGCGGATGCACGTGCTTGAGCGGTCCGGTGCCTTCATCAGAAGCCTCCTGTTTGCGGCCAAACACCATGACAACGCGGCCCTCGGGATTGAATTTGATGACCATGTCCGAGCCTTTGTCCGTCACCCAGATGTTGTCTTTCGGGTCGATCTTGACGGTATGGGCGAATGACCACGCATACAAGTTGTGTCCGATCTCCCGCAGGAATCGCCCGTCGGCTCCGAACTCAAGAAGTTGCGCAGCCGAAGCTCCATAGGCCGCTCCGCTTGTATTCCCGCGTGAAAACACAAACACGTGCCCCTTGGAATTGACCGCTACTCCAGCGACTTCGCCAAAATATAAATTCGGCGGCAGCTTCAGGAAATCCGCGACCGAGCGAAACGGAATCTCGGGCGCCTGCGGCTGCTGGGCAAACGCATATCCGCCCAGCAGGAAAAGCAGAACAAGCATGACACCTGGTTTCATCGTGGCCCCCAGTCGCCGGGAGTATACGCTTCGTATTGCCGGTCAGCCTCAATATCCGACGATCCTCCGGTCCTGGGGCGCGACCATTGCATTGCGCTCCACAAGGGACCGACAGGCGGACGGTTTGACGGGCCAGCCCCGAGCTATTGCGGCAACATTAGACTCACCGTACGATCAGTCGAGCGCCGATTCAGGTGGGCGCAGGAGACTGTCGTGACCGATCTAAACCCGCAAGCCAAACAGATGGCTGACGAGTCGATGGTACGCAACCTGGCTGCGCAGGCGATCGCGATTTGGCCCCAGGAAGTTGAATTTTTTCGCCGCTACTCGCTTCCAGCCGAGCCCCGCATACTTGACGCTGGCTGTGGCACAGGCGAAATCGCTTCGCGGCTGGCTCAATTTTTTGAGCGTGCGCATGTGCTGGGCGTCGATATCATCGAGGACCATCTCGCACTCGCGCGGTCGCGCTACGCGGTCATGGCACCCCGTTTGAAGTTCGAGCGCCAGTCTGTGTTTGCACTCGATGCCGCAGACCGCACCTTCGACCTCACCGTATGTCGCCACGTACTGCACTCCATTCCCGAACCTGGCCGCGTGATCGCGGAACTGGCGCGAGTTACGCGCCCGGGCGGCTACCTGCACCTGATTCCTGAGGATTATGGAATGCTGCACTTCCAGCGAGGTCCGCTCGACCCGAGCGAATT
>Ga0209008_1000289_pt1 | contig 20169 bp, 17 predicted proteins | sample JacPin_JW_Ref_O3_FD_187963 | JGI IMG/M metagenome (GOLD analysis project Ga0209008, IMG submission 187963) | Forest soil microbial communities from Algoma, Ontario, Canada - Jack Pine, Ontario site 1_JW_Ref_O3 (SPAdes) (version 2) | ecosystem: Environmental > Terrestrial > Soil > Boreal...
TACATCGAGGCTTATGCCAAATCAGCAAAACCTTTTCGCTGGACTTACACCGATCCTCAGAAGCGAATTCGTATTAACGAAATCACCGGGACGGCTCACTAGTCAGGGCAAACTGGAAGCCAAGATGGCCAGTTGGGCCCCGCAGCGCATGAAATCTCCGGCAAAAGCGCTTCATCGTCGATCCACATATGAAACAATTCGCCTCTTTGCGACCCATAACCTCTTTTATGGGTCGTAATCCGTCACCACCAAAATGGTTTACATTTGGTAACGATTGAATGGTGTGCTTTGAGATCATCGCTTGCTATCAAGTATCAGACTGCAACTTGAAATCGTTATGCCCGGATATTTCGCCGCCCTGGCAATTGTTCTGATGCTTGGAATGGTAGCAACCCACGTCTTGCTCATGAAAAGACAAGGGATACGGGCCATGAAATTCGGGGATACAGACAAAAAGGATTTCCTGATTTCGCCTTTCGCCCTTTTTTATTTTTACATGGTATTTGCTTCGGCATTAGGTTTACCTGCGATAAGCACAGAGAAGATATTTCAATCCGAAATCATTTCGTGGGTTGGAGTGTCGGTCTGCTTTGCCGGGCTAACATTGCTGTTGTGGAGCCTTATTTCTTTCGGGAAAAGCTTTCGGGTGGGCATCGACACACGCCGTCCCGACAGACTTGTAACCAATGGTGTTTTCGCCCACAGCCGTAACCCGATTTATGTGGCATTCGCTCTTATCCTGATCGGCCAATTTCTGATCTTTTCAAATTGGATACTGTTGGTTTATATAGGTGCGGCCGTGGCGCTCTTTCACCGTCAGGTCTTACTTGAAGAGGAATATTTGGAGAAGCACTATGGCAAAGAATACACCGAGTATCGCAACCGGGTGGGAAGGTACTTATGAGTTCACTCTTCCCAGCTTAAAGTTAGAAAATCCGCTCTTGCTCCTCGCCGCCGCCATGTTGCCGATAACAGACTTTATCGGAAACATCAATCCGTAAAAACAGCTCTATTTATCGGGCATTGGCGTCGCGTCTGGCGCACTGCCGACAATTACTATCTATATTCCTCCGACAAATGGAACTGCTCGGAATTCTCGTTACAGAAGTTAGAATCCAACTTTAGACCCCTGTAACTTCAAACGGCCTAGCGTGTTGGTTTCTCCTGCCACGGGAACAAAGCTTTCGAGAGAAAGATAAACTCCGCGTTCGAGGTGAACAATGCGAAAGCACCTCCAGCCATCTGAGCAACTCCGTACTCCGCGAACCTCATCTGTTCTACAACAAATAGGGTTTTCCGGACGACTGTTGGCCGCGACTTTGCCGATAACGGCACTCTTCGTCATGGTTTCGTTCACGCCACATGACGCCGAAGCGCAGGGCAAACCGGGAGCAGCGACTGCTTCTCCAACAAGCCCGGCAGCCACGACTCCGCCAACCGCAGCGGGTCCTGCGGGTGCCAGCACCAGTCTCCAGGGTCTCTCCTTTGCTAGAGAATCTTGGAATACGAAGCTTGTGTTGCAGAATGCCAAGGATCTTGGTCTGCGAGATCCGAAAGATATGGTCGTCGTTTGCTACAAGCTTGTTCCTGGCATAAGCGCGACCCAGCCATTCATTCTCGAACCGGACCCGATGCCCGTTCCCTGGCATTCGGAAAAGGGCTATAACATCGGTGAAGTAGTCGCTCCTCTTGAGCCGAATGGTTACTACTATCAGGCTCAGATTGCGATGACCTCGGGTACGGCTGCTCCACACTTTGTCGTGAGTGAGAAACCACTCACTACCGAAGCCATATTTACGCCTGACAATGTAAGCAATGTCGCCCCGATTGCTCTCTACTGGCAAGACACTGGTTCTCAGGACGACCCTTCTCTTGCGACAAAGCCCTTGGCCTGGCAAGCGGGCCATTTGTATCTGAATGGCGATAAGGTTATCGCTTCGCCCGCTACTGGAGAATATTATCGCGCCGTGATTGGGATCAGGTCAGCAGATAAGGCTCCAACTTTTGCTCTCGGCGGGGTAACTCCGGATTACCCGCCAGAGGCTGGCGTATCCGGTCTCTCCTGGCGAGACATGGGAGAGGCCAACGCAGTCTTTCTAGCGTCGCTCAAATCATGGGCACCGAACCACGTGTACTCCGAAGGGGACCCAATTGCACCGACGCCGGCGAATGGACACTCGTATCAGGCTGAAGTCGATTTTGGTTATCGCGTGAGCGGAAAAAGCGAACCTGCGTGGAATGCCGCAACCGGTGAGATGACGCCGGACACGGGCGGACAATTATCATGGAAAAACTTGGGCCTTGGCATTTCAAATCCTAATATTCAAGCGAATTGCAGGAACATCTCTCCGTCGCGGCCCCTTCTCATGGATCAATTATTAGTCCTGGCAATTGACGTGACGGGCATTCCCACAGAAATGATGGACAGATTCAAGATTCTGAACCTGAACATTACTAATCAGCAAGGAATGTCCCTAAATCCAACGCCAATTAGACCAAGCTTGGCGCAAGGTACCGCGTCCGGCGCAGAGACCTCAACTTTCCAGTTTGGAGGAGGAACCCCAGCTAAGTCTTATTTCCTTACATGGCCCAATCAGCTTCCGGGGGATACCATTCCAACCGTCAGCGTGAATCTCGTTTACACGCCTGTGGTCCCGGCTTTGCCCTGGGCACCGCACACATTTTACCCAGCTGGAAGCATCGTGATTCCGAACGATCCAAACAACATCAACGGCCACTACTACCTTGCGGTCAATGGTGGGGTTTCATCAGAGGAGCGCCCTGCGTTCGATCAATACGTGACTAGCATCAAGACACTTTCAGAGGGTTCAGGACTGTCGTGGAAGGATATGGGTCTGACACCTCCTTCTGCTCCACCTCCTATCTGGACAGCAGGGCAGCAATACGGCATAGGCAAGTTGATGATTCCTCCCCCGGATAAGACAACAAGCCATTACTACCGAGCCGAAAATACCGCCAAGGCCGGAGCCAAGCCGCCAAATTTCTCATCAGCTACTAATGCAACCTTCCCTGACGGCCCCGACCTGACTTGGAGAGACATGGGTCCGATCACGTTGAATCCCCCTCCCGTTCCTTGGAAAGAGAATGCAGCTTATGCGACTGGCGCTCTTATCGTTCCAAATCCGCCGAACAGCCATTATTACCAGGCATCAAGCGCCGGAGTCACCGGTCCTAATGCTCCCCCATTTTCAGTTGACGGCATCACTCCCACGGCTGAGACCGCTGGCATCGTGTACATTGATGCGGGCACTTCGTTGCCTACGAATGCAAAGTTGAAGACCTGGGCGGCAAACACGGCATTTTTCTTGGGTGACGCGATTCAAGATCCGACGACAGGCCACTACTATTCTGTCGTCCAACAGGGCATCTCCGGTTCGAATTCCCCGAAGTTTGGCGTTCCACCCCAGAAGACAATTCCAGGCGGCACAAGCAGTCAGCCGATAATCTGGCAGGATCTCGGCGCAGTTCTTCCGCCAGCGGTTTCCTTCGGTACGCCTCCAACTGACCTTACGGTAAATCTGTTGACCTATATCTATCCGCAGGCCCATGCACTCAGTCGATTTAATCTTGCCTCGGGCGTCGTGGTGAGCACAGCCAGAGCGCGGAATATCATTCCTGGCCCTACAACCGGAACCTACACCGAGACCAGCACAAGCCTCATCGTTGACCCGATCCTCGCCGTAACCGTCTACCCTTGGGCGATAGATGCGGAGCGCCGGTTTCACGCAGAAGACCTGCGACCCGGTGTAACGTTGGGACTCTCACTGTCCGCACCCACGAAGAACTTCTACTTTGGCGGAAGCAGTGAGTTTTTTGTGAGGAATTTGCAACTCACGTATGGCCTCAGCATGGTGAATACGAACGTGCTCGGACCAACGTCCATGGGCATCGCAACGACAACAAAGCAAAAATTTGTGTTCGGTGGATTTGTCGGGTTTACTTTCAACATAACCGGATTTATTCAAAGTCTTATTCCGTAGTGTTGAATTGTCTGGCTGGACGAAGAGCACGGACTCGTCATTAGTTTAGACGCGATAATGTATTTTATCGAGTTAGAAGTCAACGATGATTTACTGGGGTGGCCAATTCGGAAAACTAGTGAGGGCGGCGCCGATTAGCCTCACAACGGTATCATGAACTTCTGGTGCAAACCAGCCTCTATCGCCAAATTCGTGCAACATCGATCAGGCACACAATTGGCACACTGGAATGTTGAAACAAGCTGATTTCATACCGCTCTCAGACGGCAGCCGACTGATGGGCCGACAGTCGTCTAAGGATTAGATCGGACGTGCGCAAACCTTGCTCGCTGTTCTAGTTCCCGGCGGGAGCGTTCGAGTTCCTCGGCGATGAGCTTTTCATCGGGAAGGACAGTCTGATACTCCGCGGCGAGCACTTTGTTGGGGAGATAGTCGAGTGCGTAGTGGGCCTCCGCTGCTCCCTTTTCGGCGCACAGAATGAGTCCGACTGGCGGGTTCTCGCCGGGTTTCATCCAGTGTTCGCGGGCGTAGTTGAGATAAAGGTGCATCTGGCCAGCGTCCGCGTAACTGAACCTACCAACCTTTAGATCCACGATCACAAGCCCGCGTAAACGGCGATGGAAGAAGACGAGGTCGATGCGGAACCATGTGTCGTCGATGCGAAGCCTGCGCTGGCGGCCCAGGAAGGCAAAATCGTCGCCCAGCTCCAAGAGGAAGTCGGTGAGGCGGTGGATGAGAGCCTCCTCCAAGTCCGACTCGGAGTATTCGTCCTTGAGGTCGAGGAATTCGAGGACGAAAGGGTCCTTGATTGCTTCTTCGGGTGTCACCGCGTCGCTGGGTTGGGAAGTCTCGGCCTTCTCTAGCATGGCGGCTTTGTTCTGTGAGAGCGCGATGCGTTCGTAGAATTGGCTGCCGATCTGGCGATCCAATTGACGGATAGACCATCCAGAGCGGAGGGCCTCGGTTTCATAAAAAACTCGCGCTTCCGGGCGTTTGACGCCAAGTAGGCGAACGTAGGCCGACCAGGGCAAAGGGAAGCCGGCAGAAAGAGTCGAGATGCTTGAGGATAGAGGGCTTATATTGTTGAAGGGAAGCAACTTGGCAGATTCTTTCGACAGTGTCGAAAGAATCTGCCCCTCGGACCAGGCACGGTAAAATGCACGCATTCTCCAGAGATTGATATTCCCGAACCCCCGGCCAAACTGCTTGGTCAAGTCTTTCGCAAGTAGTTCCAGGAGTTGTTCGCCGTAGTTCGCGCGGGCCTCTCCTCTAAGTTCCTGCTCAACAATGCGCCGCCCAATTTCCCAATAGGTTGCAGTCATGATTGAGTTGACGTTTCGGGCGGCGGCAGAGCGGGCGGCCTTTAGCAGTTCGACGATTTCAGCGCGGATGCTGTTGTAGTTATCTGGGATGGTCGTCATCTTTGGCATTGCGACTCCTTATCATAAATTGCTGCCCGGCGTTAGATCGCTATCCCTAGTCCTTGCGCTACGGATGGGGATGGATTGAGGTCCAAGGCGGAGGTCTTCGAGACATCGGCTCCCAACTGGGGGGCAAGCTTTGCCATGTCGTCAGTGAAGAGCGTGGCCGCGTGGCTGGCGCGGGAAATGGAAACGTAGCCGAAGCGCGAGTTGAGGAGGTCCGGGTGAACGCTGGTATCGGCATGAACAAGTACGCGTTCGGCGGTGAGTCCCTGGGCGCTGTGGCTGGTGACGGCGTAGCCGTGGTCGAAATGACGATGCTCGCTAGGGTTGAAGTCAATCTGCCGATTGTTGACGAGGTGGCCGGAGAGACGGCCATTGGGATCGACGGTTTCGATGGTGGCCAGCTCGCGATTGGCAACCCCGAGCGATTTGTCGGGCGCGGTGAACTGGATGCGGTCGCCCACGGAGAACTGGCGTTCGATCTCTTGGTAGACGCTAACGCCGGTTAGTCGGCGGGGATCGTAGGTGGTGATTTCTCCGTTCGCTTTCTCGACCGTGAGTTGGTTGGCGGCTGGGTTGATCGCTGCGACCGACGCGTAACTGCCTGCTTCGATCCCGATCGTTTTGCTGCCGCGCGTGTAGCGGACAATGTTGTCGATCTCGTAGTGGCTGGCCCACGATCGTTCGGCTCCGGTCATATCTTGACGCGGAACCAGGACGCGGAACGTATGATCTTCCTTCGCAAGGGCGCCCGTGGCCTTCAACTCCTGGCGAACGGCGGCGTTGAGTTCGCGGCGGGAAGCATTGTCCGGTGAGACGATCAGAGTGTTCTCGGGCGATTCGACATAGCTCTTGGCGATGGCTCGGACGCGCTCTTCTTTGTCGGGAATTTGTTGTACGCGGCCCTGCTGTCCGAGTGCGTCGAGCGCAGCGGAGATTTGGCCCGTGGCCAGCAATTCGACGGTGGATTTCAGAGCCGGGTCTTTCTGGCGGACGATCTCATCGAGTTTGGCGGTGCGCATCCCGGCTTCTTGCAATTGCTCAAAAGGGCGCCCCGCTTCGACTCCCTGATGCTGTCGGATATCGCCGATCAGAAGCACGCGGTCATTGGTGCCGAGTCGTGCAAGAAACTCGCGCATCTGGTTCGTGCTGGCAAGGCTGGATTCGTCAATAAAGAAGAATTGTTTCTGTTCTGAATTCGGTTCTCTGCTTTGTCCACGGGCGAGAAAACCTTGGAGGGTTCCGGCGTGGACTCCCGCCTGTTCCAGTTGCTTCGCGGCGCGAGAGGTCGGGGCAAAGCCTTCGACTTGATAGCCCTGAGATTCCGCGGCGCTGCGGACGACGGTGAGCGTGGTGGTCTTGCCCGCGCCGGCAAAACCTTGGATTCCTTGGATGCGGTCGGGAGAACTGAGCACATCTTCGATGACACTCTTCTGTGCCCGATTTAGATGCTGGTGCTCATCGGCAACGCCGATGGCGTGGGGACGCGAAAGAACTGGCTCGACTTGATTTTGTCCATCGCGCATACGGCGGAGGACTTCCTGCTCGGCGGCGATGGTTTTGGCGGTGGTGAACTGTCGGCCAGGAACGCTTTGAGGGTGTTCGACGATTTGAAATTCCCCGGAAGCCAAGCGGGCCTCAAGATGGGCGCGGACCTGGTCATGAGTGATCTCACCCATACCTCGGCGCAACCCGTCGCGGATCAGGGCGCGTTCGTCTACAACCGCCTCGCGCTCGAAGTTCTTGTCGCGCGAAAAGGTGAGAGATTCTCGGACGCGGTCAACCGAGTTCACGGGTTTTTCTTGATGCTGAAACCTCTCATGGGCTGCCCGGACAACGGCCTCGGCTTGGTGTCCAAAGTCTGCCGCCAGTTTTCGGTGCGCAGCCATTACGTCGGCTGGCGAATGGATTTCTTTCCGGTCGCGGGTCGAGTGCGCGGCGATTTCGGCAGCCTCTTTCCCTGAGCGGCCCGTGCGTTCGAGGTAATCACGAATCTGTTGGCTGCGGGGACTGGATGCGTCGAGGTATTCCTGTGTGTATCCCTTGATCTCGGGCGCACCACTCCGCCCGGCCGTAATTTCGTAGCCGAGTTGGCGTAGCTTGTAAGTCAGCTCCGATTGATAGACGGCCGTGGCGAACTGCTGCGAAGCAAAAAAGCTGTGCGGCTGAATGGCACGGGGCTGTCCGTTGTCGCGCTCGGTCACATTGAAGATAACGGTATGGGTATGAAGCTGTGGCGCGACATAGCCTTCGACCGGGCGGGCGGTATCGTGTTCGAACTTGGCGGCGATAAACTTGCCGGTGGTTTCGGGCGGATGGTTGCCGCCGATCCGTGCCTGTGTGTAGCGTTCGAGCTGGTCGAGGGCAACTCGGACGCTCTCGCGATGCGCTTCGCGGACACGCTCATCGCCACCGACCAGCGCGGTGAGCGAAACGGATTTGGGCGCCGAAAAAGTGGCATCCCATCCGGCGCGATGCTCCATCGTCGTGATGGTTTTGCCGTCGGCGTCCTTATATTCATACGACGCTCGTTGCCGAACAAGCTGCTCGCCCGTTTGCGGATGTTGGCCCTGGCTGAGTTTCGCGAAGTCTTCGGCGGAGACGGCTCCGGCAAGGTCGAACTGCGTGGCCAAGCGGCCTTGCCATTCGCCTGCGGTGACGCCGCGCTGCGACCAATAGTTCTGCTCCTTGGCAGTGAATTCCTTCTGGTGGTAGGTCCGTGCCTGGCCCGCCGATAGCGGTTTTGAGATCGTCAGCATGTCGGTCTACTCGACCTGGTTCGCGGACGGTTCAACCGCGTATTCGGGTGTTAGAAGATTGCCTTGGATCTCTTCCGGTTCGGCGGGAAGCGGCGTGCTTGGCACGATCAGGTCATCCATTTTCCGCTCGGCAAAACCAGGACCCTTCTCTTGGAGTGCAACGAACGGAAACGAGAATCGCGCAACATGATTGCCGTACTTGAGAAAGCCGCGCAGGTCGTCGAGGCCGGAAACCTCGGAAGGAAGAACGAGCGGCTCGGTCTGGCGGTCGAGGGCGAAGTTTCGGCCGGTGCGGGAACCGTCGTAGTGCGTCTCGCGCAGCCGCTCGATTTCGATTTCGCCGATGGCTTCACTCACCCATTTGGCCGCCCGCGGCTCGGTGGTACGGAGGAAAATCTTCGTGGCCGGCTGCGACAACATGGCTTCGGAGTCTTCACCGTAGCGGGCTTCCATTTGGCTGCGCCCCTGGAAGCCCAAAATAACGGGGTTCTGCGATTTGCGATTCTCCGTAATCGCGGTATGAAGCTGCGGTAACCGCTGCAGGCTGGCCAGTTCGTCGATGACGAACCAAACAGGTTTTTGGTCGGGCATGGGTTCGTTCAAGAGGCGCAAAACGAGCGTGTCGATCCACAGACTGATGAGCGGGCGAAGTGCTTCGCGCATGGTTGGGCGGGACGTGATGAAGATCCAACCGCGTCGCGTCTCGGCCCACTTCGTCGCCGTCCATATCGAGGTTGTTTCGTCTTCCTTGGGCAGAAGCCGGAAGCTGTCCGCGCTCATATTGAGCGAGCCGAGAACGCCAGTTCGCTGTTGCGGGGCTTTCGGATCAATCAGCATCCAATACTCGGTTCCCTTGACGCGACGGTCAATCTCGGCGGGATCGGACATCCACTGGACCAGTTCAACCGGCGTCGGCAGATAGGTGAGCAGATGGGCGAAGATCTTCTGCGGAGCTTCGACGAAGAAGCGGTTCGTCACGCCTTCGGGCTGGTAAAGCGAGACGGCCAGGGCCTTGGCTTCGGCTTTGCGCCGGAGTTCTTTCGAGGGGTTCCAGTACGGCATCCGGGCATCGAGCGGATTGAGCACGATGTCGCCCCGGTGCTGATCGTAAAACTGCTTCACAAACTCGCAGGCGGGGTCATAGACGATGGCGCTGTCGCCGCGAGCGTTCACCTGATAAAGCATCTGGCGAATGATGCTGGACTTGCCCGAGCCGGTGTCGCCGACAATGAGAAAGTGTTTGTTCTCCGCGTCGCGTGGAATCCGCAACGGGCGCTTGGAATCGTTGGTCGCAATGCCGATGCCATTACCGGCAACGGCTTTTGTGAACTGGCGTGGACTGACGAGAATCGGCCCTTTCAGCCGTCTTCCATACCGCAGTTGTTTGCGCCGCTGGATGTCCTTGCGGATGGAAAACGGGAGTTGCAACACGAACGCCGCGAGACTAAGCATGAGTTGTGTATTGAAAAGCCGGTCGAGAGGAACGTCGTCATAGATCCACTGTGCGAGCCATGCGTGAAAGGTCTGGTTCGGGTAATTGCGCGGCTGCTCGCGGAAGAGCAAGCGGAACCCCTGCTGCCTCGCCTGCGCGGAAAGCGCGAGCGGCAATGGCGCGCCCGTGGGTTGCGCGGTCTGCCCTGATCTCACGTCGGCGTCGAGCGCAGGTCGCGCCCGCGAGTTGCCGTCTGAAACATAGAGTAACTGATAGGCGCTGGCATGATGCGTGAGACTTGGCATCTCGCTGCGAAGATAGTACGGCAGGTAGTAGCGTTCGAGCGGTGAAAAGCCGAACTGGAAGTGGACATAGACAAAGAGTCCGGTCGCTGCGAGCGAGAGGAAGAACGCGCTGAGTGTGTAGAGATAGGTGCGTGGCGGCCAGATCAGCGATTCATTGCGGCCCCAGTGTTGGACGGTTGGCATGACTACTTCTCCCTGTTCTGGCTGCGCTTGGCGAGCAGTTCCTGCGCCTTCGCGGCCTTGGTGGTTTGGACTTGGCGAAACAGAATGGCGAGCTGTTCGGGGACGATTTTGTCGCCGCGCAGCAGCGGTTCGAGCGTGTTCATCAGCAGCATTTGAATGCCGACGAGTTCGGTGAAGATGTGCATCTCCATCTGCGCCTCGCCGAGGTCTTCCAGGCTATGCAAGAGCACACCGCGCACCCACTCGGCGAGCGTCATTCCTTTGGACCATGCGAAGGTCTCAAGGGCCGCATATTCGCTGTCCATGAAACGCGCCGACAGGATGCGGTTCCGGGCAAGCGGGCGTTTGGAGCCATCGGTTGTGGATTTGAATAGGATTGGGTTTCTCATCGTTAAAGCCTCCTGTCTGTGTCGGGTCAACGAACGTAAACGGTGTATACGGCCGATTCTGCAAGTGCTTCAGTGCAAGAGTGTTGACGTTTGTATACGGGCGTTTACGTTCGTGTACCCTCCGAGGGGTGGAGTGTCGTAGCGTCAACCCGATGCCGTAGGCAGCGTGCTTGCACCACCACAACTGGTGGAGTAGGCAAGGCCGTCGGCATCGAATCCGGCAAGATGCAGCGAATGAAAGAGTCGTACGGCGAAGGCCTAGCCAGCCACGCCGGCTCCGAGTCTTGCGGGCACGGTCGTAAGGCCGGATACGAAGCGTGGACAGGAGGAACTACGGGCCAGGTTATTGAGCCGCGAAATACCCCTAACTTCAGGACGCCGACGCCCTGACACAACGCGGAAGGCAACATCCTGCCAAGCGCCATCGCGAGCTTGGCGGGAGTCCTGCGCGGTCTATGACCCTGGCACGTAGGGACGCATCTTGCACGGAAGTTGAGAGATCCCGGGTTCTCCCGAAGGCCAGCGTTTTCGGGACGCATCGGGAAGTCTAAGGATAGAAGCCGATGATGCACGAACGCGGGAAGTCGGACAGACCCATAGTACCGAAGAAGTCTCCGAACAAAACCAGAACACCGGCGGCGGAGGAGATGGAGGGAAGGGGTCTGGCCAAGGGAAACCTGGGCCAGCAAAACGCGTTCCGGACTCAGCGCCGGGTAGACGCGCCAAGCGAGCTGGCGCAGGTACGACAAACGGCAACATTGAACAAGGATGCAAAGTTCACCGCTCTGCTGCATCACATCTACCGGATCGACACTCTGCGGTTTGCCTACTTGCAGTTGAAGAGGCACGCCGCAGCCGGTGTGGACGGAGAGACGTGGCGGCACTACGGCGAGGCGCTTGAGGAAAATCTCCAGAGCCTCTCCCATAGACTGAAGCGCGGAGCATACCGGGCAAAGCCGGTGCGTAGGGTATACATTCCGAAAGCGGATGGGCGGCAGCGACCGCTCGGCGTCCCGGCGCTCGAAGACAAGCTTGTTCAACGAGCGACGGTGGAAGTGCTCAACGCGATTTACGAAACCGACTTCCTCGGCTTCTCTTATGGGTTCCGGCCAAAGCGCAACCAGCATAAAGCGCTGGACGCCTTGTTCTGTGGACTCCATGAGCGACGTGTGAACTGGGTGCTGGATCTGGACGTGCGCAGCTTCTTTGATCGACTGTCGCACGAATGGCTGGTCCGGTTTCTCCAGCATCGGATAGCGGATCGGCGCGTCGTGCGGCTCATCCAGAAATGGCTGAACGCGGGCGTGCTGGAAAAGGGAACGCGAACGTTTGTGGAGGCAGGCTCGCCGCAGGGCGGAAGTGCATCGCCCTTGCTGGCGAATATCTACCTTCATTACGTCTTTGATCTCTGGGTCCAAGCATGGCGCAAGAAGCGTGCGCGCGGCGATGTAATCGTGGTGCGCTACGCCGACGACATCGTGGTTGGATTCGAGCTCAAGACGGAAGCCGAACAGTTCTGGAAAGAACTCGCCGAACGCATGGCGAAATTCCAACTGGAACTGCACCCGGAAAAGACGCGCCTGTTCGAGTTCGGACGCCACGCGGCGACGAACCGAAAGCGCGCCGGTCTGGGCAAGCCGGAGACCTTCGATTTTCTCGGCTTCAAGCACATCTGCGGGAAGACGAAGAAGGGACGGTTTCTGGTGCTTCGGCAGACGGTTCGCAAGCGCATGCAGACGAAACTGCTGGCGGTGAAAACCGAGCTGCGGCGACGCATGCATGACCCTGTTCCTGAAGTTGGCGCGTGGTTGAAGTCCGTGGTGGGTGGGCATATCCGATACTTCGGAGTACCGGGTAACGGTCATGCCATGGCCCACTTTCGTTTCACCGTGAGCAACCTCTGGCATCGAACGCTGTGCAGACGAAGCCAGCATGGTCGCGTTCTGTGGGAACGAATGAACCGGCTCATCCGCCGCTGGCTGCCTCCGGCCCGTATCTGCCATCCTTATCCTTCGAGCCGTATACGCGTCACCACCTGAGGCAAGAGCCGTATGCGGGAAATCCGCCCGTACGGATCCGCGCGGGGGGTACGGCGAAATCTGTATCCCTACCGCGACAAAATTCTCCCGGTGCGAAGCACCGTTCTTCCAGCACCACGAAATTGAATGCAGGATCACGCCTTCATTACCCGTACAGAAGCCGTGGATTCCACCCCTGCTGCAAGCTTCCTCGCTGGCTGCTCCGCTGCGCCTTCCGCATCCTTGTTCGTCCCCCTACGGACCCGCAGCGTGGAAGCAACCTGCTTGGCCTGAGGCGTCTTTAGAAAGTCCTGGAAGTCGCGGTCCTTAGAGAAGACATAGTTGAGCGCCTTGTCCACAACATCATCCGCGGATGCGTGGACGAAAGCGGCGTACTGATCGACCTGTTCGGCGGTGGACTCATCCAGCCGAACAGAAGCACTGACGTAGCGACTCAGGTTGATCTCAAGTAGTGGCATAGTGTCCTCCTTATAGGTGTTGAATCAGGCAATCTTTCTCCGGGTCATCATCCGCTGCGCCGTTAGCGCAATCTCCCGCGCACGAGCGGAGCAAAGTGCGACGGGAATCTCAAGGCGTCGGCGGACTTCTAGCATCGTCACAACGTCATCTATTGGAATGCCTTCGATGAGCCAAAGCCTGGCCGAGGCAACGTCAACCGTCCGCTGAGCGTAATAAAGAGGATTGGGCTTATCGGCGCGGCGCGAAGCGAGTTTTCGCGTGAGCTTCGCGGCGTCCTTTCCACGGGCAAGCTCATGCAGGACCCACTTCCAATCGTGTTCGGAATTGGAGTGATTAGGTGGATCCTTTCGCGCTGTGATTGCTTGGGAAGAAAGGATGGCATCGGCGGCTAGAATGTCCAAGCGGAAGTCATCGGAATTCCAAGTGGAATCGCCGGGATATTCGACGGTGACGGGATACGCCGGATCGTACTTGCAATTCAGGAACCCCGGCAGGCGGAGAACTCGGTTGCAGTCCGTGCAGGCGGGATCGCCGCCAAAGGTAATCGCAAGCAGTTTCAGGGCGCTTTCCTGCTGCTCGGGAGTAAAGCCTTCAACCCGCCAGAGGATCTGATACTTGCCGAGCGATGTCGAGAGGACCGCATTCGGCGGGGGAACCGCATCGGAAGCGCGGAGCGAAGTGAGGCGCGCCTCTCCATCGGTGTCCAAATCAAGGTACAGATGCCGGACCGCAGCGATGCACTCTTTAGTGCGTTTACGGCTGCCAGAGCGTAGCGGATTGGCAGTCACATAGATGTTCGCGCCGGTAGAGTTCTCGTGCGCGAGCCAGCCGAGGTAACGAGGCGCAAGCGCATGTTCCAAGGGAGCAATTCGCTGGATGGTCTTGTTAGGAGGTTCCCTCTGGACGAGAAGCGCAATCGTTTCATCTGGAGCGAAGCAGCGAGTGAGAAAATCAGCAGCGGCGCTGGTTCCATTTCCAGTTCTATGGTGTGGCATGTTTCACCTCGAATATCGGCTCGATCAGGAAGCGTTTCGCGTCGCGGTCGTATCCGCGAAGCGCCAGCACTTCGCGGATGACACGACGGCCTGGTTGACGTTCGGTATGAACGACAACATCAACGGCTTCCCCGATCTCCGCCTCGGTGTCGGAGAAGGTGGTTTGCGCGTGGTCGCGCATGACCAGATTGGCGAAGCGGGTGAGAGCTTTGGCTGCCGAGTTGGCGTGGATCGTCGCGAGCGATCCCGCGTGGCCGGTATTGAAGGAATCGAGCAGCGTGCGGGCCTCGATGCCGCGCACTTCGCCCATGATGATCCGGTCCGGTCGCCAGCGGAGAGCGGACTTTAAAAGCTTATCGAAGGATATGTTCGCCTTGAACGTATCGGTCTGGCATTCGGCTGCCACAATGTTTGGCTTCCGGATTTGAAGTTCGGAGGTGTCCTCGATGACGACAAGGCGCTCCTGGTCTGGAATGAAGTCGGTAAGTATCCGAAGAAGCGTGGTCTTGCCGGTACCTGTTCCACCACTGATAAGCAGCGTCTTTCCGCTGCGAATTTGCTCGGCCAGGAAATCTGCAAGGGGCCGCGTCAGCGTGCCGCGAGCAATGAGGTCATCGACTGTGTAATGACGGCTGGTGAACTTTCTGATCGTGAGCGACGGAGCGGGGCATACGACCGGCGGAATCGCCGCCGCAAGGCGGCTCCCATCCGGGAGATGCGCGTCCAGTAAAGGATTGTCTTCATCGAGCTTCTTGCCGAGCTGATTGGCAATCACTTCGAGGCCTGTGCGGAGCCTGCCGGCGTCGAAGGAAATGTTCGGTTCGTGGCACAATACTCCATTGCGCTCCGAAAACCATGAGGCATCCGGATTGCCCATGATCTCGCTGACGCTTTCGTCGAGCAGTAGCGGTTCAATAGGCCGAAGGAACGGCAGGATCAATTCGAAACTCATTGCGGGAACCTCACAGCCGTGGAAGCCCAGCGGTTGGCCGGGCTTCCGAGAGTGAAGAGGAAGGCCTATGCGGCCGCTTCCTCTGGGGACGATTCATCGTGCTCCTGGTCTTCCGGGGCGGCCTTCTCGGCACGGTCCAGCTTCAGGATCGATGCGACGCGAATTTCCCAGACGCGCTGCTTCGAGTCCGTCTTCTTGCTGGTGTATTCCCGGCTGCGCAGCTCGCCTTCCACCTGGATATGTGCGCCTTTGGTGAGCGTCTTGGCGAACTCCGAGAGCTTGCCGAAGACGACGCAACGGTGCCATTCGGTGTGCGAGATGTACTTGTCATCCTTCTTATAGGAGGACTTCGTTGCCAGCGAGAGAGTGCTAAAGCTGCGATTGTCGTTGGTGCGAACTACTGGGTTGCTGCCGAGGAATCCGATGAGGGTTACTTTGTTCTGGTACATGATTGTCTCCGTTTGTTGAATTTCCCGATCTTGATCGGGGCACCATTAAGCGAGTGGGCCATGCTCCCAAGCGCCGAAGCTCTGCATTTACGGAGGCTCCGGAGAAATCTTTTCGGCGTTCTTTCCGAACAAGATTTGGAGGGAAACCGTAACCCGCAGGGCGGCGTAGCCGAAGCAGAAGAGCGAGCTGCCGCAGGGCGCATGAAGAGCCCCGAAGCGGTGCCCGAACAAAGACGGGATACATAACGGCAGACACGCTCCAGAGCAAAGTTCTCATCTGGACATTGGCTGCGGAAGTTCACCGCAATTGCAGTGCGATTCGAGCCGGCATGTCCGCCGTAAGAAGGGCGCAATCCGCCACCGCCGTTGCGCGTAGGAAAGCTCCTGTTCGGACGCTCCACCCGGCACGGAAACAGGTGGGGAAAGTCAGCCGGATTAGCAGCAAGAAACGACATGAATAAGCCTCTGTGAAGGTCGATGAATCCTTCATCCTTAGCTGAACGCCTGGTCGGCCCGGAAACGCACGATGGTCAGACCGAGAGGGTTCACGGCAAGCTCATTGTTCTTCACGTTCTCGCGGAAGACATAGGTGACGCTGGCTGTCCATCGCTCCCGCTTGAGTTCGGTATGATCCGCCGGATTGCTGTACACCTTCTCGAACTCAATTCGCGCCGAATACGGCGACTGTCGCAGGTCGTCAAGGATGACGTTCTTGATCTCGACATCGACATACGGAAGGATGCTGTCCTTGACGTAGTTCTGAATGCTGTTGTCCTTGCGTTCCTGGTCGATTACTGCGCGTTGCACGTCGCTATTGAGGAAGTAAAGCGACTGCGTTTGATCACGTTCGATCGTGAAACGGTTGCGGCTGAAATACAGCTCGGCCCAGCGGGTGAGGTAATACTTGTTCTCTGCTTCCTGCGGGCGATACTGGAAGTTCCGGTAGTCGATGGCCTCCGCGTGGCCCACGTCGTTAATACGCACAATCATCGGGTGCATGTTGGCAAGCGCTGTTTGGCTCTTGAAGGTCAGCGCCGCCAATGCGATACAGACGGCGGCGAGCACAAGAATCGTCACCTTAAGGTAGGTATTCATCACCAGTGGATCGCCGTATTGCTCCAGATAACGCTCTGCGGCGCGGGTGATCTCCGGGGTAGCTTTGGTCTTTGCGGTCGTGGTTTCTGCGCTCATGTCTGGCCTCGTTTCTCCTGCGGTTTACATCAGGGCCCTTATCGCTAGCATCGCCGCGCCGAAGCCCCCGCCGTGTCCGCCACCGCCGCCGCTGAATAAACTGTGTGTCATGGTCGGAATCTTGAAGAGAATGTAGACGTTGACCAGCACAAGAAGGACAAGAAGCGGCAACGTCTGGACAATCGTTGAAGGGTCCGACAGGCTCTGCCCAAGCTGGATGTAGTAGTTCGTCAGAACGTGGGCGAGAACGTTCATCGTGGCTGCGGCAACGACCTTATAAAAGCTGAACCCGAGATACGCCTTGAGCCATCCCCAGAACAACCAATCGAGCTTGTCGAAAACGAGAAACGGAATAAAGATCGGCCCGAGCAATCCGACGATCGTTGCCGCAATGGCGCCGTAGGCGAGGATTGCGGATACGATTGCGGCCAGCAGGGCCAAGAGAAATTGAAGGACAAAGTACACAATCGCGTAGTAGGGAGACATCATGCTGGTCAGCAGCGATGGCCCTGTTTTCGAGGATGCCGTGTGGATCTCGTTCAGCATGGTGGCGGAGCCATCCGATCCAATGAGGCTGACCAAGTTGGTGGTGCCGCCGTCGATAAAGCTCTTGATGGAAAAGCCGAGTCCGGGGATGGAGCTGTCGTAATAGTTCACCATCGCATAGGCGAAGGTGAGCAGCATGAAGAGGTTGAGGAACCTCCCCATGCTGAATCCGCCCTCTCCGTGCGCGGATGCGAGGGCTTCCTGCACACCGAACCAAACCATCATGATGGTGGCAAGGGTTATGACGATGTGAATCCCCATCGCGGTAATGGAGGGTGCCGCCGTGGCCGCAAGCGACTGGCACGCCTGAGCGATGTACTGGAAGAGACCCGTACCCATATTCCATGCCCTCTCGTTTTCTTCTGATTGTGTCTACTCAGTACGCTTGCGTAAGGAGATTCGCCGCGCCGCCGCTGGTGGTGGCGATGTTGGCGTTGTAGTAGCTTTCGTATCCCGACGAGTCACGGAATGCCGATTTCATTGCGTCCTGCTGCTGTTTTTGGGCAACGATCTGCTGCAGCGCAAGATTGGCGTTGATCTGGTTCGCGTCCTGTTGGGTACGCAGTTGCAAGAGCAGGGCCTGATTGATGCGCTGGAGTGTAGCCATGATGGTCTGCTGCGAGGCATCCTGGCTTTGTGTCGTAGCCTCCAAGTTGGTAAGGTCCGCTTGCCTCGCGGTCTGATTGGCACGGATGGTGCCGAGCATTTGCAGGTTGTTGGTCATTACGGAATCGCCGATATCAACGGTGGCTCCCTGCGCGGCAATCTGCAGTTGCCCGGCAACGCTGGCCGTGCTATAGCCGGGAACCATGTTGGTGGTATTGGGTACGCTGACCTGCTGGTAGGAGGCTGCGGCTCCGTTTCCCGTATTCGCTGAATTGAGCCATCCCATCGAGTTGCCGTAGGTGTTCGAGATTTGTTGCAGCATCCTCAGGTCGGTTGTGGGAGACAGAAAGCGCTGATAGAGCATGTTCGGCGCCAGGATCATCTGGTGCACAAGTTGGTATTGCTGTTTGGCGACGTTGTATGCCTGTAGCGCGGTCGTCGCAATCTTGACGGTGTTGCTGAAGATTTGTTGGCCCTGCTCGATCTGCTGGGCTTGGTTGGCGATGGATTGTTCTTCGTGTTCGATCTGCGTGACGGCGTGGACCGACTGCGTCGGATCGTAGACGATGCCGGAGCCGAATTGCGCGTGCGCGGCGGGTTGCAGTACCGTCGCAAGTCCGATTGCGAGTGCGATGAGGAGTAGTTTCTTCATTGCCTTATCCTTTCGTTTGCGGTTGGTGTGGCAAAGCCTCACAGCAATACCGCGTTACTGCTGTGCGGCAAGAATTTCTCTCTGGATCTGTGCAAGACGGTCGGCCTCTGGCTTGCACCGTGTGTCACGTTCTTTTTTCTTCGCGTCAAGCGTTGCCATCTGCTCCGCAGTCAGCTTCTCTCCGGTCAGCATTCGTGCGGAGCCGGAGGTCTCATCGAGGCAGTCTTTGGCATAGGCCGGGTATTCGGCGTTGTATTGATCCAGCAACTTCTTCACCTTTTCCGCTTTGCTCTGACATCCGGCAAGGGCGAGTGTCAATAGGAGTAAGAGGAAGAGCGCAACTGTTCGCATCGAAAACCTCCTTAAAACGTTTGTGGAATGGTGTGATTGGAGTACGCAGGAAGAATCAAGTCCTGCGTGAAATAGACTTTCACGCGGTGGCCCTCCCGAATCGTGATGGTCGGCGGTATCTGCATGAAGCGGTCAAGGATGGTGGTCGCAGACTGCGAAACGCTGGCTGCGGTCCCGTTGGTGAACGCCTGGGAACCGCTGGTGGTAATCGTGCCGCCGCCCTGCGTGAGTTCGCCTGCTCCGGCGATCACGCCCAAAGCTATCGAGGTGCCGAAAATCTGAAGGTAATGATTGTTGACCTTATCCTTCAGCCCTTCCTCGCCGATCTGGTCGAGACCGTGGAACTGGTCGAGATCGACGGAGTAACCGTCCGGCATGATGAGGCGGTGAAAAACGACGGCCATTCGCCGCTGCTGGCCGAAACCCGCTGCGCCAATCTTCTTGGCCTCACCGAGAACAACCGTCCCGTCGGGAATGACGACGTGCTGACGATCGTGCGAATACAGCGGATTTGAGACAAGGACTTTGACCGGTCCCACGGCATCGCCATCCAAACGATTCATGAGAACGGTGTCGAGAACCGAGCCTTCGTAGATGAGATAAGGCTGGCCCGTGGCCGAATCGACATTGGCTTCCAGCGGGCGCTTATAGCCTTCGGAAGTGTCCTCCTGTTTTCCTTCAACTTCTGGGGCGACGGGACTATGGTTTGCCTGTCGTTCGGTATGGTCATACTGGGCAGGCACGATCTGACCTTGCTGCGGCGGTTGTTGCGGCTGTTCAGCGGAACGGGAGTAGACAAGATTGGAAGCGAAACGGGCGTCGTCCGCCCGTTCGCGTTCTTTCGCGGCGATCAGTTCCGCCTGCTGCTGTAGGGGAGTAAGTTGCATCTGCATGTTGCCCTGTTGCAGTTGTGGGCAGGGCCGGCCCGGAACACAGGGCACGGCAACGCCGGTCGGGCCGTAGGCCGCGGCGGCGGCCTGCTGCGGGGGCGTCGCAGACGCAAGCGCCGGATCTGCCATCGCAGCAGCGGCCATGGTTGCCTGCTGTTCTTTCTGGCGTTCGGCCTGAAGCTGGTTCTTCAACTCCTGCACGTTGCTGTCGGTGTTGTCCTGCAAGGCGGGTTGCGGTGGTTGTCCCCTGGCCGCGCCCTGTCCTGCGGGCGTCTTCTTGCTGCCGGACGAACTGAAGAGTGCCGCCACGATCACGAGCAACGCCGCACCGAGATAAACGAAGGTCTTGAGGTTCTTCTGCAAGACGCCTTTTGGCAGCGCCAGGTTGTGGCGCAACGTTGGTTCTGCTTGCGGGTCGGTGGGCGCCTCTGTGTGAGAAGTAAAGTCATTGTCGGTCATGACAGTTGTCCCTTTCGAGTGAAGCTCATCCGCTTCTTACCCAGTTCCACATATCCGTCGTCCAGGACTTTCGGGATAATGTATAGA
>Ga0209008_1000290_pt1 | contig 19894 bp, 17 predicted proteins | sample JacPin_JW_Ref_O3_FD_187963 | JGI IMG/M metagenome (GOLD analysis project Ga0209008, IMG submission 187963) | Forest soil microbial communities from Algoma, Ontario, Canada - Jack Pine, Ontario site 1_JW_Ref_O3 (SPAdes) (version 2) | ecosystem: Environmental > Terrestrial > Soil > Boreal...
TTCGCTCGCCGAGCCGCAGATCAAACTGCTGGCACGGTTCACGCACCGCGTGGTAGTGAATTACGATCCGGATACGGCGGGCCAGGCGGCCACCGAGCGTTCGCTTGCGTCACTGCTTGAAAAGGAATTTGACGTGCGCGTTCTGGTGTTGCCCGGCGGAGCCGATCCCGACAAGTTCCTGAAAGACCACGGAGCCGAGGCCTATCGCACGTTGCTCGCCCAGGCTCCGCCGTACATCGATTACCTGATCGGACGCGCGCGGCAGATGGACCGCTCGACGGCTGCAGGAAAAGTAGCCGCGCTGAATTTCCTGATGCCCTACGTGCAGCGGCTCCCGAACCGCCTGCTGCGTTCGGAATGGGCTACGCGGATTGCCTCCGAGCTGCGCGTGGATGAACCCGTGCTGCGCGAGGAGCTGCGGCGTGCCGCAAACGAACGCCGCAGCGAAGTGAAGCCGAGAGTGGAACTGCTGGCTCCGGTGGTGAAACCCGCCGAGCGGCAGCTGATCCGGATGCTGCTGGAAGCGCAGGGATTTCGCGAGAAACTCGCACAGGAAATCGTCTCAAGCGGCCTGCATCGTGGACTGGAGAGCGAAAAAATCCTGGACCTGCTAATCTCCAAGGTGAACGAGGCGCCCGATCCGACGACGCTTGCGGCAGCGCTGGAGGAGAAGGACCGGCGGCTGCTGTTCGAGATCCTGTTCGAGAGTTCCGCCGAGGCGACCTGGGAATCTGCGGAAAGCTGTTTGAGTGTCCTGCGAAGCCGGCGGGACGAGCAGGAGCTCGCCGTGTTGCAGCAGAAGATCGAATCCAAGACTTCCCCCAGCGAATTGAATCGCTTGCTCACGCAACGTCTGGAGTTGCAGAAGAAACTCGCACAACGCTGAAATGACCGAAAAACTCCCATCGATTGTGATCGTCGGACGCCCCAATGTGGGCAAGTCCACGCTTTTTAACCGCCTGACCGGCACGCGGCGGTCAATTGTCACGAACGAACCCGGAATTACGCGCGACCGCATCTACGGCGTCTCGCACTGGGAAGGGCGGGCGTTCGAAGTGGTGGATACCGGTGGAATTGTGCCGGAAGACAAGGCCGGAATTCCCGGGGAAATACTCAGGCAGGCGCGGGTGGCGATCGAGAATGCCTCTCGCGTAGTGCAGGTTGTCGACGGCCGGGAAGGCCCCGTGCCGCTTGATGCAGAACTCGCGCAGCTGCTGCGCCGGGCCGGCAAACCGCCGGTGCTGGCAGTGAACAAGGTCGATTCGCCCAAACAGACGGAGCTGGCCGCGCAGTTTTACGAGCTGGGTGATGAGATTTTTCCGATTTCCGCAGAGCACGGTTTTGGCATTGACACGATGCTCGACGCGCTGACCCGGGATTTTGCGCTCGGCGAAGCCCCCGAGAGCCGGCCGGACATCAATATCGCCATCATCGGGAGGCCCAATGTAGGGAAGTCCACACTGCTGAATCAGCTGGTGGGCGCGGAGCGGTCGATTGTCTCAGCCGAGCCGGGCACGACAAGGGACGCTGTAGATACGGTAGTCGAGCGCCACGGCAAGACCTATCGTTTTCTGGATACCGCCGGAATCCGGCGCAAGGGCAAGACGAAACTGATCGCCGAAAAATTAAGCGTGATCATGGCTCGGAGGCATCTGGAACACGCCGATATCGCCGTCATCGTTGTCGATGGGTCCGTCGGTGTCACCTCGCACGATGCGACCATCGCGAGTTACGCTGAGCAATCGGGCCGATCTGTGATCATCGCGATGAACAAGTGGGATCTGGCGCTTGAGGCTGCGCAGGAAAAAGCCGCGAATGAGAAAAAGCACGGTGGCAAGGGCACGGGCGGAAATCCGAGCAAGCTGCTGGCGGATTACGAGCCGATGGTTCGGGAGAAATTCAAGTTTCTGGCCTTTGCGCCTATCGTGTTTCTTTCCGCCCTGACCGGTGAGCGGGTGGAGAAGCTCTACACGCTGATCGATCGCGTCGCCGAGGCGCGCTACCGCCGGATTTCAACCGGAGAGCTGAACCGCTGGCTTGCGGGCGTGGACCTGGACCGGGGAACGTCGCCTGCGAACCGCAAGGTGAAAATCTACTACGTCACGCAGGCGACGACTGGACCGCCCACGTTCGTGTTGTTCACAAATCAAACCAAGCCCCTGCACTTCAGCTATCAACGATTTCTTGAAAACCGCCTGCGCGAAGCCTTCGACTTCATCGGCACCCCGCTTCGCTTTACCCAGCGGCTGAAGAAAGGCGCACTGCGACAGGACCCGAACCGTGAGCCCCGCCGCATCACCAAGCACGAGCCTCGGCACAGCGACAAGCGCAAGTGGCACCCGGAGAAGAAGAAGCGCGACCGCAGGTGATGGTCGAAAGTCCCCACTTCCGGCCCGTCAGGGGTTGACAGGTGGCGAAATCGGCCTAGGATACTGACAAGCCATGGCGAGTGCGGCCCAAGCTGCGCAGGAACTCCCGGAGAAGAGTCTTTTTCGCATCGGGGAAGTCAGCCGTCTGACGGCGACGAAGACATTCGTTTTGCGCTATTGGGAATCGGAATTTCCCACGCTGCAACCGGTCAAGAGTCCCAGCGGCCACCGCCTGTATCGCCGCGAGGATATCGAAACAGTCTTCGAAATCAAGCGGCTGCTCTATGACGAGGGCTTCACCATTGCGGGGGCGAGAAAGCATCTGGCCGACCAGAATGGCTCAAGCGCCCCGGTCGGTGAAGGTGGCGCAACACCCCGCCAAGTGTCGCTTTCAGTAGAAGCTCCCGCAAAGCCCGGTCCGGCATCACGCGCCCATCGAAAATTCCTGCTCGATCTTCATGAAGAGCTTCTCGCTGTCTTGACCCTTCTCGAACGCGAGTGATACGCTCGGTATCGGCCCACTTCAGTTCTGCGTGGTGCCGAGCCGGTCGGGACGTAGCGCAGCCTGGTAGCGCGCACGCTTGGGGTGCGTGAGGTCGCTGGTTCAAATCCAGTCGTCCCGACCATTTCCACCCGGAATACTTCGCGAGCCAATTTCAATTTACGCTACGAGGAAAGCGTGGCGGACTGTTCCTGCACGCCGGGAGGAACGGAAATCGGTAGGATCACTTCGACCAGAGTCCCGCTTTCGTCTGACTGGATTTCAAACTGCCCCGACTGCTCCCTGATCCGTTCCCGCATGCCTGCAAGCCCAACTCCGCTGTCCGCACCGGTGCTTAAGAACTTCTCAAGCGTGTCGCGAGGTATCCCTCGCCCATAGTCCCTGACTCGCAGGACGATTTTGTCGCCGGCCGCTCGCAACGAGATGTCTGCTTTCGAGCTTTTGGAATGCCGGTGAACGTTGGTGAGAGATTCCTGCAGGGCCCGAAACAAAACCAGCTCGGTTGACTGCGGGAGCCGGCCGAAGCTGTCGGCGATGTCGACGGACAGCTGGATGCCGCTACGCTGGCCAAATCCGTCCAAATACCATTTGACGGCGGAAGCGATTCCCAACTCATCCAGAAGAGGAGGATGCAACAGATAAGAAACTGTACGGGTTTCCGCAAGAGCCTCTTCGAGCACTTTGTCGGTTTCCGCCAAAATCTTGTCCGCCGGGTTCATCTCCGACAGCACCGCAAGGTTCATCTTGGCCAGCGTCAACAGTTGGCCCACACTGTCGTGCAACTCCCTTGAAAACTTGCGGCGTTCCTCATCCTGCACATTCAGAAGGCGGACGCTCAGGCGCCGAGCGTTGCTCTCAAGCTGCTCTCGATTTAAGACTTCGGCTCTCAGCAAGCGGTAATGAATCCAGAACAGGACCGCGGACAGGGCGAACACTGCGAACAGGATGCATAGGACCGCCCAAAGCAGGCCGCCGGAAGAAGCCCAGCGCCTGTCGAGGAGAATTTGTTCCTCATTCTGCATCTGCTGCAGGACAGCCGCAAGACTTGCAGAAGAGTCCACGCCAGCAAGCGTGAATCGGTCCTGCGCTCCCGAGTCGGTTTGACCCGACTTTTGCAGCTCGACTGAAGCGTCCAGCAACGTGAGTCGTTGATCGACGATTTCTTCCAAGCGGCCGGCCAAGCGCTGCTGGGCTGGGTTGTCGCGTGTCAAGTCACGGAGATGCTCGAGGTGCGCGTGGATCTCCTGCTTAAGTGATTCGTACTGCGGAAGATATCCTGCATCGCCGGAATGAACGTAATCAAATCGCGCGCGCGAGGCAGACGACAGCGAGGAGTTGACTTCCCCCAAAGTCGTCTTCACCTCGTAGGTGTGAGCCACCCAACGTGCGCTGCTGACAAGCATCGCGATGGTAACCGCAGCAGCGATTCCTCCGAGCAGCAGCAGACCCAGAGCCAATCCGAAGGCGAGTCGGGCTTTGTTGGCCGAAGACATCTCCCACCTTATAGCGGAAAACTTCGCCTGAGCACACTACAATGAGCCGCTAATTCACTCTTCGTGTTAGATCGCGCCGGCAAGAGAATGGTTACGGGCCGCGCAGCGCCTTGGTGCGTTAACGCCATTGCTGCTACAGTATTCGCGCCGGGATGAAGCGGGCCTTTCGACCGTACTCGTCCGGCCCGAGAGTTCCGCATGCCCAATATTCTGATCACCAATGACGACGGAATCCATGCCCCCGGCTTGCGTGCACTGGTCGCTGGGCTGAAGGGTTTTGCAGAGATTACCGTGGTCGCGCCGTCGCGAGAGCGCAGCGCTGCTGCCCAGTCACTCACCTTGCGCCAGCCGATCTATTGCGACCAGATCGCCGAACGGGAATATTCGATCGAAGGCACCCCTGCCGACGCCATGATTCTCGCATTTCATACGCTGCTCAAGGAAAAGCCCGACCTGGTCATCTCCGGAATCAACCGTGGCGGCAACCTGGGCGAGAATATCTATTATTCAGGCACTGTGGGCGCCGCCATGGAGGCTGCGATCAATCGCGTGCCGGCTCTGGCGGTTTCGGTCGCGTACCGGGGCAGGGAATTTGATTTTGCTCCCGCGGCGCATTTTGCCCGCAGCCTCGCGCCGCTGGCGCTGCGCGAAGGACTTCCGCCAGGCGTGATGCTCAATGTCAACGTCCCCCAGGATTGGACTGGCGAGGTAAGAATCACCCGGCAGTCGTCAAAGATCACGCGCAATGTGCTGCAGCCTGGCACCGATCCTCGCGGCCGCCGCTATTTCTGGCTGAGCGAACAGCAGTTCACTGAAGGAATCGAGGGCGACACAGATCACGCCGCGATTCGCGATGGCGCCATATCGATCACGCCGCTCGAGGTCGATCATACCCACACGCCCTCGATTGAGCATCTCTCGCACTGGGCCAAGAGCCTTGAAGAATCCTCCCGTCGCTGACCGGTAAGATCTTTCTTCCCGCCGGTATGCTATTTTAGTTTTCCGCTTTTCCGGGCGTTCGAGGCCCCCAGGGGTTCATGTCGAAAAAAGCCGCCACCGCCAAGGCCGAGGAAACGACCGTCGAAGGCATTTTTGGGCCCGGCGGTCTGCTTGAAAAACGGCATCCGGGATATGAATTCCGGCCCTCCCAGCTCGCCTTGGCCGAAATTGCCGATCAGGCATTTGCCAAACACCAGCACGTCGTGATTGAAGCCGGCACCGGCACCGGCAAGACCCTCGCCTATCTGATTCCTGCGATTCGCAGTGGCCGCCGGGTGGTGGTTTCTACGGCGACCAAGTCGCTTCAGGACCAGCTGTTCCAGAAGGACGTTCCCTTCCTGCAAAAGCATTTCGCGCCGAATCTGAAAGCCGTCCTGATGAAGGGCCGCGCCAACTTTCTGTGCCGGCAAAAAGTGCACCAGATGGAGGGCCAGCCGGTCCTGAAGGGCATTGACGAGATCGACTGGTTTGCGCAGATCCGGGATTGGGAAAAGTTGACCGAGACCGGCGACCGCAACGAGCTGACGTTTCTTCCCGACGACTCCCAACTATGGAACCGCATTGACGCGCGCAGCGATCTTTGCACCGGAAAGAAGTGCGTCGAATTCGGTCGCTGCTTCATCACCGCGATGCACCAGCGCGCTGAGGAAGCGGATCTGATCATCGTCAACCATCATCTCTTCTTTGCCGATCTTGCCCTCCGCCAGGACGATTTCGGTTCGATCCTGCCGGAATATTCCGCAGTCGTTTTCGACGAGGCTCACGAAATCGAGGACGTCGCCAGTGACTATTTCGGTCGCCAGCTCTCAAGCTACCGTTTCGAGGAGCTCGGCCGCGATACCGAGAATATGCTGCGTGTGCTGCAGATCGACGCCCCGGGCCTCCGCGGGCAGCTGGCGCGCATGCGCGAGCGGGCCCGCAGTTTCTTTGAGCGGTTTCCGGAGCGCGAAGGACGCTACCCATTCGGCCACGAGCAAAGAACCGCGTTTCTTGACGCCAATCGCGAGGCCTCGGACGACCTTGCCCTGGCCGTGCAGCGAATTGAAACCGAGCTTTCGGCGCTCACACCCAAGCCCGAAGAGGTGTTTGCCATGGCCCGGCGCGCAGCCGAAATGCGCCGCGAGCTGACGTTCCTTCTTGAGAGCAACGAAAAGGCCTACGTCTATTGGTATGAACGCCGCGGCCGGGGAGTGTTTCTCGCGGCGACGCCCATTGACGTAAGCCAGATCCTGCGCGAAAAACTGTTCGATCAGTTTGATACCGTCATCCTCACGTCGGCGACGCTTGCCGTTGGCGGAAAATTCGATTATCTGAAGCAGCGCCTGGGAATCCTGCCGGCGAATGAGAACGTGCTGCCGCAGGCGTTCAATTACAGCGAGCAGGCACTGCTCTATATGCCTCCTGCGCTGCCCGACGTCCGCCAGCCTTCCTTTGCCGCCAGCGCCGCCGAGGAGATCGCGCGATTGCTTGAAATTTCCCACGGCCGCGCCTTCTGCCTTTTTACCAGCTACTCGCAGATGCGGGACCTGTACGAGCGTGTTTCGGCGCAAGTAAGCTTTCCCGTTCTTCTTCAGGGGACTGCGCCGCGTTCGGTTCTGCTGGACCGGTTTCGCACGACTCCCCACGCCGTGCTGTTCGCCACTTCGAGTTTTTGGCAGGGCGTCGACGTTCCGGGCGCGCAACTCTCCTGCGTCATCATCGATAAGCTGCCTTTCGCCGTACCAAGCGACCCGATCGTAGCGGCCAGGGTTCGCGCGCTTGAAGAAGACGGCCGCAATGCGTTCACCGAATATCAGATTCCTGAGGCGGTCCTGGCGCTGAAGCAGGGCTTTGGACGGCTGATTCGTTCCAAGACCGACCGCGGCATCCTGTGCATTCTGGATAACCGCATCCGGCGCATGCACTATGGTAAAATTTTCCTCGAGTCCTTGCCCGAATACACAACCACGCAGGACCTCTTGGAAGTCGCGCGCTTCATGCAAGACCGTCCGGAGTAGCACCACTTCCGCACAGCAAGCGACCGAGTTTGCGCGCCAAAGGAAAGATCATGTATGAGATTAGCGTTGACGAATCATTTGCCGCGGCCCACAACCTGCGCGATTACCACGGGAAGTGCGAAGACCTGCACGGTCACAATTACAAAGTGCGCGTGATTCTGGCGGGGAAAGAACTCGACCGAACCGGACTGCTCTATGATTTCGTCCATCTCAAGCACGTCATTCAGGATGTGATCCGGTCGCTCGATCACAAATACCTCAACGAGCTTCCGCCGTTTGACACTCTGAACCCGTCAGCCGAGAACATTGCGCGGCATATCTACGACCGGACAGCGCAACAGCTTCCGAAGGCTCCTAACGCTGCCGCGATCTCAAGCGTAACGGTCTGGGAGACCGAGACCAGCGCGGCAACCTATCGGGAATAGGCAACAGGCGCGGGCGGCCTGCTCTGAGAACTCCGCCATGGTGATCACCGAAATCTTCAAATCCATTCAGGGAGAAGGCACCCGCGCCGGATTGCCTTGTATTTTCGTGCGCCTTACGGGCTGCAATCTTCGCTGCACCTGGTGCGACACGGCCTATGCATTTCACGGCGGGACCAAGAGCAGCGTCGAGGATGTCTTGGCTCAGGTGCGCGCACTTTCCGGCGAGGGCGCCGCGCGCATCCCGCTGGTCGAGATCACCGGCGGGGAACCGCTGCTTCAGCCCGAGACACCGGCACTCGCCCAAGGACTTCTCGCTGCAGCCTACACCGTAATGATCGAGACCAGCGGCGAACGATTCATCGGCGCGCTGCCGAGCGAGGTAATCAAGATCGTGGACGTGAAGTGCCCCGATTCAGGTGAGCCAGAAACCTTCGATGCGGCCAATCTTGAGGCGCTGGGCCCCCGCGACGAAATCAAATTTGTGATCTCAAGCCGCAGGGATTATGATTTCGCTCGCGAATTCACATCGCGCCACGGGCTTGCGGAGCGCGTTCATCAAGTGCTTTTCTCTCCCGTGTTCGCAGACCCTGCCGGAGGGTGGCCGGGACTGGAAGCGCGGGAACTCGTGGAATGGATTCTGGCGGACCGACTGCCAGTCCGTCTCGGCATGCAGCTGCACAAATTCATTTGGCACCCAGCGACGAAGGGAGTCTAGGCTCTGGCGACATCAGAACAGCAACCCAAGGCGGTCGTGCTGCTGAGCGGAGGTATGGATTCCTGCGTCTCGACCGCGATCGCGCGCCAGACCCACCGTCTCGCGCTGCTGCACGCAAGCTACGGGCAGCGGACCGAACGTCGCGAGCGCCAGGCATTTGAGGAGATCGCAGACTTCTACGATGTGCGCGAAAGGCTCGTGGTCCGCTTCGACGCATTTGCCCAGATCGGAGGCTCCGCGCTGACCGACGCGCGCATCGGGGTCCCTGAGTCGGGCGAGGCGCTTGCGCCGCACGCCGGTGTTCCCATCACCTATGTTCCCTTTCGCAACGCCCATTTTCTTTCGGCTGCCGTGAGCTGGGGGGAAGTGATCGGAGCGACGGCCATTTTCGTGGGCGCCGTTTCAGAAGACAGCTCGGGATATCCGGACTGCCGTCCGGAATATTATCGGGCGTTTGAAGAACTGATCCGTGTCGGAACGCGCCCGGAAACACACATGAACATAGCGACGCCGGTAATCGCCATGAAGAAGAGCGAGATCATTCGACGCGGATCTGAACTCGGCGCCCCGCTCAACCGCACCTGGTCCTGTTATCAATTTGATGATGAGGCGTGCGGCACCTGCGATAGTTGCCGGCTGCGCCTCCGGGCGTTCGAGCAGGCCGGGTTGCGTGACCCTATCGCCTATAAGACCCGAATTGCGCAATAATGGGTGGCGCCGGGGGTGGTATTTCTTTCTTGGGGGATAAACCGATGAACAGACTCACTCGTGCCTTGATAGCGTTGGTCGTGGTCCTTGCGTGTGCCTCCATCGCCGCAGCGCAAAACGTTCGTTGCAGCGGTCAGGTGTTTGATCGCGACGGCAAACCGTGGGCGGGCCTCACCGTGTCGCTGAAGAGCGAAAGCGGACGCAACTTCACGCTGAAGACCGACAAGGACGGGAGATTTACACAGATAGGCTTGAGTGCCGGTGTGTACACGTTCACGCTGACCAGCCCGGACGCCGGCCTGAATTATTCCGAACAGCACCAGCTCTTGGTCGACCAGGACAATAACATCACCATCAATTTCAAGACGATTCTGGCGACGCAGGCCGCAGCAAACCCCGATCAGCAGAAAGCGGCGGCGGACCAGGCGAACAAGTTCAAGGACATGCAGACCCACTTCCTTGCGGGCCGGGCCGCCCTGGATGACTGGGACACGGTTCACAAACAGCTCGCGGCAACCCCGGCCGATCAGCGCCAGCCCCTCCAGGATAAAATGGCCGCCGACAGCAAGACCGCCATTTCGGAATTGCAGCTGGCCGAGCAGGGAGTCCAGCCCAAGGATGTGAAGAACCACGCGGTCGTGTGGTCGAACCTCGGCCAAGCTTACGACCGCGCCAATCAGCCGCAAGATGCTGTCGGCGCCTATCAGAAGGCCATCGACCTGCAGCCCAGTGCGAGCTTCTATGACAACCAGAGCACCGCTCTTGCGAATCTCGCCGTCACCGAAACCGATCCAAAGGTCGCACAGCAGCGGGTGACGGATGCGAGTGCGGATTGCGACAAGGCCGGTACGCTTGACCCGACACCGGGTTCCGCCACGGTTTGCTGGAAGAATCTTGGCATCGTTTTGAGCAACAAGGGCGACTTCAAGGACGCCGTGCCGCCTCTGCAGAAGGCGACAACATTGAACCCGAAAGACGTCCAGGCATGGTTCTTGCTCGGCAGTGCCTATACCGGCCTGATCACTCCGAACCAGCAGGGCGATAAGATGACCTACGACATCCCGCCCGGAACCGCCGACGCGTACCAGAAGGTCATCGACCTTGATCCCAATGGCCCCCTGGCCGCACAGGCAAAACAAAACCTGGATGCGCTGGCCGCGATGAGCGGTGGCGACGCTACCAGCGTGGGCGTGAGGAAAAAGAAGAAGTCGTCCTGAGCTGCGGAAGCTAGGCTCGCGCAGTCGACGACAAGGCACCGGTTTCTTTCAAGCGCAGCTCTTGGAGGTCCAGAATTTTCTTTGGGAAGTTCGCCCGCGCTTGTGCGCCCCTCGACCCGAGCGCATGACAGTGCTATCCTCGGCACGTACCTCCAAGGATTTTGGTGCACGACGTGGATTCCAACCAGGCAGGCACCCAACGCCGGCGCAGCGAACGCCTCTCGATCTCGGTCCCGCTGATCGTTCGCGGGATTGATCTGCTGGGCCAGCCGTTTGAGGAGCGCACCTCGACGCTGGCTCTGAATCTGAATGGTTGCCGGTACTCTTCCAAGCATCACCTGCCGAAAAATACCTGGGTGACACTGGAACTGACCCACGGAGTTCAGCGCCGTAACCTGCGCGCGCGAGTCGCCTGGATTCAGAGACCCCATTCGGTTCGGGAGTTCTTCCAGATCGCAGTCGAGCTGGAAAGTCCTGCGAACATCTGGGGTATCGTCGGTGCGCCCGCCGACTGGAACGTGACCGAAATGCCCGGTCTGCCGTCTACGGAATTTCCGGCGCAACAGAATGCCCGTGCAAACGAAGCGTCCCATGAGGGCCCGGTTCGAGAAACCAAGCAAACCTTTGAGGAAAGAGTGTCGAACGACATGAATAATCCATTTTTTGAATCTGCGTCAGCCATTCCATTTGCACCGCCCTCGTCGAATGAACCCGAGCCTTCAGGCGTTCAAGACAGCCCGCTGCTTCGTGAATGGAATACGGAAATCGAGCGGCGCGCCGGACGCGCGGCCGACGATGCGGTTGCGCGCGCAGGAGAACAGATCCGCCAGACCATGGAGGAGTTTGAACAAACCCATACGGCTGCGCGCGGGAGCTTTTCCTCTGAGATGGCTGCAAGGCAGGAAGAAATTCTCGGCGGGCTAAAATCGCAGTTTGAAAACAGCCTGCAGCAGGCTCGCGAACTCATTGAGGACCTAGACCGCAAGGCCCAGGAGCTGCGCGCCGAAAGCGAAGCTGCGCTTCAGTCGGCCAGCCGGATGACGCAGGCACGGCTTCAGTTGGATGCCGTTGAGGCAGTGCGAGCCGAACACCAGTCCGCCCAGAGTTCGACAGAGCAGACGGGTTTGACCGATGGCGTCGTGGGGCAATGGCGCGAACGCCTGGAATCGGAAATGGCGCTGGCGCAGTCGCAATGGAACGAGCTTCTGCAGTCGTCGCTTGATGGAAGCATCGAGCGCCTGGTTGAACAACTGTCGGGGCGATCGCAGGAGATCCTCCGCGACACCGAACACAGGATGTCGGAGCGCTTTGCGGAAATTCGCCAGCCTCTGGGGCAGATGTACTCCGAGGCACGCGACACGATTTCCAGCATAAAGTCATCGTTGGAACACGAGGTGGGACGCGCGCGGTCATCGCTGTCAGAAATTGAGCATGCCGCGAGCCGGATGAAGGAATACTCCGGGCAGCTGGAGGCTGCAAGCCACGACACATTAAACGAATTGCATCGCCGCCTGGAAAACATCCTGGAAGCGCAAACCGACGAAATGAGCCGGCGCGCAGAAGTCGCGACGGCAAGCGTTCCCGAGCGTCTGACTCCCACGCTTGACGCGCTTGGGAATCAATTTGTCGAGCGCACCATTGGGGAAGTGGAAGCAAGGCTCGCGCCGCGCGTCGAGCGCGTCCCTGAACTGGTTCGCGAACTCGCCAACCGCGAGATTGAACTGGAAGACAGCCTGCGCCTGCATCGCGAGCGGCTTCGCCAGGTTTCAGAGAACAGCCAGCGCGATGTGGCCGGGCAGATCGCGGCTACGGTCGCGAACCTTCGCAACGATTTTGAAGGCGCCCGCAAAGAGGCGCTCACGAAGTGGGGCGAAGAACTCGACGCCAGCGGCATACGCGCCTCACACGCCGCCGCTGAATCGATCGGCAAGGCGTCGGAGTGGTTTCAGCAGGAGGCCCGCGCGCGTCTGCAGGTGTTGGTTGAGCAGGCGCTGGTTACAGCAGGAAGCGGCTTTGAGGAAAAGACGTCAGAAGCCGCGCGCCAGTTCGAGGCCCGATTGGAAGAACAGTCCTCCGGACGTCTGGCTCAGATTCATCAACAGCTCGACACGGTCGCCGGTGAAATTTCCGGCCGCACCCGCTCGCAACTGGACGCGGCAGCCGAATCCGCCGCGGCGTCATTCGGCCAGGTCCTGCGCGACATTTCCGACCAGCAAGCCGGCCAGTTTGCCAGCAGCAGCCACAGCGCGATTGAGGAGCGCAAGCAGGAGCTACAGGGCTTCACCGATCAGCTCGCCCGGAATCTGGACGCGAGTGCCGCCGAACTGGTTGATCGTTTCCAGGCGCAAATGGTTTCGCAGCGCGATGCGAGCGTAGCCGAAGGCCGCAGCGCGCTCGCGGCGGAGTTCGCTTCGTCGCTTGAAGGTTTCCGCGCCGAGCGCGATGCCCACGACAAGGCATGGGCCGAGAACCTGGATCGCGTCAGCGCCGAAGCGGCCACCAAGTATCACGACCGTTTGGACGCTGCCTGCGATTCCTGGATGGTTTCCTCCGTGCGCCGCCTCAACGAGCACGGCCAGAACGTCATCGAGTCGCTGATGCGTTCAGCCGATCAGGCTCTGCGCGATTCTTGTTCCAAGGTCTTCGAGGGGCTCTCTGAGATGATGAGGGACCGTACGAATCATGCCACCGGGGTTGCGGGGTTTGCACCTCCGCCGGAAGGCGACTCGGGCGAGGTTTCCGGACCGCACAACTCGGCCATCTCCCGGGGCGCGAACGCCTGAGCGCCGGACTGAACCTGGCAGCGATCGCCCTCGATCAGGTAACCGACTCCGTTAGCCGGCCGCGGCCTGTTTTTCTCCTGCGGCTTCGCGCACACTATTTCCCACGAAGGTAACCTGCTCGGCGGTCAAACGCGGATGCACCGGCAAGCTCAAGACCCGGTCGCAAGCACGCTCGGCGTAAGGAAAAGTTCCCGGCGGGAATCCCAGCGAGGAATACGCAGGCTGCAGATGCACGGGTTTCGGGTAGTGCACGACCGTCTCGATCTCGCGGGCGGCAAGCTGCGCGACCATCGAGTTGCGATTACCCACATAGATTACGAACTGATGATAGACGCATTCGTCGCGGGGATCGTCCACCGGGATTTCCAGCCGCGCGCCGGAAAGCGCGCGGCGGTACTCACGTGCAATTTCCTGACGGCGGTTCGTCCAGGCGTAAAGCCGGCGCAGCTTGGCCCGTAGCACCGCTCCCTGAAACCCCTGCATACGATAGTTGTAACCGACAAACTCGTGCTCGTAGCGCGCGGTCTGGCCATGGTTGCGGGCTGCTCGCACGAACTTGGCGATTTGGTCGTCATCGGTCGTTAGAGCCCCGGCTTCTCCATAGGCTCCCAGATTCTTGGTGGGATAAAAACTGAACGCTGCCGCATGGCCGAGCCCGCCCACCCGGCGGCCGCGATAGCGTGCCCCGTGCGCCTGAGCGGCATCCTCGAGAATTCGGATGTTATGACGGGCTCCGATTTCGCGGATCGGGTCCATGTCTGCGGGACGGCCATAGAGGTGAACCGGCAGAATGGCGCGCGTGCGCGGGGTGATGGCTCGTTCGATGAGATCGGGGTCGAGATTGGCGGTCGCCGGATCGATATCCACGAAAACCGGGATGGCGCCGCAATAGGTGATCGCTTCGGCAGTGGCCAGAAACGTATTCGGGCTGGTGATCACTTCGTCGTCGACCTGCACACCGAGCGCCAGAAGTCCCAGATGGAGCGCCGCGGTTCCGGTGCTGAGCCCCACGCAGTGCTTGGTCCCGCAGAAATCGGCAAACTCCCGCTCGAAGGCCTCGACTTCTTCTCCCAGGACAAACGACGAGTTCTGGCAGACCCGGTCGAGTGCCGGGAGGATTTCGTCCCGAAGCTCGGCGTACTCCGCTTTCAGATCAAGAACAGGAACCTTCATTGCTGGTTGCCTCGCGACGCCTGCGAAACCCTAGTGTACACGATGCGGCGCAGCCGCAGACGCTGCAGGGGCGCACCGTGCTTGCCGGACCCGGCCCCTGGACACAGAGTGCGTCCTTCCTAACAGGACCGTGAAATCGACTGCAAAAGGGGGTTGCGCGGTTGGTATGATGTGAGAAACCCAGTTCTAGGCAGCGGCAATGCGACGGGATGGATTTTCCGTTCGCCTGCATTCTTGGTTGTTAACTTGCGGGAGTACCGCGCGTGATGGTGAAGGAAAAATCGAAGGCCGACCGCCGGCACCAGCGAGTCCCGACGCCCAAAGGTGTCTGGGTCGCCTGGCAGAGCGGCAAGCAGCAGTACGTCTCGCGCGTCCGGGACCTGAACGTGGGCGGGCTTTTCATCGCCACACCCACGCCACTGGCGCCGGGAAGCGTTGTCAGTCTGTTGCTGTCCGTTCCGGAAGGTGAAATCCGCAGCCGCGCGACCGTAAGGAACCTCATCCCTGGAGAGGGGATGGGTGTGGAGTTCACCGAGATCGGCCAGCAAGACCAGCTGCGCGTGGAAAGACTGGTTGCGCGCCTGCTCAGTGTCGAATCCAGCCTGCAGCGCTAAGCGGGCCTTTTCGAACCGGAATACTGTTGCTCAGGGCCTTTCCAGCGGCTAGAATTCGCCCATCAGCCATCCAAAAGGAGTTCCTCCATGAGCGACGATTTTGTCCCTGGGCAGCGCATAGGTGACTACGAAGTCCTGGGGGTGCTGGGCGCCGGAGGAATGGGCAAGGTTTACAAGGTGCGGAACGTAATTTCGGACCGCATCGAAGCCATGAAGGTTCTGCTCGCCAACCTGGCTGCCCAAAAAGACCTCGCTGACCGGTTCCTTCGCGAAATCAAGCTCCTGGCGAGCCTGAGTCATCCCAATATCGCCGCGCTGAACACTGCGCTTACACTCGACAATCAACTGGTCATGATGATGGAGTATGTCGACGGCGTGACCCTGGCCGCCCGCCTGCAGCAGGGCTTGATTCCTCCCGCCGATGCCGTGAACTATTCCGAACAGGTGTTGAGTGCCCTCAGTTACGCCCATAAGTTGAACGTGATCCACCGCGACGTGAAACCGGCCAACATGATGCTGACACCCAAAGGCGTCGTGAAGCTGATGGATTTCGGCATCGCACGCCCGAATAACGATGCCGGCATGACGGTCACCGGCACCACGCTTGGATCGCTGAATTACATGTCGCCCGAGCAGGTGCGGGGCGAGCCGGTTGACCAACGGTCCGATCTGTATTCCATGGGCGTTTCAATCTACGAGATGGTGACCGGGCAATTGCCATTTCGGGGACATAGCAACTATTCAGTGATGTCTGCACACCTCCAGGAGCCGCCGCAGCCTCCAATCGTGCTGCGCCCGGATCTGCCCAGGGGACTGAGCGACATTATCGTGATGGCCATGGCCAAGGATCCCAAGGATCGATTCCAGTCCGCTGATGCGTTGTCCAATGCTCTCAGAAGCGTTTTGCCGGCTGCCGCTGGCGCCGGAATCGTAAGTCCTGTTCCTGGGACCGTACCTGTTCCGAAGGCAATCCCGGCCGCAGCTCCTGCGCAGGTTCCCCTCCAGCCGACCGTACCGCTTGCAGTGGCGGCGGCTTCACAGGCCGGGCCTTCCAGCAGCCGCCGGGGTGTTTATATGGCTCTGGGCGGGTTCCTGGTCGTCGTGATGCTGTTTGCCGGCGGCTTCTATCTACCGCGCGTCATCAAGACCCACGCAAGCCAAGGTTCGGTTGCAACCGAACCGGCCGCGAAACAGGCGACCGATACTCCTGCGGACAACCCGGCCCCGCCGCTGGACGCTGCACCAGCGGCTGCTCCGTCGGCCCCTGCCGCGGTAACTGCTCCACCACCGCCTCCTGCTCCCGTCGTTCACCAGGAGGATCCTGCGGTTGCCAAAGCTCGAATGGAAGCGGAGCAAAAGGAGCGGGAGGAAGCCGCGCGGAAAGCTGCTGAACTCAAGGAAGCCGAAGGGCAATCCGACCAGCTTCAGGCCCGAGCGGCTGCGATTACCCAAGGCCTGGACAACTTGCGGCGCGCGCAAAACGCGCAAGGGTACGGCCTGAGGGGGGATATCTCGTCGGCCGAGCAGTTGATGCAGGTCGATCTCGCCAGGGCCCAGACGGCGCTGGAAACAAAGGACGGCGCGCAGGCCAAAGAATATCTGGATAAAGCGGAGGCACAGGCTTCCATCATCGAGAGGTTTCTGGGCCGCTAGCCAGGTTCGCTAGATGTGGGTGAGCGTGCCCGTGATTTTCGTGCGGCGCAGCGCCCAGGCGAAAGTCAGGAACGAAACCGGTATCAGGACCGCTGCAAACCCCAGCAGTATCACAAACGGCGGCCAGAGCGTGGTCCAGCCGGCCCCGGCCAGTAGTGCCGCACGCATCCCATCGAGTGAATAGGTAACCGGAATCATCCGCGCCAGTATCTGCAGCGGTCTTGGCAGCACCGAGACGGGATACATCATTCCGCTCACAAGACTCGATACACCCAGAACAATCCACTTCGCCGGATTTCCGCGCTTGAACAGGATCTGATAGCTCGCCGAGAGTATTCCAAGGCCTGCGAACGCCAGAACCGAAGCCGCCAGAATCGCGAGCGCCCCGAACCAGTTCGCGCCCCGCAGCGCGAATCCGAAAAAAAGCGCGCCCATCCCGAGATAGACGCACGTGCGAAGGGCAAGAGCCACGAATGGGTAGACTGCTGAGCCGGCGATAATGACTGGAAGCGGCGTTTGCGTCACCAGAAGCGCTTCCAGCGTGCGGTTCTGCCGCGCCTCCTCGAGGCTGGAATCAAAGGCGGTCATCGAAACGCTCAGATAATCGAAAAACGCGAACCCCACGAGCGCGAAGGTAAAATAACTTCGTCCGGCCGGGAGCGCGCGCTCCAGCTCCGGGCTGTCGACGAAGCGCGAAAGATAGAAGAAAGTCGCGACGCCAAAAAGCTCCTCAACGGTCTGGGCAATAAGCGCCAGGCGATAGCCGCGCGCAATCAGGAAGTCCCGCCAGAAGAAGGCTGCGATTTTGCGCAGCGCGTGTGCGGCATTCATTGCACGCGCCCCGCGCTTGTTCCCGGACGCAGGATGCGTTCGATTGCCGCTTCTAGCGTCGATGCGCCGGTTTGAGCGCGCAGCCGGCGAGGGGAATCGCAGGCGATCATCCGCCCGTGATCGAGCAGGATCACGCGGTCAGCAATCTCATCGACCTCAGCGAGTGTGTGCGAGGCAAACAGCAGCGTCGTGCCCCGCCGGCGCACGATATCGTCCTTCAGCAGTCGGCGGAAATCGGCCGCAGCGAGCGGATCCAGACTCCGCGTCGGTTCATCCAGCAGCAGGACTCGCGGCCCGTGAAGCAATGCGCGGGCGAGCCCCAGACTGTGGCGCATGCCGGTTGAATAGGTGCGCACCTGGCGGTCGAGCTCGCCCGACAGTCCCATGTATTCCGCCGAGGAGTTAATCCTTATGCGCGCGTCTGCCCCGGTCAGGTTGTTCATGGCCGCGAAGAATGCCAGGTTTTCGCGCCCGCTGAGCCGTCCGTAGAATCCCTCGTCTCCCCCGGTGTGATAGCCCAGTTGCTGGCGCGCGCGCATGGCATCGTGCGCGACGTCGAAACCATCCAGCAGCGCGCGGCCCCGCGTCGGCAGCACCAGAGTTGCGAGAATGCGCATCAGGGTCGTCTTTCCCGCGCCGTTGTGGCCAACTAGGGCCACAGCCTCGCCGTGCTCCACGCGGAACGAGACTCCGGCAAGTGCGCAGGCCGTAGCCGGCGCAAACGGATGGACGAAAAAACGCCATCCGGAAAGCGCGGGAGGGAAAAGCTTTTCGAGGTTTTCAACGACGATCGCGGGCATCCTACCGAGTTATAACCGAATTCACCGCCGCGAATCCAGTTCGAAGCAGGTCGCTTAAAACGGCGGTTGAACTGACGGCGTGGGCGATGCCGGCTCAAGAATGAAAATGGCGTAACGATAGACGGCAAGCCTGGTCGGCTCGCTGATTTGATGCGTACCGATGACTTCGCCAAACGCACGGTGAAGTTCGTGCATGGTGTCGTCGGGCAGAACTTCCAGAAGCTTTCCGAAACGATTCTTGGCGATCGTCACCGGATCGGCATCGCTGCGCGCGCGTTCTTGCGCGGGCGTCGCAGCCGGACTGCTGGTCGCAGGCGCGCCTGCGGGTGCAGGAGGTTTGGCGGCCACAGGCGCGGGCTTGAGCGGTCGGACGGGTTTCGATTCGTACTCCTGGTAGAACTCATAGCGGAACTGTTTTTCGTACAGCGCGGCGTACGCAGTCTTGTTTTCGTCTGCAGGCGGGGTCTGGTCGGCAAGGGCTTTCGCGGCAAAATCCTTGAGCGCCTCCTCGAACTGGGCGAAATCAGCCCGCGCCGCCTTTGTGGGGCCTTTGCCATTTCGCGCAAGCGCGGCGGCCACGCTGTCGGTGCGGGCGTCATAGCATTTTCCATACGCTGCTGTGGCACGCACGACCCGGCTCGAGGGATCGGGCGCGAGGTGATGCGTGGTGTCTTTGCTGTAGTAGGCGGTCCAATCCCTTGACGGCATTTTCAGGATCTGCGCGCAGGTCATGCCCAGGCGGTCAGGGTCGGGTTTTTCAACGGGGCCGGGGGCCGGTTGGGATTGCGCGAACACCAGCCACGGCAGAGCAGCGAGCAGAAGCAGAGACACGGTTAGGCGTCGCATCGCTCGGATCCTACTTGAGCAGGACAACGCGCTGCAAGCAGCGACTCTATCGTCCCAAGACACCTGTCGGGGCGCCTGGCAGCAGTGCGGACGCCCGCGGCACGATGCTCGTAGCCTGTGAGGCCACAATCACCCATTGACCGCTGCGTTTGACCTCCACACGCGTCAGAATCGCACGGCGCGCAGGCCGCAGCGAGCCGTCGGGATTGTGTTCGCCGTGCGAATTGATCAGCACATGCACGATCGCGATTTCCGGAGTGAGGAATTTGACGCTGGTCTGTTCGGTCTGCCAGATGCTGCCCTTGGCCTTGTCGGAATGCAGCTCGCTGAGACTTTGGGCAAATGCGGGGCGCCCTTTAAACCACTCACCGGCCAGGTTCACGGCATCGGCGTCCGGTGCGAAATCGCGCGACATCGCAGGCACATCGTTCGCGTTCCAGGCGTTCTCCCAACGGGTCTCGATGTCGCGCACGGCCCGCTCGTCTGCGGTGCTTGCGCCCTGCGCGCAAGCTCGCCGGGACAAGGCTGTCGGGAGAAGCAGGAATGCAAGTAACAGAATCGCAAGTTTCGTTCGCACCAGACGCCTCCACGGATGAGTGCGCAGATTCTGGCTGTCGTGATCCGGCAAGTCAAGAAGGCGGCTGCGTTGAGGTCGCCTGATTACGGGCGAGGTTTTGACTTCTTGCCAGCCGGGCGCAGAAGCGCGCGCTCGAGCAGGTGATCGATTGCGCGGTCCAGGTTCTTGCGGCGGGTTTCCGGGCGCTTGGCT
>Ga0209008_1000291_pt1 | contig 19795 bp, 25 predicted proteins | sample JacPin_JW_Ref_O3_FD_187963 | JGI IMG/M metagenome (GOLD analysis project Ga0209008, IMG submission 187963) | Forest soil microbial communities from Algoma, Ontario, Canada - Jack Pine, Ontario site 1_JW_Ref_O3 (SPAdes) (version 2) | ecosystem: Environmental > Terrestrial > Soil > Boreal...
CGGGCGAGCCGTAGTTAGCGTAGACGACCTCAGCCTCGGCATCCCCGGATGGCGACATGGCATTGTAGGGCGTGACAACGCGACGGTCGTCCTGAAAGGGATCGTCGTCAACGTGCTCGCGCTGCGGGCCGTGCATCTCGACCCCGGGAGGCGCGGTCATGTCGACGCGAATCTCGGTGGGGTAATTCATCCAGACTTTGTATTCGACGATACTAGTGTCGAGGCCGGCGTCTCGAAATTTCTGGGCAACGTATTCGGCGGTGGCTTTGTCCTCGGGAGAGCCAGCGATGTGTGGCGCCTGGGTCAGGATGCGCAGGTGCTCTTCCGCGAGTTTGGCATCAGGCACGGCAAGGAACGTCTTTTCGATTTCAAGTTCGCCGGCCACGTCACGAAAGCCGCTGATGACCCAGCTTTCGGGCTGGTTATCTTTATCGGCGTTTTTATTCTTATCTTTGTCGTTGGCGGCATCGACGGCTCGAGGGGTAGAACCTATCAGCACGAAGAACAGGAGGGACGCTGCTAGAAGTTTCATGAAGTTCCTTGGGGTTGATTCTCCGAACCGCTGCGATTCAGATGCTTGCAATGCCACGGACCTGGGTAGAAAATCCGCAGGACTGAAGATTGTATCGTGCCAAGGGAGTCGGCTGCCGAACGCGTTACACTAAATAGGTATGACCATCTCTTCAACGGCTCGTTTTTCTGATCGGGTGGAGAATTACATCCGCTATCGTCCGGGATATCCGCCTGAAGTTCTCGGCCTGCTGCGCGCGGAATGCGGCTTGCAGCCGAGTCACATCGTCGCCGACGTCGCTTCCGGCACAGGCATGTTCACACGGCTTCTTCTGGAGAATGGGAATTCCGTGTTTGCTGTCGAGCCCAACGCGGAAATGCGCGAAAGCGGTGTGCAGCAGATGGAATCTTATAGACGGCTCGTGTCCGTGACAGGAACGGCGGAGGAGACGACGCTTGGCTCAGCTTCCGTCGACTTCGTGACCGCTGCGCAGGCAGCGCACTGGTTCGATCTGCCGCGTGCCCGCGCGGAGTTCGTGCGCATTCTGCGGCCGGGCGGATGGTGCGTGCTGATCTGGAATGAACGGCTCACCTCATCGACAGCTTTCTTGCGCGAATATGAGCAACTGCTGCTGACCTACGGCACGGACTACGAAGAAGTGCGCCACGAAAAAACCACGGCCATGATCCATGAATTTTTTGCGCCCGCTCCGTGCGAGGAGCGCGCTTTTAGCCTGCGACAGCGGTTTGACTACGACGGCGCGGCGGGACGGCTGTTATCTTCTTCGTACGCGCCACTCGAGGATCATCCCCAATATGCCCCGATGATGCAGGAGTTGCGGCGGATCGTTCAAACGCATGCCGTGGACGGGACAATCGACTTTGAATATACGACGAGGGTGTATTACGGGCAGTTGTGATTTGTAATTGCTGATTTGCGATTTGTAATCGCATGAGCATTAGGTTTTAAAATTACCAACTACAAATCATCAATTACAAATTCCCATGTCTGATCCCAAATCTTTCCACATGTCTCCCGAGGAGTTCCGCCGCCAGGGCCACGCGGTTGTGGACTGGATCGCCGACTACCATTCGCGGATCGAAAGTTTTCCCGTCCTTTCGCGCGTGCAGCCGGGAGAAATTCGCGCTCAATTACCGCCCAGCGCTCCGATGCAGGGCGAGGCTTTCGACGCGATTCTTGCCGACATTGATCGCGTCGTACTTCCCGGGATCACGCACTGGCAGTCGCCGAATTTCTACGCGTATTTTCCGGCGAACGCCTCTGGGCCGGCCATTCTCGGCGACCTCATTTCCGCCGGACTGGGCGTGCAAGGCATGCTGTGGTCGACGAGCCCGGCGTGCACGGAAGTTGAAACGCACGTGCTCGATTGGCTGGTGCCAATGCTGGGGCTGCCGGAGAGATTTCTTTCCACCAGCAGCGGCGGCGGAGTGATTCAAGACACGGCCTCCAGTGCCACTCTCTGCGCGCTTCTCGCGTCTCGCGAGCGATCGACAAAGTTCGCGAGCAATCACAAAGGCTGCGATGGACGCCTGGTCTCCTATTGCTCTACCCAAACCCACTCGTCCATCGAAAAGGCGGTGAGGATCGCGGGCATGGGTTCCGACAACCTGCGGCAGATCGAAGTGGATGAAAACTTCGCCATGCGACCCCAAGCACTCGCCCGTCAAATTGAGCGCGACATCAAGGCCGGCCTCACTCCCTGCTTCGTATGTGTAACAGTGGGCACGACCTCATCGAACGCGATTGACCCGGTGCGCGAGATTGCCCGCATCTGCCGCGAACACAATCTCTGGCTCCACGTCGACTCAGCCATGAGTGGCACCGCTGCCCTGTGCCCGGAGTTTCGCTTCATCCACGATGGGGTGGAATTCGCCGACAGCTACATTTTCAATCCGCACAAATGGATGTTCACTAACTGCGATTGCAATGTTTTCTACGTCGCCGACCGCAAGCAGCTTATTCAGACGCTATCGGTTCTGCCCGAGTACCTGCGAAACCAGGCTACCGAGTCCGGTGCGGTTATCGACTATCGCGACTGGCACGTCCCACTCGGCCGCCGTTTTCGTTCGCTAAAACTCTGGTTTGTGATTCGGCATTACGGGATTGAAGGCTTGCAGCATCATATTCGCGAGCATGTAAGACTGGCGCAGGAGTTCGCCGGTTGGGTGCGCAACGATTCACGTTTCGAAATCGCCGCGCCCCAGGTTCTCAATCTAGTCTGCTTTCGGCTGCGATCGGGAGATCCTTCCAATCAAGATCAGGCCAATCAAGTTTTGATGGAGCGGTTGAACGCCAGCGGTGATCTTTTTCTCACCCATACCAAGCTCGATGGCAAATTTACGCTGCGGCTTTGCGTCGGGCAAACGAACACGCAGGCGCGTCATGTCGAACGCGCGTGGCAGTGCATTGTCGAAGAGACCGCGAAGTTGGAAAACTCCTAAAGCGTCGCGCGCTTGCGATTCGCGATACAGTGTAAGGAATGCCACGAGAGATTTCAGCGGGTGGGGTAGTGCTGCGGGAGATTTCTGGGGTGTGCCATGTAGCACTGATTGAACCTCACAAGACTGAACTCCACCTAGAAGAAAAGCCGGTTGACGGCGCCAAAGCGGCTGTCTCGCCGGCAAAGTCACTGCGCAAGCGCAGCCGCGCCGTGCTGGCGCTTCCCAAAGGCCTGGTGGATCGAGGCGAAAAAGCGCAAACCGCTGCTATACGCGAAGTGCGAGAGGAAACCGGAATTGTCGCCGAGCCGGTCGCCAAGCTCGCCGACAATAAGTACGTTTATGTACGCACATGGGGCGACGGCGAACGCGTTTTCAAGATTGTCAGTTTTTATCTGATGCGTTATGTGTCAGGAGAAATCGACGACCTCGCTCAGGAGATGAGAATCGAAGTGAAGCGGGCGCTGTGGGTTCCGCTGAGCGAGGCGGGCAAACAGATTGCCTACAGCAATGAACGCAAGGTGCTGCGCGAGGCCCAGGAATATGTAGAAGCCAAGGGGCTCTCTAGGTAAGAATCTCGGCGTCGATCAAGCGCTTCTCTTCTGGCGTAAGCTCTCGCACCGCGCCCTTCCTTAGGTCACCTAGTTCCAGCGGTCCGATCGACACCCTTACTAAACGCAAGACACGAACCCCCATCCCCGCCAGCAGATGACGAATTTGGCGGTTCTTGCCCTCATCCAACGTGATTTCCAGCCAGCTATTCTTGTTGCCGTGGCGCAGCAGGCGCGCCGCCTTAGCGCGCAAATGTTCTCGGTCGGCCAAAGAGGCGCTGCCTGTGACTTCCGCGCCCGCGCATTCGCGAATTATTTTCGCGAGCAGACTATCGTCGGCTACGCAGTCCACCTGCACGTGATATTTTTTGTCCAAATGACTGCAGGGGTCGGTGATCTTGGCCGCCCACTCCGAATCATTGGTCAAGAGCAGCAGGCCTTCGCTCGCCTTATCCAATCGGCCGACGGGCCCGACCCACGGCCAGCTCGCGTCCAGCAGATCGTAAACTGTCTCGCGTCCTTTTTCGTCAGACGCGGTCGTCACCAGGCCCCGCGGCTTATTCATGGTCAGGTAGATTGGCGGCTTCTTGCCGAGTGGCGATCCGTCGATCTCAATCTCGTCAACGATACGGCCGTTGCGCACTCGCACCGCAGCTTCAGGGTCTCGAGTGATACGCCTGTTGAGAGCGACACGCCCGGCGCGAATCGAAGTGCTCGCCTGCGAACGGGAGCAATAGCCCAGCTTCGAAAGCGCTCGCGCCAAGCCGACGTGTTTGTGTGGAGTCACGATCCCTATGCTAAATGGCTGACCGTCGCGCCAACTTGGCAACCTCGCTCTTTCTTCGCTACACCCCCGGTTTTAACGCTATCCACGGCGCTCTCTCACGCATATAATGTGGCGATTTCGCAGGCCCGAATTTCGCTGCATCGGAGGCCTATTTGCTCTTGTCACTTGACACTCGAGAGGTTGGACGCGTCACCGTCGTGCATTGCAAGGGACGAATTATTGGCGGGCGCGAGAGCGAATCTTTGCGCTCGCACCTAGCCTGGTTGTTACACACGCGACGTTCGTTCGTTCTCCATCTGGGCGAGGTTGGATTCATCGATAGCACCGGGCTCGGCACCATGGTTCGCGCGCTGACCAGCGCACGGCAAGCGCGCGGAGAGTTGAAGTTGTGCAATGTGCCAGATTTTGTCCGTAGAGTTTTAGAAATGTCTCGCCTGACGAGTGTTTTCGACGTGCACGAATCAGAAGAGAAAGCGGTGGAAGCGTTTTACCGTCCCGGTGCTCGCGTCGAAGCGCCGGTGTCGAAGGGCCGCAGCGTGTTGTGCCTCGACTCCAATGCCGACGTGCTCGCCTACTTGCGCGAACTGTTGCACCGCGCCGGATACGACGTCCAGAGCAGTATGCGGATGGGCGACGCGCTGCTTTTGATGCGCATCACGCATTTCGATCTGCTGCTGGTGGGACCCGACATGACCGCGTCTCCGGCAAAGCCGCCGGCATTTCAAAATGCGTGCGCGCGGCTGCCGGTGATCGAACTGGGCAACGAGTTTTCCACCAGCGATGCGGGTGAAGCGGGTGCCCGACTGCTGGAGACGATCGAAGCTTGGCTCGCCTCGAAGACCGCTTGAGGCAAACTTCCAGGTCGATCCAAATCGCCTGATGTGCGTCGACTTTCCTGGGCAGGGGATCCAGCGACCGCGACCGCTCAGACTCTGAGCAATCTGGCATCCCCGGCTCTCGCTTTTTTGAAGATGGATTATCATGGTGCTTCCCCCCTGGAAAGGACAAAATCAGGTGATGGTCGCGCGAGAAACCCCACCCGCACACGATCTGGGCTCACTGCGCATCCATGAAGGGCAGCGCAAGGGCGGCAGAGCGGGGAAAGTTCTTGCCATTTTATTTGGGCTTGTGATTATCCTCGCTGGCGTTGGGGCCAGTGTCTACGCGTTATTAGACGGGAAACCAAGCGTAGAAGTAATCACGGCGCGAAAAGCCGTCGGGCCCGGAAGCCGCGAGGCGTTGCTGAACGCTACCGGATATGTGACCCCGCGCCAGCGGGCGACGATCGCTGCCAAAATCACAGGCCGCGTGACCGGAGTTTTCTTCGACGAAGGCACGCATGTGCACCAAGGCCAATTGCTCGCCACGCTTGACGATGCCGATGCCCAGAGAGCTCTGGGGTCCGCCAAAGCGGATCGCGACTCGACCAAAGCTGCGATCGCCGACTATGAAGTGCAACAGAAGAATGCTCGCATTTTGCTCTACCGCACCGAGCAACTTCAAAAAGCCGGCGTTGAACCACAAGAGCAATTGGATAACGCGCGCACCTCTGTCGAAAGTCTTCAGGCGAAAATTGATCTGGCCAAAGCCCAAGCGGCGGCGTCCGAAGCCCGCATTCAGGAGGCGCAGCAAGCCGTTGACAACTGCACCATTCGCGCGCCTTTCGACGGCATCGTTGTCTCCAAGGACGCGCAAGTCGGTGAGATGGTGTCTCCAATCTCTGCGGGCGGCGGCTTCACGCGCACAGGTATCGCCACAATTGTGGACATGAACTCGAATGAAATTGAGGTCGACGTGAACGAGGCCTACATCACGCGAGTCAAGCCGGGCCAGCAGGTCACTGCGATTCTCGACGCCTATCCCGATTGGGAGATTCCGAGCCGCGTGCGCACGATTATCCCCAGCGCCGACCGCCAAAAAGCTACCGTGAAAGTGCGCATTTCGTTTTTGAAGCTTGATCCGCGCATCTTGCCCGACATGGGAATTAAAGTGACTTTCCTCGGCGATGAACCATCCAGCAAGGATCTTGCCGCCACACCTGCGATTCTTATACCTCAAAGGGCGGTGCGCGACGATGACGGCAAGAAAGTTGTATTCCTGGTCAGGGGCGACACAGCAGAGCGGCGCGCAGTTACGCTGGGCGGAAATCGCGGCACTGAGATCGAGGCGATGGCTGGTTTGGCGGTTGGCGATTCGGTGATCGTCAGCGGACCAGCAAATCTGCATGACGGCGAAAGAATTCAGATCAAGAAATAACTGGCAGAGATAGCAAAGATAATTAAGGGAGCAGCGATATGGTGCAAGTCGATGGCACTGGGAAAACTAATAGCCAGATTCAGGTGCGTGGGCTGGACAAAACCTACCGCCGAGGAGGCGAAGAAATCCACGTTCTCCAGGGCTTGAATCTCGACGTCGAGAAGGGCGATTTCGTCGCCTTCATGGGACCAAGCGGCTCCGGCAAGACCACGCTGCTGAATTTGCTTGGCGGACTCGACGTGCCGACGCGCGGAAGCATAACGGTCGCGGGGGACGAAATCACGCACATGTCGGCGAGCAAGCTGACTACGTGGCGGGCTCGGCATGTTGGCTTCATTTTTCAGATGTATAACCTCATCCCCGTGCTGACGGCCCTTCAGAACGTAGAACTGCCGCTGCTCTTGACCAGCCTCTCCAAAGCGGAGCGCCGCAAGCATGTGGAGACGGCGCTCGGCATTGTTGGGTTAGCGGAACGGATGAACCACTATCCGCGCCAGCTCTCCGGTGGGCAGGAACAACGCGTCGCTATTGCGCGCGCCATTGTTGCCGATCCTACGTTTTTGCTGTGCGACGAACCGACGGGCGATCTCGACCGCAAAAGCGCGGACGAAATCATGGATCTGATTCATCGTCTGGTGAAGGAGTACAGCAAAACCGTGCTCATGGTAACGCACGATCCGCTGGTCGCGAAGCGCGCCGATCTCACGCTGCACCTCGAGAAGGGCGTACTGGTCGAGGCCGGCGAATCACAGGAAGTCCCTGCTGGAGGCGCGGCATGAAATTCCGCGGGCTGATTTTCGCCAATCTCTTTCGCAAAAAACTGCGGCTGATCCTCACGGTCGGGTCCTTCGCGGTTGCGCTCTTTCTTTTTGCTTTCCTCGCCGTAGTGCGTGGGGCATTCAATCGCGGGGCGGATATTGCGGGCGCGGATCGCCTCGTCACCATCAATCGCGTCTCCATCATTAACCCGCTGCCGCTCGCCTATCGCGACAAGATTCAGCGCATCCCGGGAGTCAAGTATGTCACGCACAATAATTGGTTCGGCGGCGTGTATCAGGAGGAAAAAAACTTCTTCCCGCAGTTCGTGATCGACGTTGAAAATCAAAGAAAAGTCATGACCGAGTTGGTCGTTCGCGATGACCAGTGGCAGAACTTCGTCAAGGATCGCCAGGGCGCAATTGCCGGCGCGAAGACGGCCGAGCGCTTCGGCTGGAAAATTGGCGACCGCATTCCCATCAAGAATGCCGGCTACGGTAATACCGGAACCTGGGAATTTATTCTCGACGGCATCTATCACAGTCAGCACGCGGGCGGCGACGAGAGCCAGTTCTGGTTCCAGTGGGATTACTTCGAAGAGCGTGTGCCGGAGACGTTCAAGGGGAATGTCGGTTGGTATGTCGTAAAACTCGATAGCCCCGACGATGCCGTGAGGGTCGCGAAGGCGATCGATGACATGGCGGCTAACTCTTCCTTCGAAACGAAAACAGAAACCGAATCCGAGTTTGCCGCCAGTTGGGTCAAACAATTCGGAAACATCCAATTTCTTATCCTGACCATCGGCACTGTGGTGTTCTTCACGCTGTTGCTCGTTACCGGAAACACCATGGCGATTTCAGTGCGCGAGCGCGCCGGTGAGCTTGCCGTTCTCAAGGCAATCGGTTTCAGCGATCGCTGGGTTCTCTTTTTTGTGTTGGCCGAGTCTCTTATTATTGCGGCGGTGGGCGGACTTCTCGGCCTCGGGCTTGCGTTACTCGCCATCCCGGCTCTGGGCGCGGCTCTGAATGGACTGCTTCCCACGCTCGTCTTGTCTCCTGAAATTCTTTCGCTCGGCCTCTTGACCGCTTTAGTTGTCGGAATCGTGAGCGGACTGCTACCCGGAATCGGCGCCATGCGCATGCGCGTTGTCAATGCGTTAAGGAGGGTTTGAAATGGCCATCCCCATCGTCTACAACATCCGCAGCGTGAAGGCTCGCTGGACGTCTTCCATCGTTGCCGTACTCGGAATTGCCGGAACCGTCGGCGTCTTTGTGGCGATGCTGTCCCTGGCGCGCGGCTTCAGGGCGACCCTGGTCTCTTCCGGTTCTCCTGACAACGCTATCGTCATGCGCGCGGGGGCAACCTCGGAGATGATGAGCGGAATTAAACTGGAGGACATCAAAATTCTTCAAGACGCACCAGGCGTTGCCCATGCCTCCGATGCACCCCTGGTAACCTCTGAAGTCGTGGTAGTCGCGCCTTTCCCCTTACGGTCTACCGGCACCGACGCCAATGTTCAGGTTCGCGGCGTCTCCGCCAACGTTCTGACCATTCGCAGAAACGTCAAGATCGCTCAGGGTCGAATGTTTCAACCGGGGCTGGCGGAACTGATTGTCGGAAAAAACGCGAGCAGCAGCTATTCCGGCTTAACCCTCGGGAACACGGTGAATTTTGGAGGCGGTCACTGGCAGGTGGTTGGTATCTTCGACGCCGGTGGCAGCTCTTTCGATTCGGAGGTCTGGTGCGATGCGCGCGTGCTTGACGACGTGTATAAGCGGCCCAGCAATATTTTCCAATCCGCCACCGTGCATCTGAATTCGCCCGACAGCTTTCAGCAGTTCAAGGATGCAGTAACTACCGACCGCCGCCTCAACTTCGACGTGACCCGCGAAATCGACTATTACGCCAAACAATCCACCACTATGACTCGCCTAATTACTATTCTCGGCGGACTGGTGGCCTTCGTTATGGCGATTGGCGCGGTGTTTGGCGCGCTCAATACCATGTACTCGGCTGTGTCCGAGCGCGGCCGTGAAATCGCCACCATGCGCGCTCTCGGCTTTGGCGGAGGCGCCGTCGTCTTCTCATTCCTGGTGGAGGCACTCTTGATTTCATTCATCGGAGGCGTCATCGGCTGCATCGCCGTCCTGCCCTTGAACGGTCTCACCACCGGCGCAATGAACTGGCAGACTTTCTCGCATCTGGCCTTCGCCTTCCGCATTACACCGGTGCTGTTATTGGGCGGCATAATCTTTGCGTTGCTGATGGGTCTACTCGGAGGCTTGCCTCCGGCGATGCGCGCTGCCTGGCGCCCTGTGGCCGTTGCCCTCCGCGAACTGTAGTCGGGGCAAATCCCTCTGGGTTGCATAACCTTGCGATGCATAATTTTTCAAAAGGAACGCTCGACGGCGCATCCAGCCCATTGTTTTACGCACTCTGTCTTACGGGCTCCCGCCACTTAATCGAAGCGACCGTGAACTCCGCTGAGCACAGCCCCTCGGGCAGCTTTGCCTGCACGACATTCATGTGGGCCATGATTACGATGTCGGGCAGGGATATTGTCTTGCAGCTAATGCGCCACATCTAGAACCTCCCGCTCTTGGTGAGTGTTGCCATGCCCAAGCCTGAAAATCGAGCTCGGCACCGCCGACGCTGATGGTTATCTGGTTATCGAGTTTCGCCGTACCCCAAAAGCATTCCTGCTGACGGTTCTGGCACGGCGTGGAGGAACTTAAGGTCGAGGACAATTGTCGTCTGGTTACCCGTAGCCGGAGTGCATGGTATGCCGCTGTAATCTTCGCCCACGGAAGCGGGTACGTGGCAGTTGTCATCGCTCGTTGCAGCGATCAGTATTCCAGTGCATTGAGCTCCGCTATAGTCTTCTCCGACGGTAGATGGCGTGTGACAGTCTTTGTTCAGCACCACGGAAGGCCAATTGGTCTCTTTTATCGCGCCTAGCAGTTCAGGAAAACCCTCATCGGTGACGCGGGCTGCCCCCACAATCTCCTGCGATGCTATGTTCTGAAGCGCTGCTGGCGTGACAGGTCCCGGCAAAAGAACGGCGCTCAAACTCGGGAATAGGAACGTGATTTCGTGAGTTTCGTTGTGAATAACGGGATCACCATACACTGGCCCGGCATACGCTTCGGTCGGCGCCGCTGTCACGGTGCGTTCCACGCGAGTCAATGTAAGACCCCCGATGGCTTCGAACTTGCCGTTCTCTGTCCTCAGAATGCGTGTGGACTTGAATGTCAGCAGGGTCTGATCGGTCGCGTCAGGAATGTAGCCGATCGGCAAGGCACCTTCAGGACTAAGTGCGTGCCCCCAGTCCTCATCGGCAGGATAGATACTAAGATCGAAGATCGAGTTGCCCGGGACGTTTGTATCCAGCTTCACCTTGCCGGTCACACGAGCGACACCAGTGTTCACTGAATCCGGGTGGGCTCTGGAGCCCTGAAACAGACGGGCAATGGACGTACTAGAGTCGAGAGTCCATGTATCGCCAGCGAAAGCCGGCGAACTCACAAAGCAAGCCGCGAACGCGAATATTATAGCTTGATGTTTCATGTTGTATTCCTTCCATCCTTTGTTTGATACGATCTGAAGTAGTGCTGCATTCCCTTCTTACGCCCTTCGGTGTTAGCGGATGTTTGCACTCTGTCAGTGTTAACAGCATCGACCGCGAATTATTCCAGAACTGCATGCATTTACTGCCAACGCTACCGCCTTGACTTAGAGACTTACTTAGACTGGTGAAGTAAAAGGCCGTGCTGGTGATTAGGGCGGCCTTTCGGCTCTTTGAAAGGTCTCTTGTTAAAAGACCCGGCGAGCGCAGTCGAGTTCTATTTGCCACGACTCACAAGTCCATAATAAAGTTCACCAACTGTCATCATGAAGGCGCCAGTCTTGGTCATCTGAAAAGCGTTCCAATGTCTTTCGACTTTCATTGCACGACGACCTTACCGGTCATTTTCGGGTGGATCGTGCAGTAATAGGGATACGTTCCCGCCTTGGTAAACGTGTAAGAGAACTTCTCGTCCGTATCCATCACCTTGGACTTGAACACGCCGTCCGTGCTCACCGCCGTATGCGGGATGTCATCCCTGTTTGTCCAGGTAACTGTCGTTCCGACGGGTACCGTGACCGTCTGCGGCCCAAAAACGAAATTATCGATTTTCACCGCTGCGGGTGCCGCAGAGGGCTGGTCATTGGCATTTGCGGCTGCGATGCTTCGCGGTCGCGCGAGGATGAGCAGCGTCACGATCATTATTGGCATCGCCAAACTTGCAATGAACGCATTTTTCCCAGTCATCGTGTTCCTTCCTTTTCGAGAAATCGATTTTATTGTTGTCGATTGCACACACTGTTCGTAGAGAAACTTCTTACGCCCCGAGCGAAGAATCGACGACCGCGAGGCTTCGACCGCTGACCAGATAATTCACATCCGTAATCCCCAGAACCTTCGACAACTGCTCGGCTGGCACCTTCATTGGCCCGGCTGACGGCGCTGTTCCGGGCGCCGGCTGCGGGAAGGCCGTCGACATCGCGGTGTGAAACGAAACCTTCCCTTCGACTTTCTGCATGATCTGGTGAATATGGCCGTTCAGCACCGTCACCGAGCCGAAACGCTTGACGTAAGACAAGGCTTGTTCGCTGTCGTCGGTTCCCCAGCCCCAATCGGGATAAATCGTCCAGAGAGGTATGTGGGCAAAGAGAACGATCGGAGTGCTGGCAGAGCGGCCCTTGAGATCGTCCTCAAGCCACTCCAGCTGTTCGTGACCGAGCGAGCCCATGCCTCCAGCTTTCAAATTGGCGACATTTACAAGACCGACGAAATGGACGCCCTTATGATCGAAGCTGTAATATCCCGTGCCTTTTGTGTCCTTCCCAAAGCGCTGGAGATATTCATCGCCGTTGTCAGTTAGCATGTCGTGCTCGCCGGGGACAAAGTAGATCTGTTTTGTAGACGTTCCTTTTAGCGCCTGATCAAGAGTATCGAATTCACTTGGCTTCGAAAGCTGACTCAGATCGCCGGTATGAATAATGAAGTCCGGTTTGTGGGGCATGGCGTTGATCTTGTTGATAGCCGTCTGCAGAGTGGCAGTGACATCCGGATTGGCCGGTTTGTTGAAGCCGATGTGGCTGTCGCTGATCTGAACGAAACTGAAATCCGCAGCTACGCCAGCATCTTTGGCGCTGCTCTTGGCGAATGCCCGGGATACGGGAATGCCGCCGCTCATGGTCCAGACCAGGCCTGTACCCGCCCATGCCATACACTTTAGAAATCCGCGACGGTCGACGCCATCATTGTTGAGGTCTTGTAACTCCTGATCGATAAAATCTTGCTTCTTGTCTGGCATATGCCCTCCGTGGTTTGTAGCCTTCTGATGTGATAACTGACACGAGCCGGCTTTTATTCCACCGATTTCATTCCGGTGGACCCGTCTAGCCCGGTCCGTTCACACCACTTAGAAATCCGCCGAGATGCCCTGTCAGCCCCACAATCAACACTGCGAGCGCTTCGATCGGAAGACGGTAGTTTGGTAAGGATCGTTCTGGAAACCGGCGCACCCGCTGGTGGATCCAAAAGACTATCCCGATCAACCCACTCGATGTGCATCCTAAGATCAGGTGCATTAGCAGGATCCCTTTTAGCTTCTGCCCCTCGAGCGCCCACTGCCACGCTGCCAGGCCGGTCGCCACCACCGGCACCGTCGAAATCGCGGCTAGCAGCAAATTGAGATACGCTGCGGCAGCCAGCCCATGATTTTTCGTCCACTGCGCCAGAAAATCGAAGGCCACAGCCGTAATGAACAGCGCGATTGGAAAATGGATCAGCACGACGTGTTGCGCGTGCTTGGCCAGGAATACCGTCTTGAGATCGAAAGGATTTACCATTGCCCTGCTCCTGTGAGATTGAATCGATAGCGGCCCGCGCCGAAGGCGGCTTAACGAGACCAACCGAGTCGTAGCCCGTGAACCCGTTATTGCCCTGTCGTGCGGGATAAAGCGCGGGCAGAAGTGCGTGAAGAAGCTTGTGAAGATGCCGTGCTAACCTGCGTCTCCACGGGCCCGCTGCTGCCCACAAGCAAGAGCATGGCGCTGCCTTTGTCGATCTTTAACACCTTGCTTTTGGAGCTCAATGTGACTTCACCAAGCGGCGCGGTCCGACCGGCGTGGATAACTGTCAGGTCGCCGAATCCGTAGGCGCCGCAGGCGTTCACCGAGAAGAACCAAAACGCTTGCGGACGGTCGCTGTCCTCGATCGTGCCGCGGCATGGAGTTCCCAGATCCTGGCCTCCATAGGCCAGCACGCCCTGGCCGGTGTATTTCCCCACGACCCGCGATCCCACCATGACTATCCCATCGTTACCGTAAGAAATCTGGTCGCCTCCGATTTGAACCTGGCTGCCGTTATTCTCGTTCGATGTCAACCGAGGTGTGGCGGCAAGCACCGCATGTTTCGACGCTACCGCGCGCAGGTCGGTGGTAATTGAGACGTTCTGGTTACCGAGTACCACATGATCGAATTGAAACAAGATCTTTGATTCGTCAGATCTATTTCCTGGAACATCGGCTTCGATCACATGCCCTGTTACCATCGACCCTTTACGGAGGGTTTCTCCCGAACCTACGATTACGTCCTGCATGACCGTGGCCGTGATCGCGTCTCCGCTTCCGCTCTTGTCCGAGCGCAAGGTGGAATTCAAGCTGACCGGAATGATGGTGCCCGCTGGAATCGCTTCTGCAGATCGTGCGTTCTGCTCTTGGGCCGGTTGATCAGCCTGTTTCAGACCTAGTCCTGTCCCGGCGTGCAGGTACATGGGCAGTACACACAATGCCAGGCTGAGCATCCTAATGGTGTTTTTCATCTGTTCCTCCTAAGGAACTGCTAAAGAGCACGTGGTTCTTCCGCACCAGCATTTCCACGGTGACTCCAGTTTGCTCTGTGACTCGTTGTGCAGAACCGACAACAAGCGGTTTTATTCCGCGGGAAATTTTTCTGTGCAATGGGAATAAAGCGGCCTCAACCGCCCAGCACACGGTAAAGCCCTGGTTCGGGAAAGATACCGTCTGCCCATGATGGGGGTTCTTTTTCGGGTGGGGGCCTTTTAAGCAAGACACCCAACGAGTGGAAGCCATCACAAGGCCTTCGGCATGCCTTGGTCATTGAAAGCGCCGACAAGCTGGTGGGATGCCAGATCGAGAAAGGGGCGGGATCCCGAGTTTAGACAACTCATGGCCACCTTTTTTTCAAAGTTTGCAGCTATCGGGGCAGAGCGTGTGAAATTCAACACGATGTTTTTCGTTGCATTGGGCAATCATCGTCATCGTCAGCGCAATCGCAGAGTTGGAACGGTCGCAGATCCGTGGAGCGCGTCCGGGCGGGCATGCCCAGGGCAAAGTTGGAGGGCCGACGGATCGGGCGTGCGCGACTGGACATCAATCGCCAGCAAGTTGTGATTGACCGTCGCACTGGGATGTCGCTGACACTCGTGGCACGCAAACATTCAGTGAGCCGGGCGACCGTATGTCGGTTGATGAAAGAGTCCAACGGAAATTCCCCTGCCGAGTTTTGCCTGCTGGGGCAGACCCCGTGGCGCACTATCAATCGGCAGGAGGTTACTCAAGATGAGGGAAGACAAAGTGGGCAAGCTGTTTGTGATGATGTTCACCAACGGAGACCTCCCCACGAACCCGAGGCGCCTGCGCGAGTGCTGGGTGTGCGGGGAAGTGTTTAATCGCATCGACTCGCTGGCGCATACGGAAATGCCGTGCCAGCCGTCGCCACAGCGGTTCTTGGCTGCCGCTGGTCGGGATAGGTAAGCGGCCGTTTTGCCCCGCTCCTCCCGATTTCGATTTGTTCACATCCTCCCACTCAGGTCTCAGCGATACCCGCGTGGAGCAGGTAACGTTACTTCGATAATCAATCCTATGAGCCATGGTTTCAGGGGCAAACACCTGCTCTAATGATTCGGTCACATCACTCGAATGGCTATTGCCCCAATCATGTTGAAGACTCGACTTTATGTAGAATGCCCAAGCTGTCACATGCAGTATCTCAGGAAAGAGTTTGGCCTGACCTACAGCAACGGGGCTTACATCGAGAACGTTGCTGGGTGCCCCGACTGGCAACGGCTGATTTGCCCTTGCCAGCCCGAAAACCCCTACAGGTTCAAACTGAATGAGAGAACACGGCTTCACGTATTTCGCGCAGACGAGAGCGAGCAGACCCATTTCTCGCTCGGCACCTTAAAACTTAGGCCCTCATCGATCAAGTCGTAGGACGCAGCATCAGGGTAACGGAAATACGGCGGGAAATGTGGGGAATCCTCGGCTGTAGGGAGCTTTGGCAGCAGAACTCCAGCAATTCTCAATTTTTGAAGGAACGGGTTCACCGGGTCTGGCTGTACTGCAACATGCGTCAAGCAAGCAGGCGTACGTTGGTTACCTTGTCGCTCACCCTCTTCTTCAGGCATGCTTCGGAGAGATGTGGGAAATCGAACAGCTTGCGGGCTTGGATGTATCGGAGAGCACCCCGGAGTCGATTTGCGCCTGCGTGGCTAAGATGTTCCAAGTGAGAGAAACGGAAGTGGCGCTGCTGGAGCTTAGCGGAAGGCTGCTGCACTTCGTCTACCCCGCCGAGTTGAAGACGGCGGGAGCGATCCCTCTTTCCAGTTCGGCGGTAGCGGCCCGCACGGCGCAAACCAAGCAAGCGGAGCTTTTCAATGGTTTCGCGCAAGTGACGCATTGCAGCGTTTTTGAACTAGTCAAGCTAGGCAATACCGGACTGGATGCGCAAGTAATTCAGAAGCTCATGTCTGCGCCCGTTCTGGCCACGAACGGAAAGGTCGTTGGCGTCATTCAAGTCTCTCGCAAGGCCCCACGCCCAGACGCAGCCGGACCGGACTTCACCAGCGACGATCTACGGAAGCTGGAATCGGTCGCTCGTTTCGTTGGAAAGACCCACGCCAAGGGCCGAGGCGTTGCCCAAATCTCAGGCTAAGACTCATGCACGAGTCCATCTCAGCTTATTCCACGATTGCCGTCGTCATTGGTTCAGACTGCCTTCCCATGCCTTTCGTCGCAGTAGAGAGTAGGGTCGGCGTTCGTTAACGGGTCTATCGCGCTCAGGAAATCCGGTATTCGCATGCCCGAGTTCAGCATTCGAAGCAAATCAGCAGGGGTGATGCCCTGCCGCTGGGCGATCCCCAGCAGTTCGACGATGGCACGTTCTACAACTTCTCGGTCGGGTTCTACGGATTGTCCCAGTGTTAACCCAAGCTGAAGTTCGTCAGCCCTTCCGCCGCCGACAAACAATTCGACGGACGTTATATCAATTTCGAAAAGGCAGCGTGCTGAGTCAAAAAATGCCCGTCTCAGCAGTTATTGTGGACCATCGCTCTAGGCTTCGACTGCCCGAGTGACCGGCTAATGAAGAATCGGGGTCGCAGAGGCCGCTACGCACTCCCACGAGCCACCGCTACGAATCCAAGTATCGACGAAGCGATCCCGTCGTACAAAGGCTTTTCCGTTTTTAACACCCTGTTGACGAAAGACACCCGTCGCGATAGCGACATCGCCAAATACCCGCACCGTGATCGACTCCGGATCGTCTTGTTGGTTTTCAGAGTGCTTCGCCTTGTCAATTTCGCTTAGAAATCCACTCTTTGATTCCATGCTACCGTCATCGTTGACCAACACCACTGAATCTTGAAGGATTCCACCCAACGCCTTACCATCGCGAGACTTGTAGGCTTGGTTCCATGCCTTCTCCATGGCAGTGATATTGGATTGGACAGCACTATCATCTTGAGCCGCTATCGGCGCTGTCAAAACACCGGCTAAAGTAAGAACCCAAAGCATCTTGATTTTTCGCATTACAGGACCTGAGTGTTTAAACCGTCATGGTGTTGAACTATGGTGTGAGATATGACTTATCCTTCACTGTAGTCTTTTTATCCTTCCGCGTTTGGGGCAATAGGTGCGCAACCTCCGAGCAGAAGCACTCGGTGAGATCGACCTTGCCACCTTGCCCGTGAACATGCCGAGAAAATGCCGCCCCCTTGCGCTTCTTCTGTTTCATTTCCGTACACATAGCGAGTCCTACTCGCGGGTTCTCTCGGGGCTTTCACCGCAGCACTTGGCGGGCACGAGTCTGTGTCGTTTCCTTCGCGTTTCTTTAATCGTTTGAAGTAGTTTGAAGTTACATCGAGATGTATTGAGTGTCTGCGCACAAGTGGAGATGCAGTACTCATTCCCCGCGAAAAATGTGCTGCATTGAACAGACGCGGGATCACTTGCTCGATAAATTGAGCCAATCACGAGGAGAATGATGTGAAGGAGCCGCCGTCCCTTCCCCGATGTGAACGGTGCGAACTGCTGCGGACTTCTCAGGTGGTGCAGCCCTCTGACGCTGGTTGGACGGCTGCACCACATCTTCCTCAAGCCCCGGATCAGACTAGTCGTTCAGATCGGTCTGGGGCAGTACACCCCGTCGCCCCTCCCAAGGACGATATCGTTGGATAGCCTGACGAAATCCAAATTGACTTCCCAGACTTTCCTGATTGCACCCTCGACTGAGAAACTGGCATTCAGCTTGAGGACTATACTTCGTCAGAAAAGAAGGTGGGAGTCTTCTCGAAAGTCCAACGGTCCCTACGCCTCCCCTCGAATCCATGTCGTTGCGTCGTACTCACTGCCGAAATACCGGCATGGGTGCCGAAATGCCGTCGGTTCTCCTGCGCTCGATCACTCCTACGGAAGTCCTCACTCTCGTAGGGTCAAAGACTTGCTGATTTCACGAAATTGGCATGGAAAATGCCATACCCATTGACACCCGCTTCAGGAAGTGCAGGAGAGCCTCGGCACGATGAATCCGTACACGGTCGAGGCCCGCAGCCATCCCCGGTTCAAATTTGAGGTCGATATCTCGATTAATTCGCGGACGTGCGGTCGGCTGAAGGGTCATACCGCTGACATCAGCGAATCCGGGATCGCAGCGATGCTGACCCTTGAAGTGCCCTTGGGCGAGATTCTGGAGTTGGGCTTCACGCTCCCGTCCGGACCTGTGATGATTTTTGCGGTGGCTCGCCAACGAAACGCTTTTCGCTACGGCTTCGAGTTCGTTGACACAGATTCCGCGCACGAACTCATTCGTCGCACATGCCGCGACCTTGCTGTTGACCAATCCCTGTTCTCGCCCAATATCCAGTGACATGAACGATTTGATTTGCAGGAGTTTACATTTTCGTTACAACTCTCTCGTGCCAAAGGGCACTATAATTGACTGGTTTCAGGCAGGAACACCATTGACACTCTCGGGCAGGAAAGTGGGGAAGCGGGCAAGATGGGAAGTAATTGCCCCCTCGATCCGTCCATCCGTGGCCGCATCCCTCGATCGACTTCCTGCCCGATTTTTAGCATTGCAAGGCAAGGACGTTATCTAGATCCAACCAAACAAAATGTAGACTTTTGTCCTTCACTCGTCCACGGTTGCCAGATGGGAACCCCGGTTTGAGCGACCAAGGGCACAGATGATACAGATACAACGATACAACAACTCTTGCTGTTTGCGCTGCCGGACTATCGTCACTTGCCGGTATATCGGCAGTCTTTGGCTTATGGATTCAAACTAGCCACCAACCCGCTTCACGGAATCATTTGATCTTGCGAAAACACCCACATAAAGGCATGAAGGTCTCATTTTTCAAATTGGTGATGTAACTGCTCAAAGGGAGATGAGGACGGTCTCCTTTGTGCATAACGGAGGGGCTTCATGGAAAGGAGTACCTCCCCAAAGAATTAAGGATGGCGCATGAGCAGTGTCCGACTCGTTCCGATCAAACGCCTAATCCATGATGTAACGCGAGACCTGCACGTCGTTGCTGCAGCCAACGAGCACGGTTTCCGCGAAACTGCCTTGGAAGCATGTCTGTCGGCCAAAGAAAAGCTGCAAGCGATCCGCGAAGAGTTGCTCCGGCCCGCGCCGGGAGCCGCGAACCCACCATACGACACAACCGCTAGTATCAAGCCCCAGCCTTAGCAAACTCCGCTTATTTCGAGACTTTTCCTCGCCGGCCCGTAAGAGGTGAAATCTCAAGCGTATTCTATGCGGCTTTTTGTCCCTGTTTCGCTGAGGTTGGGTAGTGGCCCACGGGGACCTTCTGTGAGGCGACGAATGATGACAGTCAACGACGCCGCGTCAGTGAAGCAGCGAACATTAGCGCCGACCGGGTTGGGGAGATTCCGTGGCGCTTGGTCTGGGTATGCTCAGATACCCGGTCGCCTATTCGCGTTCCGAGCAGATCGCTCACGCCCCCGTGGGCGTGCCCGGCACGAAAGAAATTCTGGCGCAGGGGATTTTCCCTGTACCCGCTGCCCTTGTTCATCAAAGAGGTCAGTAGAAAATATCCGCCATATTGAATCGTCGGCACGGTGATAAGGATGATCCCGGACATCATTCTGGCTTCGC
>Ga0209008_1000293_pt1 | contig 19703 bp, 11 predicted proteins | sample JacPin_JW_Ref_O3_FD_187963 | JGI IMG/M metagenome (GOLD analysis project Ga0209008, IMG submission 187963) | Forest soil microbial communities from Algoma, Ontario, Canada - Jack Pine, Ontario site 1_JW_Ref_O3 (SPAdes) (version 2) | ecosystem: Environmental > Terrestrial > Soil > Boreal...
ATCTCAGACAGTTGGGCGACCCGGAACAGCTCAGAAACTCGGCGTATCCCGCGTTCTGTTGAGGAAAAAAGACCAGCAGCACAGCCGACTGGAGATTTATGGTTGTCGAACCTACTGTGTCGGTGACCGCAATGGTTCCCGTTGCATTACCGTCGCCATCGATGTTGGGGTTGTTTGCAATCGACTGACCCGAGATGAAAGCTTCGAAATCGATCGGGGTGCCATAGGGCATACTCAGCGCGGCGTTGGAGAAGTTCCCGCCCGACGATTGCAATGACTGCTGAGTTGCATCCAGGAGCACAACCGCTGAGGCTTCCTTTCCGACGGTGACCGAGATCGCATTGGAGGTGCTGCCCGCGTAGGTTCCGTCGCCCGGATAGCTTGCAATCAGGTTGTAGCTTGTGCCGCCCGGGAGATTGCTTACCGTGAATGCGGCAGAGTCACCGGTGAGGCCGCTTGCGGCTACACCTACGGTGTTGGGAAGATTGCCTCCCTCGGCGATCAGCGAGACATTGCCTGTTGGTCCTGTGCCACCAGCAACCTTCGTCACTGTAGCCGTCAAATTGACGGTCGCGCCGTGCGTAATGCTGATGCTGTTCGTTGGCGAAAGTGCGGTCACTGAGCCGTTGAACGCCGCCGCTGCGCTGCTCCACTTCGTCACCAGGTTATTTGCGTCAACCGAACCCAGACCGCTCGCCAGATCGTAACCAGCCGTTGCTGGATATCCCAGGTCACCAGCCGCCGGAACGCCCGTAACATCGTTGCCCGGAACGCCGTTATTGCCAACCGTCACGTCGTTGAACACGCAAGTGGTCGGGGTCGCCGGAACAATCCGGCTGTTGGAGTTACAGGCGCTGTAGGTCTCCGATGCCGCAAGCGGATACAGGACGTAGTTAGCCAATCCCTGCGGCTTGCTACTGCCAATCTTTTGATTCACCAGCGCCATAATGCCGGCAAACGACGGCGAGGAAGCCGAAGTTCCGCCCACGACTCCGGCGCTTGAAAGGACGGTCTGGCTGCCCGAGCCACTGGTCTGGCATGCGAGAAAAGAAATTCCTGAAAAACAAAACAGATAGCCGTCATTGTTGGGAGACGCTGTCAGCGCTACATCCGGTATACCGCGCGGATGAACGGTCGTACTTCCGGAGATGAAGAATGGGTTGAGCGCAGCCTGGAGTCCCGTAACGGTCAGAGTCTGGTAGGACGGCGTCGCATAAATCTTGCTGACGCCTCCACTTCCTGCCGCTATTTCGAATTCACCATCGACTGGACTGCCCGAGGTGTCACAGGGAGAGCCGACGGTCGTGGGAGAGCAGCTGTCGTTCCACACCATCTCGGGTATGTAGCCCAGTGCCGACTCAAAGCCCGGGCCATTGGTCGCGCTCCAGAACGTAGCCTCTGTCGTCGCAGGTGCAGGAGTTTCACCGGCGCCCAGTTCATTGAATTCCGTGCCGCCAACCGCGGTATCAAAGGGAGTGGAAGCCACTCCACTAACGGCTACACCGTTCTCAGCCGCAGTTGAGCCCGAACCCTGCGGATCGCAGCCGGCAGCTCCGTTGTCGCCGGTCGATACGAAGACGCTGATGCCCTGTGCGGACGCCTGCTGCCAAAGGGCATTCAGGAAAAAGCTTTCGTTGCCCGGCTCAAGAGGTCCTTCGTTGGCCTCGCAACCGCCGAAGCTTACGCTCATGATCGGCGCGAGATCACCATCCACGATGAACGACGCCGAGAGGTCCACGCCGTCGACAATGAGGGTCGACTGGCTCGCCACGATATCGATCGTTGCCCCCGGAGCCACGGCGCCGGACCATTCGGCGTCGAGAGCAGCTTCGACGCCGTCGCCGTTGGTCGTAACCACCCCTGGATCGGTGCCGTTCACGATCGCGTTGGTGGTATTTGCCGGCAGGCCGAACATCGTCCGGAAAGTCTGGACATCGGTGGGACTTACGTCGCTCCGGGCGACGATCGCAATGGTCTCGCCGCTGCCGTTGGTGCCGGCGGTGAGCAAAGGCGCGGTATCGTAAATCTTCGCGAAATCGTCTGGAGACAGGAAATGAGAGGTTCCCTGCGTAAAGTCGGGGCCAACTGGCGCAATCTTACCCTGAGCGTTTCGCTGGACTCCGAAGTAACGGCTAAGCATGGGTTTGCTGAAGAAGTTGTGCAGGGACGCCACTCCGCGAACAACCGGAGCAAGAGCCGCAGGAATCGAGATGTCCGTTGAGTTTGCCACGTGCGCTTCGCCCCGCACCTGGTAGCGTCTCATCTGGGTCTGGAACGCTGTTTCCACTTGCGCCGCGGTGCCGGAGAATTCAATCCAGCGTCCGCTGCGTGCCACTTTGTCCACGCTGAACCCCTGCTGCTCAAGCCATCCGGAAATGACCTGAATATCCTGTGGCGCTGGACCAAACTGCCTCCCAAATTCGTCAGGAGTGAGCCAGTGGTGATATTCCGGAGAGGTCTGTGTCTGCTGGCTGTCGAGCAGCACGCTTAGCTGGTAATCCTGATCGGCGGACCCGTCCAGCATCAGGATCATCCGCTGCATTGGCGTCGAGCCGTCGAGCGGGCCCACATCAAAGGCGGGCACGGCAAGCGGGTGGGTTGAGTGCGGGATCGCCACTCGCGACGCGTTGTCGATCGCCGAGGTGATGCGCGGCGGGCTATAAGTGGTCTGGGCTGAGGCGAGTGCAGGAACTAGCAGAAGCATCACCGCGGCCAGCCAGGATCGGGACCGATAAATGGACTGCGCTTGCATAGCTCCTCTGGGCGCGGCCGATGCCTTGGGTAGAAAAACTCGTGTCCGCATAGATGGAGCGGCCCAGATAAGGGTTGGCCTGTGTTGCATGATCGATTGAAGGATAAATTAGGTCCGAAGGTTGCACCGGGATAGTGCCAAATGGCGCAATAGGCGTCAACGGGTAGGTTACTGTATGTGTTACCGCATGGAAACCGGCTGCGCGATCACGCTCTGGATCCTGATTGGGCAAGCGGCGCAGGAAGCGGTCTAAGAATCACGAAAACCAGGAAGACTACAGCCGGATCACGCTCATTCGACCGCAGGGGCAGGAGGGCCCTCCAGCTCTCGTCTGCCCGCCGCTATTAGCTCTCCACGGCGACTCCGAAATCGAACGTATGGGTGATCGAGCCACTCGTCGCCGTGACAACCCCGTTCGGATAACTGCCTATCGGCGTTCCACCACTCGGGTTGCCTCCGCCTCCTCCACCACCCCCGCCCCCGCCGTTGCCACCCCCACCGCCGCCACAAGAAACGCAAGCAGACAGGACGGCCAGGGCTAGGAAGGCACAAGCCAACCTGCGGGGACGCGGTAACACGCGGAGTAAACCCAAGAACAGAACAGCAACCATCGCCCAGACTGCGGCCAGTCGCCAGGAAATTCCGACAGGGCCGTGGTGTCCGCCGGGAGTGAGCTCCGATGGCGCAGTCGTTTGTATGGTGACGGTCGTCGTTCCATTGAGCGTGTTTGGGGAAACGGCTACCGAGGTAGGAGAGAAGCTACAGCTACTTTCCGTGGGCAACCCCGTGCAACCGGTAAAGCTGACCGTGCCGCTAAAACCACCGATGGAAGCTACATTCAGGGTCATTGTTCCGGAGTTGCCAGGCCCAGGAATGTTCACCGAGTTGTAGTTGGATGACATCCTGAAATCGGGCGGAGGGTTCACGGTTTCGGGAATCATTTCCCCGGATGGAGCGTAGTTTGTGTCCCCGCCATACGCCGCAGTCACTTGGTTTGTATTCGCCTGAAGCGAACTGGTCGTGACTTGCGCCACGCCTCCAGTCACTGCCACCGGACCTCCGATCATCACGCCGCATTCGTCGGAGAAGCAGTAGGTGAACTGCACGGTGCCCGTTAACGGGGGTGGACTCGGAGGATTTCCTGTAGCCGATACTGCCGCAGTAAAGGTGACACTGGTCCCCTGCAGAACGGAAGCATTCGACGTGGTCAGGACCGTCATGGTAGGAAGCAACGTCACCGAAACATCTCCGTTTCCATTCGACGGGGCGAAGTTTGTGTCGCCGCTGTAGTTGGCACTGACGACGTCGAAGCCTGCGACAAGCGTCGATGTCGTGATTTGCGCCTGACCGGCCGACACCGGTGCGGTGCCAAGGACGTTCGGACCCAAACTAAATTGTACGGTTCCGGTGATCGCTGGCGCACCGGCCTGCGTGGTCGTGACCGTGGCCGTGAGCGTAACCGGAGTTCCGTGCGGAATTGTCGGATTATTCGGTGTGACCACCGTTATCGATGGATAGAGAACGGACACGACTTGGGCTGGCGATGCCGAAGGCCCGTAACTCGAATCGCCGCTGTACTGCGCTGTCAGACTATCTTGCCCGTGCGGCAAATTCGTGATGGTTAAGGTAGATGACGCCACGGCAAAATGCGTCGTCGCGTCTACGGACCCGAAAATCGGAACGGTTCCGACCGACGTCGTACCTGAGAAATACGTGACTGTGCCTGTCGGCGGAATCGCCGTAAATACACGCTGAGCAGCGGAGATGGAGGTGTTCAGGATTTCTGGCTGGTTTGTAATAAATCCGGGAAGACCCGAAAATCCGGGATACGACATCGTTGTCGACGTAGCAACCGGCGTGATTGTCAGCGTTTCTGTACCTGGTGCAGCGGCGGTATAGCTCTGGTCTCCGGCATAGGTCGCCTGAAGGTTGTGAACTCCGCCCGCAAGATCGATGAGCGGGTCCTCTGCGTACCCCTGGATGTTCAGATTAAAAGTGCCGCCATTGAGCGCGGCGGTGTTGTCGGTCAATCCGATAGTTCCCGTCGGGCAGCCTGTGCTTCCGGGAGAGTCTTGAGGGCACGCATCGCCCGCCTGGCTGGTCACATCGATCCGCAGAACTGACGGAGTGCCAAAAATGGCGCTCGTCGCATTGGGATTGGTTTGCAGTCCAGTCGTGGGATCAAAGAGTTCGTAGATCAATTGCGTTTTACTGGATTCCTTCCCCACGGTGACGGAAATTGGTGCCGAACTGCTGGCGCCGAACGTGCCATCTCCGGAGTACTGCGCCACAACCGGGTACGGCCCTCCGCCGGGAAGAGCGTTGGTCGTGCCCGTGGCCGAACCGCTGGAAAGAACAAAACCTTGTACTCCCTGCTGGGTCTCTCCAGCTGGCGCTCCGGGCGGTGTGGTGTCTGCCACCAGCGAGACATTGCCGCTAGGCGTTCCGCCCCCGCCCGTCACGCCGATAGTTACGCTGACAGACTGCCCGTGGGTGATGTTGACCGCTGCGCCCGAATTGAGCGTCAGCGTCGTCGTGGACGGTTTCAGCGCCGACGCAGATGCCTTCCATTTAGCCACCAGATTCGCAGCATTGACCGAGCCCAGTCCGGTAGCCAGATCGTAGCCGGACGTCGTGGCGTAGCCGGACAGTACCCCATAGGAATCGCCCGGATTCGAAACGGTACAGTTCAGGCTGCCGCTCATGCAGGGCATCGCAATTGTCGAACCGGCCGGCACGTCGTAAAAGACGCAGGTTTTTGCCGGCGACGCGGCCGAAGCGCAGCTCGCGCCGGTTTGGGCCGCGAGTTTGTAGAGGATGTAGTTCGCGTTGCCTTGCCGCGACCCCGTCGCCTGATTCACCAGAGCCATGATGCCAGCAAACGAGGGCGCTGACGCCGAAGTCCCGCCAATCTCGATGGAGTCAGATCCTGCAACATTCGGATCGCACGATGTCTCGCCTGGAACGAGGTCGGCCTCACAGATGAGATAAAAACTACCGTTGAACCCATCGCTTGCAAAGAGCGAGACATCCGGAACGTCGCGCTTCCCGTCTGCTGGCGTCAGTGCCGCTTGCCAGGATGGTTTCGTGTAGCCACCGCTGCAGCTCGTCTCGTTCTGTCCGTCCGACCCGGTACAACTGCTCCTGCCGCCGCTACCGCCCGCAACCTGCAATAAACCTTCCCCTCGCGCCTCAGCGTTATTACAAGACTGTTCGGCAGTCGTCACGCCGAAAAAGTTGAATACCTCCTGGTTCGTGCAGGTATTGTTCCAGGTCATCTCCGGAATGTAGCCGAGTGCTGAGGGAACTGTCGGAGTATCGGCGGGGATCGTGTTCCAGAATTCGGCAAAGCTGCCGATGTCATTGAAATCCGTCCCGCCTACCGAAATGTTGTACGGCGTTGATGTAAAACCGCTGACGGCCAGTCCAAGCGTCGCGGAGCCCTGACCACGATTGCAACCCGCAGAGCCGCCGTCCCCGGCCGAGACCGTCACCGTGATCCCCTGCGCCGCAGCTTGCTGCCATACTTGCGAGTAGAAAGTGTTGCCAGAGGTGCCGATGTCGAATTCGCACAAACCGAAGCTCTCGTTCAGAATCGGAGCCAGATCGTTGTCGACAGCGTATTGCGCGGACAGATCGGCTCCGAGGCTGGCGTAAGTAGATTCCGACACAACCAGATCCAGGGTCGCATTGGGAGCGATCGACCCGGCCCACTGCACATCCAGGTCCGCTTCCGTCTCCGCTCCCCCGGGATCAAGGCCCGGATCGGTGCCGTTGAGTATGACGTTCAGCTTCGGCGCGGGCAGGCCAAATAGTGTCCTGAAGTCCGTCAGATCCTTCACCGCGATATCGCTTTGGGCCACAATCGCGATGGTCACTCCGTCCCCGTTGAACTGAGTCGTGGGGGCAGGAGTCAGGAGCAGGTTCGGCACGTCGTATATTTTGGCGAAATCTGCCGGGGCTACCGCAAAATTACAGAACGGCTGGGTCGTTGGACTGCACGGGTCTGGAAACGTGAATTGCGTTCCTGCCCGAGCGGCCACACTCGTTGCTCGCGTCCGCGAGTAAACGCCCGAGATCCGATGCATCTGTTCTCGTGGGAAGTTATAAAGCGTGTTGACGCCCGTAACGACTGGCGTAAGTGCCGTGGGAATCTGCGGGTCGCTGGCATTGGCCCAATGTTCCACGCCGTTTACGTTGTATTTGTGAATCGCTGTGTGAAACGCCTCCTGAACCTGGCCAGCAGTCCCGGAGAATTCAATAACCGTGCGTCCGCCAGACACCTTCGCTATCTGGAAGCCGTGCGACTCAAGCCACGACGTGATTGTCTGAATATCCTGATCGGACGGCCCAAACTGCTGGCCGAACTGCGCCGGCGTGAGCCAGCTGTGAAAGTTGGAGGAAGATGCGTCCTGCTGTTGCTCCATCAGCTGGTCGAGTGCGGCCTCTTGTGCCGCGCCGCGTTTGAGGACCAAAAGCATCCGCCGCATCGGCAGGCTGTCCGGGGCTGGTCCACGGTCGAATTCCGCGCGCGCCAGAGGATGTGTATTTCCTGTGAGTCTCGTTAGATTGTGTTCGTCAATAGCTGCCGTGATGCGCGACGGGACAGTCGCGGTCTGCGCGGAAACGACTGCGGGAACCAGCAGCAAGATTGCAACGGCCAAGCAAAGCCGGGACAGGGCAGTCGGTTCGTTTCGCATAGCGCCTCTTGGTGCGACTCATGCTTTACGAAGCTATTTGTCCTTACCCGGGCACGACAAAGCGAATCAATGGTTCCGAATTACAGAAGGGCCATAGGACTTACCGGGGATACTGCCAAACGTATGAGATCGGGTCAATAGTAAGTTCGTAAATATAAATAGGGGAAAAAGCAAAACCGGCGGATCGCTCTCGGTTCGGCGCTTCAGAGCATCTGGCGCAGGACGTACTGCAGGATGCCGCCGTGCCGGTAGTAAGCCACCTCGAACGGCGTGTCAACGCGCGCGACGGCGGTGAACCGGCGCTCCGACTGGCTGTTGGCGTCACGCGCGGTGACTTGTATCGTCTTGCGCGGTTCAAAGGACTGCGACAGACCCTCAAAATCGAATATTTCCAAACCCGTCAGCCCAAGTGATTTCAGGTTTTCTCCGGGCATGAATTCCAGCGGCAGAACGCCCATACCGACCAGATTGCTGCGGTGGATGCGCTCGAAGCTTTCAGCCAGGACCACGCGCACCCCGAGCAGAATCGTGCCCTTGGCGGCCCAGTCCCGCGACGACCCGGAACCGTACTCTTTTCCCGCGATAATGACCAGCGGCACTCCTTCATCGCGATATTGCATGGCCGCGCTGTAGATGGACATCTTATCGCCGCTCGGCTGATGAATCGTCCAGCCGCCCTCGGTGCCGGGCGCGAGCTGGTTGCGCAGGCGGATATTCGCGAAGGTTCCACGCATCATCACTTCGTGATTGCCACGCCGGGCGCCGTAGGAGTTGAAGTCTTTCGGCTGAACTCCGTGCGCGATCAGGTATTTTCCAGCCGGGCCGTCGGCTTGGATCGAGCCAGCCGGTGAAATGTGGTCGGTCGTGATGCTGTCACCCAATACGGCAAGTGCGCGCAGTCCGCACAAATCTGCGATCGCGGCGGGCTGGACCTGCATGCCTTCAAAGTACGGCGGATTCTTGATGTAGGTGGATTTCTCGTCCCAGGCGTAGAGATCGCCTTCCGGGATCGGCAGGGCGCGCCAGTGCTCGTCGCCGGTGAATACGTCGGCATATTCCTTGGAAAACATTTCGCTGGTGACCGAGGTGCGCATGGTTGACTCGACTTCCTGCGGGGAGGGCCAAATATCGCGCAGATAGACCGGCTGCCCGGCCCGGTCGTTCCCGATCGGCTCGTTGACGATATCGAAATCCATGCGTCCGGCAAGCGCGTAGGCCACCACCAGCGGGGGTGAAGCGAGATAGTTCGCGCGGCATAACGGATTGATGCGCCCCTCGAAGTTGCGATTGCCGCTGAGCACCGAAACGGCAACGAGGTTATTGTCTTTGATCGCCTTGCCGATCGGCTCCGATAGAGGACCACTGTTTCCGATGCAGGTCGTGCAGCCATAGCCGACCAGATTGAACCCCAGGGAATTCAGCGACGGCCACAAGCCGGCTTTTTCGATGTAATCGGTAACGACCTTTGAGCCGGGCGCGAAACTGGTCTTCACCCACGGTTTCGACATGAGGCCGCGCTCGACAGCTTTTTTTGCGAGCAAGCCCGCCCCGAGCATCAGCGAAGGATTCGAAGTGTTGGTGCAGCTTGTGATTGCGGCGATCACCACCGAGCCATCGGCAAGGTCGAATTTGTCGCCGTTGTTTTGAACGCTCGCATGCCGCGGCGCTTCGGTAAGCGATTGCTCGAACGCGCTCTTTGCATGCGTGAGCGGCACGCTGTCCTGAGGACGCTTCGGGCCGGCCATCGTGGGGACGACGGTTGCGAGATCGAGCTCCAGGCGGTCGGAAAATATCGGATCGGGCGTCTGATCGGTGCGGAACAGGCCCTGCTCCTTTGTGTAGGCCTCGACGAGCCGGACCTGATCTTCGGCGCGAGCGGTGAAGCGAAGATAGGCGAGTGCCTCGGAATCCACAGGGAAGAATCCCATGGTCGCGCCGTATTCGGGCGCCATGTTGGCGATCGTGGCGCGGTCCGGAAGCGTCAGACTTGAAAGTCCCGTTCCGTAGAACTCGACGAATTTTCCTACCACGCCCTTTTTCCGCAACATTTGTGTGACGGTCAGGACCAGGTCGGTAGCTGTGGCGCCCTCGGGCAGGCGTCCGTGGAGCTTGAATCCAACGACAGCAGGAATCAGCATCGACAGCGGCTGGCCAAGCATGGCCGCCTCTGCCTCAATGCCTCCAACGCCCCAACCGAAAACACCCAGACCGTTGACCATCGTGGTGTGCGAATCGGTCCCGACCAGCGAATCCGGAAATGCGATCCACGATCCGTTCTGTTTTTCGCGAAAAACCACGCGCGCCAGGTATTCAAGGTTTACCTGATGGCAGATGCCCGTATCGGGGGGCACAACCTTGAAGTTCTCGAAGCCCTTCTGGCCCCATCGAAGAAATGCGTAGCGCTCGATATTGCGCTGCATTTCAAGATCGGCGTTGAACGCGAAGGCGTTCGCCGCTCCAAATTTGTCCACCTGCACGGAATGGTCAATCACCAGTTCGGCCGGGAGCAGCGGATTGATTTTCTTGGGGTCGCCGCCGAGCGCGCCGATGGCATCCCTCATCGCTGCAAGATCCACGACCGCGGGCACACCAGTAAAATCCTGGAGCAGAACGCGCGCCGGCATGAAGGAGACTTCCCGTTCGGTCGCGCCTCCGGCGCCAGAGGGATCCCAGCCGGCAAGCGCGGGAATGTCGTCGGTGCGCACAAAGCGTTCATCCTCGTGCCGCAGAAGATTCTCGAGCAGAACCTTGAGCGAAAAGGGAAGCCGCGCTACTTTGCCGACGCCAGCGGCCTCTAGTGCATCCAGACGATAGATGTCGAACGAATCGCTCCCGGCGCGAATTTTTGCGCGAGTGCCGAACGTGTTTTTCGAGGGTAGGCTCATGCGAGAAAGGGTCGCTCCTGTCGTAAAGGACTGCTCATTTTAGCGCACGGGCGCAGGCGCCCTGTGGTGTTTCTGATTAGTTGAACGGCAACGCACTCTCGATTTTCGCGAATCCTCGCGAGAATCCCCACCATCTGTCTGGTCGGTCGAACCTGGATCGCTGCCCGACACCATGTTTCAAGCCAATTCGGACGCGCTAACAACTGACCTAGGAGCCCGAAAGCCGCGGGCTCGATGCACCTAAGCGGTAGGTTGTAGAAGTTTGGGTTGACCGTTGGCGCTCGGTGAGCCGCTGCAGAGCGCTCGCTCGGCGCCTCGAAATTGGCGGACGATTTCACTGCATCCATGTTAGGCGTGCGAAAATCCTTGTCAAGCGCGAGGTGGGCGCACTTCCTGATGCGGCAACGAAGGCTTGGCGAAGCAATGAATCCGCCTGGAGCCGACCGCACTCGTCCCGGACGCGGCCGAAGTATTTCCCGCTCCAGGCTCTGCTACAGCGTATGCAGGTAGGCGAGGAGATCGTCAAGCTCTTGTGGGGTTAGCGTGCCGCCGACTGCTGGCATCATGTTGCGGCCGTTAAGAATGGTCTGGCGGACGAATCTTTCGTTCGCTGGCAAGCCGCTGGGCAGGAATTGCTTCTTCAGTAGCCCTTTCAGGTTGGGACCGTTTTCTCCCGGAACCGAGTGCGCGTCGTGGCAGGGCGCGCAGCTTTGACGATACAGCTGCCGCCCGGCCGCCTGTTGGGAGTTCAGGCCCAGCTGCGCGTCCGTTTTCAGGGATGAGTCGTCGCCGCAACCGGCCAGAAATGCAACCAGTGCGATACCGGCAAGAAGCCAGATTCGCATTAGGCGCCAATGATATTCTGAAATGTAAGGCGCGCACTATTCTGTTTGAGCATGCACGTGAGCTTGAATCCAGGCCGCACAGATACCCCCCTCCCGGTTGGCTTCGGCGCCGGGCTCGCGTATATTTTTCCAGGATGGCGATGCCTGATACGGACAAAGAACGCTGGCGATTATCCCGGCTTTACGGAAGCATGACCGAAAGCGAGGTCGAAAAGCTCGCAGCGGACGCCGACTCGCTTTCCGACGCCGCAAAATGGGCGCTGAAATTGGACCTGTCCCGGCGAGGGCTCAAGACCAGGCTTGAGGCGCCAGCTCCGCCTGCAGAGGCAGAGAAACTCTCCAAGGTCGTGAATCTCCGTCAGTACATGACGCTGCCTGAAGCGCTTCTGGCAAAGAGCATCCTGGAATCGGCGGGCATCGAATCCTTTCTGGGTGATCAGAACATCATTCGAATGGACTGGTTCTTGTCTAACGCCCTGGGCGGAGTCAAGTTGCGTGTGCGCGAAGAGGATGTCGAAGTTGCCACGGCTTTGCTCGACCGGAGCCGGGAAGACGCACCCGAGGATCATAATCAGGGAGAGTAGCGTCGGGTCGGCGCAACAGGGCGCGGCCGCGACAAAGGCTTCAGCGACGTTTTTCGCGTTGAGGTTTTTCCGGAGTAGGGTCCCAAGCCTCGGCGACGGTCTTGTGTTCGCGGAACAGGTTGCTCGGAACGCGAATTTGGCCGCCGCGTACAAAGCGTTCGTGATTGTCCTCGAGTTCGTCGGGCAAGTAGCGATAGTTGACGGTCACCCCGAACGACGCTTCCATTCCGTAGGGCCGCAAGTTTCCAAAAACGTTGATTCGTTCCAGACGTGCGCCATTGGAAAGATGAAAAGTGGCAACCGGGTCATAGAGCTTTGTTCCGCGCCGCGCCCTAGTGAGATAGGCGAGAGCGAGGCGCTCGAGCGGTTCGGCGAGAACTCTGCGGTACAACAGCGGTTGGTCCAGCAGCTTGAAGAAAGCCTCCACAGGATCACGGCGCTTGGCGGCGGACGTGAGCTCGCTTGAATATTCGGCCAGCAATCGCGACAGGCGCTGGGGCGTGAAGCCGAGCTCGTTTCCGGTGTCCTGAAGCGCGCGGGAGAACAAGGGCAGCGGCGACAGCGTGCTGTAGGTCCGAATATTCGGGAACTCGCTTGCCAGCTCCGTTACAACCTGCTTGATCAGGAAATTGCCGAACGGAACGTTGCGCAGCCCCTGCAGGCAGTTGTTAATGGAATAAAAGATTGCCGTATCGGCCTTCTCCGTCGGCAGTACCGGAGCATTCACGTCCAGCAGGGGCTCCAGATCGCCGCTCAGACCCTTCGAGAGGGCCACTTCGACGAAGATGATGGGCTCGTCGGCCAGCGCCGGATGAAAAAAGGCGAAGCACCGGCGGTCGGATTCAAGCCTGCGGCGCAGGTCGGGCCAGCCGTTGATTTCATGCACAGATTCATAGCGAATCAGCTTTTCCAGGATGCGAGCCGATGTCTGCCAGCTGATTCGTTCCAGGCGCAGGAATCCACGGTTGAACCACGACCGGAAAAGATGCCTGAGGTCGGAGTCGAGCGCGCCGAAATTCGAGCCGTTCGATGGCACGGAAAGCAGATGTTCCCGCAAAGTGACCAGAGTCTCGGTCCCGCCTGGCGCCGTATTGATCCTGCGAATCAGTTCCTGCCGCGGCGCCTCAACCGCCTCAGAAAGGGCTGCGAGCGTGGTCGTGCTGGGCGAACCCTCATAGGCGGCCGCGGCACGACGGACGTCCGCCTCGTCGGGTGAAAACTCGCGCGACAGTATTTCAAAGAAGGCGGGCCTTTGATCCGGCTTCATGGAGTTGTATGCGGCGATGATTTCCTGCGCGATCGCGGTTTGCGAAGCCTCGCCGCGCTCAGAAAGGAGGCGATGGCAAAGAAAACGCATGTCCCTGCGGCGTCCGTGAAGAGACTGCAGGAGGTTGGATAGGAATCCGGGCATCTATCTAAAAATTATAGCGCAGTCGTTCGATCGAGTGTGTTAAGGGCGCAAGACAGTTGCCACCCGAACGTCTTCATCGAGCGGGAAGGTGCGTTCGGGCGAGCTCGCGGTTTGCCTGGGCCGTTTTATTCAGGGGGTCGAGCGCGAGAGCCTTGTCGAACTGCTCGAGAGCTTCTGCATTTTTGTCCATGCGCAGGAGCAGCTCCCCGAAATCGTTGTGGACTTGGGCGTCGCCAGGATCAGCCGCTGCCAGGGCAGCGAAGGTTTCGGCCGCTTCCTCGAGCCGTCCCGATTTGGCGAGAGCACGTGCCAGGTTGTAGCGCGCGTTGGCGTAATCGGGCTGAAGCTCAAGCGCTGCATGGAACTGTGCAATCGCCTCGCGCGTGCGGCCGAGCGAGCCCAGGGCCAGTCCGAGCCAGTTGTGCCCTTCTGGCTGCTTCGGATCGAGGCGGACTGCTTGTTCGAGTGCCTGTTCTGCGCCGCCGGGATCGAGCCGTGAAAGCATCAGCGCGCCAAGCCACAGGTGCGCCCAGAAATCGCGGGGATTTTTCTCCACGTCGTGCTCCATCACGGCTTCTTGAAGTTCGCGCCGACGGTCGCCCGGTCCGCGCGGCAGGACTTGGAGCCATAGATGGGCCATTTCGTCGGTGGATTGATCGCCTCCCTGGACGCGTTGCGGGGGATGGTGGGGATTCCGCGGATTTGCGGAGGAGTTGTCAAAGTGCCAGCGCATCGAGACGATGGTGCCCTTGGGAAGAAAAACGGGCTCGCGGTAGTGGTATACGCCCTGCCAGTTCGGATCCCACTGCGGAATTTTGATGAGCCACTTGCGCTCGCCGCTCGGAAGCGTGGCGTAGCCCTCAAGCTGATGCCCTAAATAATGAGCGTGCGGGTAAATGGCGAGCACGTCCACGTCCAGCGGCAGTCGAAAATCATCCCCGACGGCGAAGTCGCGGGCTCCGGCAGGGATATCGAGCTGACTGTCGCGTTCAAGCTCGATCAGCAGTGGAAACCGGTCCGGCGGCTTGTCGGTGAAGTACAGGCCAATGGACGGTTTCACTTCCATGGGCATACCCATTGCCATGATGTGCGCGTTCAGTATCAGATCCGTGCCGGGATCGAGTTCCCAGGCGAGGCCGTCTGGCTCGACCCATGGCGCACTTCCGGGCTTCCAGAAAAGAAAGTGGCTGTCGAAATCGAAAACGCTGTGCTGAACACTGAGATCCATGCCGGGGAAACCTGAGCCGGGCTCGTTTTCACGACGGCGCGCCGAACGCGCGCGATCCACCAGCAGGTTTGCGTGATGCACTCCGTGCGGAATTCCGGGGCGAACCTCGATCGCGCGGACGTACCGCCGGGTGGTGACCGGAGGCGAGAAAACAAAGTTCCAGAAAACATCTGGACCGGAAACCGGAACCGAATAGGCGCGCGCGGCGTCCAGAATCATGTCGGGAGGGCCAAGCTGCCAGCCCTCGGTGAATTTCGGCTGAGGCGGCGAAGCTACACCCTGGGGCGCGCCGCTTTTCACCCAGTCGACGATCAGGCGGATTTCGTCGTCCGTCAGGCGGGACTCGCCTGCGAAGTCACCGTATCCGTGCTCGGGAAGCCAGGGCGGCATCGAGCGCGTGCGCACCGCGGCGGCAATTTGCGGCGCGTACCGCTTCGCGTTCTCATAGCTCAGCAAGGAAAACGGGCCGGATTCACCGGGACGATGGCACGAGGCGCAGGAGCGGTACAGGATCGGGGCGATATCGCGACCGTAGGTTGGCTGTGGCGGGGACTGTGCCGCGGCGGGCACGGCGAACACGAGCGCTAGCAAGGCTCGGGCCGCCGTGCGCTTCACGGAACCCATGGAACCCTACTTCTGGATGACGCCGCAGGCGATGCGATCGCCTGAATTTCCCGCTGGGTCGCTCATCAAGTCATCGGCCTTCGCGTGGATCACCAAAGAAGTGCCGCCATCGTGGAACAGGGAATTGGCGCCGTCGCCCAGGGTTACGTCCTTATCGACAACGGTGGCGCTGCCCTTGCCGTCCGCAGCGACCGTGATGTTTGGCAAATCACCGGCGTGCGGATGAGGGTCCATGGTGTTGTTCACGCCATGGTGGGCACTGGTCGGATTCAGATGGCCGCCGGCTGTCTTGAAATCCGGGCCTTCGCATTTCCCAACCGTATGAATGTGGATGCCGTGATCGCCCGGGGTCAGCCCAGCGACCTTCACCTCGATCTCGACTCCGCCGCTGACAGTTTTGAGCTTGGCGGTGCCGATCTTTGCGCCTTGGCCGTTGACGATATCTGCGTGCGCGGACTTCGGGGCCGTATCGGCCAGAGCGGCCGCACCGCAAATGCACAACAGAGCGGGAATCAGTAGCAGATTTCGAACCTGCATCGGTGTGTCCTCCCTCACAGGCATATCGAGCGATCCTGCCAGGAGAAATTCTAACACAATGGCTTGAGCTAGCGGTCAGCGCTCCCAGAGTAACCCTGACAGCGCTGTAAGGCTATGGCGAACAGTTCTGCAGGAAACAGAATCAAGGGTGGCCGCTAATGTTTGGGAAGTACGAAACCTTCCGGAGGCTTCGAGCCATCGCCGAAGAAAAACTGCTCCATCTGCTCTTCCATGATTTTCTGCGAATTGGGGTCCATGGGATTCAGGCGGAACTCGTTGAGCAACATCTTGGAGTGGTCGACCCACATCTTCCAGGCGTCCTTGGAGACGTTCTCGAAAACGCGTTTTCCGATATCGCCCTTCCAGGGGATGCGGTCAAGACCGGGCAGCTCTTTGCCGAGCTTAACACACTTGACCATGCGAACTTTCTGCCCTTCATCGGCCATCTTGGGGAATCCTCCGTTGATCTGCTCGAACCATCTTAAGCGTGGATGCAGGGGAACCGCAACCCGGAGCGGCGCTCTGGCGGCGCCGGCTTGACATTCGCCGGACGCGCCAACAGAATCTTGGTCTTTTGGAAATACCGCGTGATTCAATTTGCATGACAGGGGGACTGCTTGCAACACGTTCGGCTTGGTTCAACGGGTTTGAGAGTTTCCAGGCTTTGCCTGGGCACGATGACCTTTGGCTACCAGTGCGATGAAGCGACGTCGTTTGCGATTCTGGACCGCGCTTCCACTGGCGGGATCACTTTTCTTGATAGCTCCGACGTGTACCCACTCGGCGGCGGGCTTGAGCGCGTCGGGCGCACTGAGGAAATCATCGGGCGGTGGATGCGCGGCAAGCGGCACGACTGGGTGATCGCCACCAAATGTTTCGGTGCGACCGGGCCCCAGCCGTTCCATGCCGGAAACAACCGCCGTCACATTTTCGACGCCATCGATGCCTCCTTGCGGCGGCTGGGCACAGACTACATCGACCTTTATCAGTTGCACGGCTTTGATCCTCAGGTGACCGTCGATGAAACCCTCGGAGCTCTCGACGATCTGGTCCATGCCGGCAAGGTTCGATACATTGGCTGTTCAAATCATCTCGCCTATCAGGTGGCGCGCGCCCTGGGCCGCAGCGACGTCCACGGGTGGGCTCGGTTCGTCTCGGTGCAGCCTCGCTACAATCTTCTCTACCGCGAGATCGAACGTGAGCTGCTGCCGTTGTGCGCAGAAGAAGGCGTCGGCGTGATTCCCTATAATCCGATTGCGGGGGGCATGCTTACAGGCAAGCACGATCGGGCGAAGCCTCCGACCGAGGGCACCAGATTTGCGGTCAGCGGGCGGGTCGGCGAGCTGTATAAGGGCCGCTACTGGCAGGCACATGTATTCGACGCGGTTGATGAACTGACGCGAATTTCGGCAAAAGCGAACATCCCGCTCACGACGCTCGCGGTGGCATGGGTGCTCACCAATCCCACGATTACGAGCCCCATCATCGGCGCAAGCCGTCCCGACCAGATGGACGCAACTCTCGCTGCACTGGACCTCACCCTTGATCCCGCGCTGCTCGCGGAGCTGGACAAGTCCACGAGCCAGTTTCGATAGCCCAGTTCGTGACCCAGGAGTAGCGGGGGATACTGGCGGCCGGACGCTCAGGGCTTCTGCGCGGCCTGGCTGCGGCGCCAGGCGTAGTAACCTTCCAGGACCTGGAGTTTGTCCATATTAGGGACAGGGATGGCTTTCGAGGGATCGTCGAGATTCATCACCTGCTGATTCGCATCGGTGAAAACCGGCCACACGGGTCGTCCCGAAGCGTTCGGGTCCCCCGTTTTGGCAAAATTCACCCAGTAGGAGGAGAGTTCGTCCGACACAGATTTGTCGGCGTCAGTTGCAGGCATGGCCGCCGTGAAATTGCCAAATACAAATGCGATTTCCGAGCCGTGCGCCGCTCCCCAGTTCTTGAACTGCGGCGCGTCGGGATACTGCGGTCTGTGGCTGAAGTAGTACACGTAGATTTTTCCTTTGCCGGATTTCGATTGCAGACGCGCCCAGGACCACGTATGCCAGGCGAACGCGGAGTCTCGGAACAGATCGCGGGACGACCGCAGGGCTTCGGCATCTGAACCCGCCGGATACGCCGCCAGAATTTTATCGGCGTAGTCGCCGTAGCCTGCGCGAACGGTCGCTTGGTACGCGGCGGCAGTGGCCGCAGGGACGAAAAGAGCGCCTTCGTCAGCGTTTGTTCCCACCAGAATGGGCGTGTCGTTGTAGTGGCCTGCTTCATAGAGCGTGTATTGGTCGCCGGGAAGCACGTAGCCGTCGAAGTTGGGCCATGTGCCGCCCATACCCGGAACCGTGCTCTTCAATATATCGTCCGCGGGTTTTTTTCGGGCGTCGGCGATCGATGATGCTCCGAGTTTGGAAAGAAATGCCACGCCGCTGCGTTCGGCCACGGCGAGTGGAGGCACGTTTTCGCCGCCCTCATTCGCCAGACGCGCCGGCGCAAACGAACCGCCGCTTTCCGAGATCGCGCCCTCGAACAGGCCCTTCGCGAGCGGCGAGGCCGCGAGCATACTGACGGCGATCCCGCCCGCGGATTCGCCAAAGATTGTGACTCGATTCGGATCCCCTCCAAACGCGGCGATGTTGCGCTTCACCCACTGGAGCCCCGCAATCTGATCCAGCAGCCCGTAATTGCCGGAGTGGCCGTGGTTCTCGGCGCTGAGCTCGGGGTGCGCCAGAAAACCCAGCTGCCCCAGTCGGTACGCCACGCTCACAAGAACGACGCCCTTCCTTGCGAGATTCGCGCCGTTGTACATGGGGATGGAAGTCGCCCCGGACGTAAATCCGCCGCCGTAGATCCAGACCATTACTGCCAGACGCTCGCCGGGAGATTTTGCCGGGGTCCAGACGTTCAGATACAGGCAATCCTCGCTGGTAGGAACAGGCTCGAGGCCAAGCGCGCGGTTGATGAGTGGAGACTGCGTGCAGCCTGGCGCGAACTTATCCGCCTGGCGGGTTTCCGTCCACGGCGCGACGGGTTCAGGCGCGCGCCAGCGCCGCTCGCCAGTCGGCGGCGCGGCAAACGGCACACCCAAATAGACCGCGACGCCGTTCTCATCGGTGCCCTGGAGCAGGCCCGCCTGGGTTCGAACGGGCTTGAGCGTTTGCGCACCCACCGAGGACGCGAGCATCAGCGCGGCAGAGATCGCCGCGCTCACCGCCAGGAAATTCAAACGATTCATAATCATTGCTCCCCCGGCGGACGGGAATTCTGGACCGCCGCCATCCGTGACTCTAAATCGGTTTGATCACAAGCTCGGGCGGGCGTTTTCGCGGAAGCCGTTTCCCTCGGCCTGGAAAGCGCGCGAGCACCTCACCATCCCAAAGACGGATAATCCGCTGGGTGAACAACCATCGGCCGGCGATTTTTGCGACCTGATCGTCCCAGTAGCCCGCAAAGCGGATGACATAAGGCGGCTCGCCCTGACATTCGGTGACGAGCGCAAACGATCGCACCGAACATTTCTCGCTATCGCCTTTCACGATCGACTGGGTGAGGTGGTGCTGGCGGCCGGGAAAGTTAGCAACATTGCGAAAGTGTTCCGCGAAGCGGCGAATATTCTCATGCCCTTCCCAGCGATCCGGGTCTTCGAAGACTTCCTCGATGACCACGGCATCCGGCGCAAAACAGGCGACCAGCGCTTCCACATCGCCGGTGTCCAGTGCCCATGCGTACGCGGCGAGCAGATCGCTGATCGCAATGCGGTCTTCGGTCGTAACCGGGCCGGCGTTTGGCATAAACGGTAATCGGTCAATAGCCTACGGTGATGCGCTCGCGGTGGTGCTTCGGGCGTTCCAGCTCGTCCACCAGCGCGACCGAGTAGTCCTCAAGCGAAATCTTGCTCACGCCGCTCGCGTCATACAGGACATGGTCTTTGCCAATACGGAATTTGCCCGTTCGCTCGCCCGGCGCAATCGTGACCGAGGGTGCGACAAACACCCAATCAAGTTCGGGTTCCTGTTTGAGCAAATAATACAGCTCGCGTGTGCCGCGAATACCGGGCTTGAATGCCTCGTAGGCGGCAGGGAAATCGGGCGAGTCGATGAGCTCGATGCCGGCGGGTGTTTTCAAGCTCGCCGCACC
>Ga0209008_1000295_pt1 | contig 19674 bp, 17 predicted proteins | sample JacPin_JW_Ref_O3_FD_187963 | JGI IMG/M metagenome (GOLD analysis project Ga0209008, IMG submission 187963) | Forest soil microbial communities from Algoma, Ontario, Canada - Jack Pine, Ontario site 1_JW_Ref_O3 (SPAdes) (version 2) | ecosystem: Environmental > Terrestrial > Soil > Boreal...
CCCCCCCTGCCACTCGATCAACAGCGTCGGCGGCGATATCGGTCCCGATCTTTCACGCATCGGCGCAGGACGCGGTCCCGCGAACCTGAAAGCGCGCCTAATCGACCCCGGCGCGAACCTGCCAAAACCGTCCGGGGGCTTCTACGGCAACAATTGGACGCAGTACATGATGCTCCGTGCCGTCGAAAAAGACGGACACGTTACCGAAGGCATGCGCGTCGGCGAGGATTCGTTCTCGATCGTACTGAAAGACGCGCAGGGAAAGCTACACGGCTTCCGCAAACCCGAACTCGTCTCGCTCAGCAAGGAAATCGGCAAGAGCTTCATGCCCAGTTTCAAGGACACGCTCACCAGCGCGCAGATCGACGATCTGGTCGCCTACCTTTCGACGTTGAAGGGCGCACAGTGAAAACGAAAATTTCATCCACCGCCATCGTTGCAATCATGATAAGCGCCGTCTGGTTCGCCTCCGCTTCCGCGCCCCTTCCTGCACAGGGCGTGACCTACGATCAATTACTCCACGCCGATTCGACGCCGCAAAACTGGCTGATGTACGGCGGCGACTACAAATCCCAGCGTTTCTCGCGCCTCACTCAGATCAATCGCGAAAATGTTCACGCGCTCAAGGCCGCCTGGATCTACCAGCCGAGTCATCTGGGCGAGGCGCCCATAGAGTCCTCTGCCATCGTCGTCGGCGGGATCATGTACATCACAGAGCCGCCCAGCACAGTGACAGCGCTAGACGCGCGGCTGGGAACGAAAATCTGGAGCTGGACGCCGCGACTGCCCGAAAAGCTCTTCACCATCGGAGTCCATCGCTCCAATCGCGGTGTGGCCATCCTGGGCGATACGGTCTTCGTCGGCACGCTCGATGCGCATCTTGTGGCGCTAGACGCCGCGACCGGACAAGTCCGCTGGAACACGCACGTGGACGACAACGGGCACGGCTTTGCGCTTACCGGCGCACCCCGGGTGCTCGACGGCAAGGTGCTGATCGGAATTTCCGGCGGGGACGTCGACATTCGCGGCTACATCGACGCGTATGACGCGAACACGGGCAAGCGGCTCTGGCGCACCTTCACGATTCCCCAGCCGGGCGAGCCGGGCTCAGAAACCTGGGGCAAGGATATGAAGGGCCTCGGTGGCGGCGGCACCTGGGGAAGCGGCTCGTTTGATCCGGACCTGAATCTGATTTACTGGGGCACGGGAAATCCGGCGCCGGATTACAACGGTTCGATGCGCCCTGGCGACAACCTCTATACGGACTGCGTGCTCGCGCTGGATGCCGATACCGGAAAAATGAAATGGTATTTCCAGTTCACGCCGCACGATACGCACGACTGGGATTCGATTCAGGTCCCGGTGCTGTTCGATGCCGCAATCGACGGCAAGCCGCGCAAACTTCTCGCCCTTGCCAATCGAAACGGTTTTTACTACGTGCTCGACCGCACCGACGGAGCATTCATCGCCGGGACGCCCTTCGTCACGCAGACGTGGGCGAAAGGCCTGGACCAGAACGGCCGCCCGATCCTGATGCCCAATACCGAACCGACGCGCGAGGGCACGCTGCTATTTCCTGACGGGCACGGCGGTACGAACTGGAATAGTCCTTCCTACAGCCCACTCACCAAGATGTTTTACGTTTCCTCGCGCGAGATCAGCGCATATTCGGTGGCAGGGAAGGACCGCGTGGATTTTCCCGGCTTCGGCGGGGGCGGGCGAATTACGCTCGGCGGAGACGATGCCTACGGTGCCGTTCGCGCGTTGGACGCGACGACCGGCAAGCGTATCTGGGAGTTCAAGACGCTCGCACCCACTCAGACGTCCACGCTTGCGACCGCAGGCAACCTGGTTTTTTCCAGCAGTGACGAGGGAAATTTTTTCGCGCTGGATGCTTCGACCGGCAAACTCCTCTGGGATTTCACGGTCGGCGGCAGTGAAACCGGCGCCAACTTCGTCACCTACGAAGTCCACGGCAAGCAATACGTGGTTGCTGCTTCGGGAGACTCCTTCGTCGCCTTCACCTTGCCGTAACCCGGCGCAGTCATCCTGAGCCGGTCATAAGCGTAATGGGGCCCAATCGCAGCAAACCGCCTGCATGTTTCGGTTGATGGGCGGAGATTGAGGAGGGTTTTATGGCCGATCGACGAGTCCCATCCCGCATCCTTGTGTGGATTCTTTTCACCGTTGCCTGCACGACTCCAGCGTTCGCTACCGGACGTGTCGTCGATCTCGCAGCAGCGGACGGCACCAAACTCAAGGCGACCTATTTCGACGCTGGCAAGCCCGGTCCCGGTGTCCTGCTGCTGCATCAGTGCAACCGGCAGCGAAAGGTTTGGGACCCCTTGGGTGAACAGCTCGCGGCGGCAGGCATCAATGTCCTCACTCTCGATAACCGTGGGTTCGGGGAAAGCGGCGGCGCGCCCCACGATTCGCTCACCCCGGAGCAGGAAGGACAGATTGAGACGCAGAAGTGGCCCGGCGACATTGACGCGGCCCTCCGGTACCTGGAGTCCCAGCCCGGCGTGCGGCACGATCTCATCGGCGTTGGCGGAGCGAGCTGCGGCGTAAATAATTCCGTGCAGGCGGCGCGCCGACATCCCGAGGTGCGGTCACTGGTGCTGCTCTCAGGAAACACGGACCTAAATGGCCGACAGTTTCTGCGCAGCTCGGCAACCCTGCCGGTATTTTTCGCCGTTGCCGATGACGACGAATTCCCGCCTACCGTAGAAGCGATTGAATGGCTCTATAGCCTGACGCCGAATCCGGGGAAAAAGTTGGTTCATTACGCCACAGGCGGCCACGGCGTAGAGATGTTCCCTGTGCATCCGGAGTTGCAGGGAGCGATTGTGGACTGGTACGTGACCACGCTGATCACGACGCCAGGACGAGCCCCAGTTTCGAAAGATGTTCCGGCGATACCCCAGGAGTCGCATAACCTGGACCTGATGGACCAGCCCGGGGGAGCGGGCAAGGTGGCAAAGATGCTCGAAGACGCACGCAGGCGCGATCCCAAGGCCGTACTGTTTCCCGAGGGTATAGCGAATTTCATGGGATACGAACACCTGCAATCGGGCGACCGCAAGGGCGCAATCGAAATCCTGAAGCTCAACGCGACGGCGTATCCGAATTCGCCGAATGTTTACGATAGCCTCTCAGACACCTACCTCGCAGACGGCCAAAAAGATCTGGCGCGCCAGAATGCCAATCGAGCGCTCGAACTGTTGCCCTCCGACACAACTGACAACGAGCAGGCACGAAAGGCAATCAGGGACAGCGCGGAAAAGAAACTGAAACAACTCGGAGATGGGCCGCAATAACCGGACGCCGCTCGGCCGAGCTTCAGTCTAGCTTGCGGGTTTCCACTTGGTAAGAAACGCGGCGACGTCCTGCGGGCCGATGCGGACGCTGTCGTCGAATTCGCCGTTCTTCTGGCTGTAAACGACTTTGCCATCCGGATCAAGAACCGCAAGACTGGGGATGCGCACCGCCTTTTTTAGCGGCACTCCGTACTTCTCGGCGAGATCCAGATTCTGGTCGCCAGCGTCGCCGACGTTGATATGCACGACGTGGTAGCTTGCAGCCACTTCGGGGGCGAAAGCCTTGGAGCGAAACGTAGCGTCCAGGACGTGACAGTCGTAGCACCAGTTGGCGCCAAAGACCAGGATCAAGCGCTTGTGATCTTTTGCGGCACTCGCAAGCGCGGCGCTGATTTCCGCTTCCGCGTCTTCAGGCGGCGGATACAGAGCGGTATTAGGCTTCGCGGGTTCTGGCAAACGCATATGCGGGCTTGCAGCTAGTTCGCTCCTCCGCGTCTGGGCGATGCGCCAGTCATTACCTTGCTGAACCCAGACCTGGGCCGCTTCGACCAGCGACGGCTGCTCGCCGGAGTTCGTCTTGAGCTTGAATTGAAATCGAAGGACAAGTGAGACGACGCCAGGCTGCGGGCGCTCGATTGCCAGCACCTTGGCCTGAAAGTCGCTGAGCCCCTGTGCGGCCAGGGAGGACCAGAATTGGGGTTCCTCGCGCGGATCCTGGGTCTTGCGTTCGATCTGCGCCTGGGCGAGAGGAGCTGTGGCATAGAGCGCGGCGAGCGCCGTCTGGTTCCCTTGCACGACCGCGGCTTTCCAGCGATCGAATGGCTCAAATCCCGACGGGCTCTGCTGGCCAAACGCGGGAGCCTGGCTTAGGACCAGCAGCGCCACGACCCAGATCCAGCACCGTGCTCTCATAGATTCCCCTCGAGTGCGTTTCACGTCGTCCCAGATTCTACCGCAGGCCGGGCTCTGAGAGCACCCGTTGTGAACGTGCCCGTTACGGGCGGTGCCCTGAAGGACCTTTCTCGGACGTGATTGCGGATTTCGGCTCCGACCCGTATCGGCCTCGGGCGCTTCTGTTGCGATTGATGGAGTGGTATCATTATGATATCATTTCGATAACGCACACCGAGATCGCTTGGGAGGGAGAAGCCGATGGATATGAAACAAGCTAGTGCGAATGCCGAACGCGTCGTCCAGGTCCATAACGGATGGATCATGCTGCCTGTGCTGATCGGGCTGCTCGCAGCCGATCTTGTCCTACTGATCTTTGCGGTCCAGGACGGGGCCCAGACGATGGGTCGATTACAGACCGCCTTCGTTGCCGGTTCGGTTTTGCTCCTACCCGTGTGCGCGATACTCCTGAAAGGCTTTTTCACACTGCAACCGAACGAGGCGCGCGTCCTCGTACTTTTTGGAGGGTACAAAGGCACGGTGCGCACGAGCGGATTTCACTGGGGCAATCCGTTCTACACCAATGGATCCCAGGCGACCGGCGCGCTCGCGCAGAGTGCCGGGATACAAGCCAGGCTGGCCGGTGCGAAACTGGGCACCGGGGCCATGGCCCGCCACGACTTGTTTCGAAATAAAATCTCGCTGCGCGCCCGGACACTCAACGGCGAAAAGTTGAAGGTGAATGACAAGCGCGGCAATCCCATCGAAATCGCCGCGGTTGTGGTTTGGCGCGTCGAGGACACGGCTCACGCCGCATTTGACGTCGACAATTACGAGAACTACGTCCCGACTCAAAGTGAGTCGGCGCTTCGCCAGATGGCAAGCATGTATTCCTATGACAACGGTGAGGAAAACGAAATTACGCTCCGCAGCAACGTTGCGGAAGTGTCCCAGGCCTTGCGTCGCGAACTTCAGGAGCGACTCGCGAAGGCCGGCGTTGTAGTAGACGAGGCACGGTTGACGCACCTGGCGTATGCGCCGGAAATCGCCCAGCTCATGCTGCGCCGCCAACAGGCCGAAGCGGTGATTGCAGCGAGGCAGAAAATCGTGCACGGTGCAGTGAGCATGGTCGACATGGCTCTGAAAGAGCTGGCCGAGAAACAAGTGCTGATCCTTGACGACGAGCGCAAGGCGGCGATGGTCAGCAACCTCATGGTCGTCCTCTGTGGTGAATCCGAAGTCCATCCCGTGCTGAACACCGGCACGCTCTACAGCGGATAGGTCAGGCCAATGAACCGAAAGCCTCTGCTCCTTCGGATTGATCCCAAGCTCTGGGCGGAACTCGAGACCTGGGCGCAAGACGAATTGCGCAGCGTCAACGGCCAGATCGAGTACCTTCTCCGACAGGCGGTCGAGAGCCGCAAGGGAATGCGGGCTCAGTTCAAGTTGCCCTCGATCAAGTTGCCGGCTCGCAAATCGTGAAATCCATCCAGTGCCCAATCTTGAGCTAGAATCGCAGCATGTTTCTGTTTCTCATGCTGTTTCGATTCTTGTTCAACCCGGGCGATTCCGGTTCCTGGTGGTCGGTTCAAACCGGTGGTCTCGATACGAATCTGCGCGGTGTCAGCGTAAAGAGCTACGGCACGGGATTCAATGTCTGGGCTTCCGGCTCAAACGGAGTGATTCTGCGTTCGACCAACGACGGGGAAACCTGGAAGCAGCTGAGCGTGGCAGGTGCCGGTGCCCTCGATTTCCGCGATATCCAGGGCTTCGGTCCGGATCTGGCCTATGTGATGTCGAGCGGCGATGGCAATGCATCCCGGATCTACAAGACGACCGATGGCGGCGCCGCGTGGAAATTGCAGTACTCCGACTCGCGCACCGGTTTTTTTCTGGACTCCCTGGTCTGCAGCTCCAGCACGCACTGCGTGGCGTTGAGCGATCCGGTCGACGGCAAGTTCCTGGTGTTGAACACCGAAGATGGCGAGCACTGGAGCGAACTGCCACGCGACAAAATGCCCGCGGCACTGACCAAGGAGGGCGCCTTTGCCGCAAGTGGAACTGCCATTGCCCTCTGCGAGGGCGGCATTTATTTCGGCACGGGCGGTCCAAAGGCTCGCATATTTCATTCTTCCGATAACGGACGCTCCTGGACGGTCGCGGAGACTCCGATTTCCAGCGGCAGCCCGTCCAGTGGTGTCTTCAGCATCGCCTGTGCCGGTCCCGACACCCTGGTAGTGGTTGGAGGCGATTACACCCAACCGAGCCGCGCAGACCGATCCGCCATATTCTCGATGGACGCCGGTGCGACCTGGGAACTCTCTGCTCAACAGCCTGGCGGCTATCGGTCTGCAGTGGCGTCATTCTCAGATCGCGACTTTGCCGCAGTCGGCACGAACGGGACTGACGTCAGCGAAGATCGAGGCATTCACTGGCAGCACACCGACCACCTGAACCTAAACGCCGTGAGCTTTGACGGGAAGCAAGGCTGGGCGGTTGGTCCAAAAGGTACGATCGCCCGTTTCAACTCTCATTAGTTCTGGAAGAAATCACGAGTCTACGCAGGGACCATCGTAACCACACTTCATTGGCTAACGTGTCAACCGGCTGCTACAATGTTGCGACATGGCTGATTGGCGGCAAATTCAAGCGCGCATCCGCAAGGCGAAAAACAGCCCCGACGCGCAGGCAAAACTCAACGAACTTTTCCAGCGCACGCGCGACGCAATGGTTGCGTGGGAGCTTGGCGCGATTGAAGAGAAAGCCGAACACAAGGACGAAGCGGGAAACTGGTACAAGCTTGCGGCGCAGCGGTTCCGGCGCGCCGACTGGCGCAAGAAGGCCGAAGAGGCCCTGACCCGTCTCGGCTTCGAAATTCCGCCGCCCTTGACCCCAACCGAGCAGGCCGCACGCCCCGGGCGCGAAAGCCGGGCCGATTCCGATCAACACAGCGAAGCAGGCGAGGAGTCCTCCGGTGCGGCCGTCGAGGAATCCGAGCAATCAACTGGCGAAGGCCTGCCTCTTGCGCTCGGTGAAATTCCGGAATCTCATGCGGAAGGAACGCCGGCGGAATCATCGGCAACGCCGGGCGATGCAGCGGCCGACGGTTCTCCGCTGGGCAAGCGAAAGCGTCGCCGTGGGCGTCGCGGGGGCAGAGGGCGCCGTCGCAAAGGTGCACCCGCCTCACCTGGGCTGCCTTCGCAAGCATTCGCACAATCCGCCGTACCTCAACCGTCCCGACCGCCGGTGCAGAGTGCACCTGTGTTTGAGCGCTCGGCGCCTGAGAGGTCCTACACGGAAGCAGCGGCACCGGAGCGGATGGCGCCCGACAAGACCGCCTATGAGCCGCAGGGTTTCACGCAGGAGCGAACCTCGCGCGCTGAAACAGCGGCGCCGCGACTGCCTTCGGAGCGCGCCGCGCACGGACGTGGCGACCCCGCGCTGGCATCACGTATGGCGCAACTGGAGTCGCTGCTGAGGCGCCTCGTCACCAGTCCGCTGCATCGACTCGAAGAAGCCGAGGAAGCTCCGGCGGGTCCCGGTGTGTTCTTGCTCTCAGATTCCGATCAGATTACCTCGTACTATGTGGAAGCCTGCCAGACGCTGCGGATCGGAGCCGGAAATCTGGTACGCGGCGGGCGCTCTGGGAAGACGACTCGTGGCGGACAACGCGGCTATTCATCAGACACCGGCCTCAAGGCCAAGCTGGCCGAGTACCTGGGCATCAGCGAGGCGAAGGTCTCGCAATACATGAAGGATCATTGCGTGCTGCGCTGGATCCAGCTGGATGACGATGCCCCGTTGCTCGCGCACTTCGCCATCGGCGTCCTCAGGACCCCACTAAACCTAGATTGACCTCCCTCGCAAGACACCTGGTTCGCCGATGCCAGCCTCGGATTTGACCTACCGCTGGGCAGTAATACCTCCAATTAGTACTAGGGGGCGGGCCCGTTTGGCTGCAATCTGGCACCGTTTAACCCCCAATTTGTACATTTGGACGCATGCCTCTAGACGTTCGATTAGAATCCGGGCAAACTCTGGTACCGTAACTGGTTACGGGCTTGGGGCGCGCCCGTGAGGTTCATAGTTTTCCAGCGGTGTCGCGGGGCTCAAGTCATTTTTGGGGGGTCTAAGGGAATCTTAAGGAAGAGGTGCAGTTATATGCCAAAGACAGTCGGCAATCAAATTTGGAAGAGTTTTGACTGGGCACTCTGCAAGACGGCGGGGGTGGCCTTTGACACCATTCAGTACTTCAACAAGAACAATCCCAATCCATCGTTTACGCCGAAGTGGTCCGACAAACCGCTGCTGAAGTCCTGGGAGAAGTCCAAGCCCACGCTCGGCTGGCCGCGGACGACCGACTCGCTCTGCCCGGACTGCGTGAAGGAAGCGCGCGAGGCAATCATTGACGGCAAGAAGGACTGGACCGACCTGATCCACGAGAAGGTCGGAGAGATCAAGGCGCAGATCATCGAGCGCGACGGCCAGGTCTGGATGGTGAAAGAGTGCGCCATTCATGGCAAGTACGAAGACCTGATGGCCATCGATGCGAAGTTCCTGGAGTGGATTGAAGGGAATTTTCCAGGACGCGACATCCCGGCGCATAACGACGAAAAGCTGCACAACCACGGTTCCAGCACGGTGCGCCACGGGCGCGGGTCGGTGCTGACCGTTGACCTGACCAATCGCTGCAACATGATGTGCGATCCCTGCTTCATGGACGCAAACCAGGTGGGTTATGTCCACGAATTGAGCTGGGAAGAAATCCAGGAAATTCTGGACAACGCCACCAAGATCAAGCCGCGCCGGCAAATGTCGGTGCAGTTCTCCGGCGGCGAGCCGACGATGTCACCCTATTTCTTCGATGCGGTCCGCTATGCGCGCAAGGTTGGATACAACAGCGTGCAGGCCGCGACCAACGGAATCGAATTTGCCAAGAGCAAGGACTTCGCGAAGAAAGCCTTCGAGGCGGGCCTCCGCTACGCCTACCTGCAATTCGACGGCATTGGCAACGACGCGAACAGCCACCGCCAAGTTGGCAATTTGTTTGACGTGAAGCTGCGCGCGATCGAAAACCTGCACGAGGCGGGTGTCGAAATCGTGCTGGTCACTACGATCGTCAACAACGTGAACAACGACCAGGTTGGCCCGATCGTAAAGTTCGCGATGGATAACCCCAAGAAAATTTCCTTCGTGTCATTCCAGCCGGTTTCCTTCACCGGGCGCGACGAAGACATCACCCCGGAACGCAGAATCCGGCAGCGCTACACCCTGTCTCACCTTGCCCAGGACGTCAGCTCGCAGGTTGGCAAGGTGGAACCGACGCGCGACTGGTTCCCGATTTCCTACATCGCCACGTTTGCAGGCTTTTCCGACCTTTCGCACGGGCCGGATTCGCAGTGGGGCTCGCTTTCCTGCGGATGCCATCCGAATTGCGGAGTGGGCACGGCACTGATGATCAACAAGGAAACCAAGGAATGGGCGCCAGTACCCCGATTCTTGGATGCTCCTTCGCTGACCAGGGACGTGACGGCGATCACGGACGCAGCCCGCGGCAAGGGTTTCTCGAATTTCATGATGGCGCTCGCGCTGCTGAAGAACTACAAGCCGTTCCAGGCACCGCCCAGCCTCAGGCTCAAGGATCTGTGGATGAAGTTTGACAAGACCTGGGCGCTGACCAAGGACGCGGACAAGAAATACGGAAAGTCGAGCCCGGAGCGCACGTATGAAGACGCCATGAAGCGCCGCAAACAGGATCCGTGGAACTTCCTGTTCATCGCCGGAATGTGGTTCCAGGATCTTTTCAACTACGATTTCCGCCGCACGGAAATGTGCATCATTCCCTACGCCACGCAGAAGGGTGAGATTTCGTTCTGCGCCTACAATACGGGCGTGGGCTGGCGGCAGATCATCGAGAACATGCACAAGAATGCGACCGTCGCAGAATGGTACAAGAAGCACGGCAAGCATGAGATTTACGCCAAGAACAAGAGCGTGGCCCTCAACAATTACGAGCATTCGCTGAACATCAACGAGGACGACGCAGCCCGCGTACGGCATCTGGAGCACGATATTCCTCTCACCGCAGCCGAGGAGGACCGCATCCGCCGCAAGCACGCGTTTGAGGAGGCGGCCAAGGTGAGGAAGATTTACGAGGAGCTGGTTCTGAAGAAGAAGTCGGAACCTCTGATGCAGATCGGCTCGATGGACGAAATTCTGTCGGCCGTTCCCGGCACGACCGTGAAGCGGATCGAACCGGCGAATGGCAACGGCGCGACGGCGGCTGCGAATTCCGAAGCCGCAACCGTAGCCGGCGACTAAACCAACCGCGGCGCAGCAAGCTGCGTTCTTACAAATTCACCCTGGCGGATTTACTCAACAGCCTCGGCTTCGGCCGGGGCTGTTTTGTTGTGGGGGGCACAAACTGCGGCGCATGGTGTCCATTGAACCAGCAGGAGGACACATGAAAAGCCGGCTGAGCCTGAGCCTGGGCCTGGGCCTGTCTAGTATCGGTGCAAATGATTTCCGTTCAAGCCCCTGGGAGCGGGCGCGGAAAATCGGCCTGTTTGCAATTGTTTGCGTGCTGCTCGCGATTTTCTTCGCCTACCTGACCGGACAGGTGCAGATCAGCACTGCCCATGCGACAGGATCAGACGTGCAATGGGACGCGACGTCTTCGGAGTAACCGCGTCAGTTGGGTCGTGCCCCGCGGAGCGAGGCGATATAAACTCGAGCTATGCCTGACCGAATCCGAACGCGCGAGCTTGCTGCTGAATTCATCGGCAAAGGCGACCCGCTCGGATGGTTCGAGGCGCTCTACCGGGAAGCCGAAAGCGGTGATGGGATCATTCCATGGGCTGATCAGGCCCCCAATCCCCGTCTGATCGAGTTTTGGGCTGCACATCCTCTGGATACGGTTAATAAGCGGTCTCTGGTGATCGGCAGCGGATTTGGAGACGATGCCGAGCAGCTTGCGGCCTGGGGCTTCCATACCACGGGATTCGATATATCGAAAACGGCGGTGGAAGCTACGAAAAGGCGCTTTCCGAATTCCCGCGTCGAGTACGTTGTCGCTGACCTGTTCGATCCCCCGGCGAGCTGGATACGAAGTTTTGATTTCGTGCTCGAGATTTACACGATACAGGCGCTCCCGGCCAAGTTGCGACCGGCAGCCGTAGAGAAGATCGCGCAGTTCGTAGCGCCAGGAGGGCGGCTGCTTGCGATCGCGCGGGGCCGCGCGGAAGGCGAGCCGGAGGGCCAGGGACCTCCGTGGCCGCTGATGCGTGCCGAACTCGACCGGTTCCAAAGCGCAGGACTCGCCGAGGAGTCATTTGAAGACTACACGGAACCCGAGCCTCCGTGGGTGCGGCGATTTCGCGCTTTGTATCGGCGGTGAGATCGGGTCCCGGTTCGTTTCCGGATGCTTGTTCAGCACCGAGTCCCGGGTTGTAAATAGATGGCCCACGCGCTTGCCAAATCCTGGACGACATGTCCCAGGGACTTGTAGGCGGTAATCTCCTGGGCCGAGCGGCGACCCTCGATGTCGCCCGCCAGCACCTGGCCAATCTCTGCGACGATATGGTCGTTGCCGACCAGACCGGCGGCCTTGGCACGGAGGAACTCCGCGCCCTGCTTTAAAACACCCTCCCGGCTGTCGGCAATGAAGCGCGAGCGCACGACCAGGTCATTGTCCACTTCCGCCGGCCCTGCATGGCTTGAGCCGACAAGGTTCAAGTGCGTCCCAGGTCGCACCCAGGCTCCCTTCAAGATCGGTTCAACCGCCGATGAGACCGTACAGATGATGTCGGCCTGGGCGACTGATTCTTCCACGTCCCTCGCAGTGACGACCGGCAGGGCTAGCTCGGCTTGCATCCGCTCTGCGAAGCTTTGAGCGCGCGCTCGCGAACGTCCCCAGATCGAAATCGATTCAAGGTCGCGCACTTTGCTGATCGCCCGGGCGTGGGTCGTGGCCTGTTCTCCATACCCCAGAATAGCCAGGCGCCGGGAGTCTTGGCGCGCGAGCGCGCCTGTGGCGACGGCACTGGCCGCCGCTGTTCGGATCGCGGTAATTTCGCCCGCGTCAACGACGCACACCGGCGCCCCTGTTTCGTGGTCGAACAGAATGACCAGCCCCTGATGTGACGGTTTTCCCTTCGCGAAGTTCTCCTGGAAGACGCTGATTAGTTTCGCGCCAAATGGAGCAGCCGCGCCCATCGCACCGGGCATGATTCCGAACAACCGCCCTTCGGACAGCACAATGATCGACCGCAAAAGTTGCTTGGTCTCGCCGCGGGATAGCGCAATCATCGCATCGCGCACAACCGGCATGCACACTTCGTAGGTGAGCCGCCGGGCGACTTCTTCGCGGTCGATGAATCGCATCAGACAGTTCCTCTTTTTTCGGGTCATATAGCGTTGCGATCCGCACGAGTTCAGATCGCTGCTGCCATCATGCCCGCCAGATGTCTCCCAGCACTCGCCGCCAGTTTTGCCCGAGGATGAGACGGATGTGGTCGTCGGTGTAGCCGCGTCGCGCGAAAGCAGCGGTGAGGTCGTAGATTCGCTTCTGGCCCTGAAGGCCAGGAACGACCTCGCTCGTCCCGTGAACATGGTAGCGGGGGTCAGCCTTTACAAGCATCTCTTTCAGTACCTCAGGCGCCCCCAGATCGTTGCTCTCGATTCCGGCGTCTGAGCCGATCCCGACATGCTCAATTCCCACCAGGTCGCGCACGTGATCGAAGTTGTCGATAACATCATCGACAGTCACAGGCTCGCTGCCTTTGACCATGAACGCAATGCACGAAATTCCCATAACCCCGCCCCGCGCGGCGAGCTTTCGGATCGCTTCATCCGTTGACGTCCGAGGGGCACCGGGATTCAGGGCGCGACAATTCCCGTGGGACAAGATCAGGGGATTCTTTGAGATCTCGCACGCTTCCAGCTTCGTCAGATCACTCGCATGCCCGAGATCGACCGCCATCCCGACCTTGTTCATGCGCTCGATCACCTTCCCGCCAAACTCGCTGACCCCGCCGTCGTGGGGCTCGAAGGCGCCGTCGGCGACCAGCGAGCGAAAGTTGTAACTCAACTGTGAAATCCGCTGGCCGTAGCCGTAGCAGTTATCCACAGCGTCGACGGCTTCAAATTGCGCGCTGGACTGAAGCCCGAAGATGATGCCGTAGCGGCCCTGGTCCTTGGCCTGTTCGAAGTCCTTGGCGGAATTGATGCGCAACAGCCATTCCGGATACTGGATCACAAAGCTGTTCCACCGACCGAAAAGCCCTTGAGCGTCCGTCAGAGACGAAGCGTCCAGGCCAAAGTTGATCGCGTTCACCCCTGAGTTCTTGAAGAACTCGAAATCAGAGGACGTAAAGGCCCCGGGCCGAGATAACCAGTCATTCAGGACGTTCTGCTTATCGGTGCGGTACAGGAATTGGTTGAGCATATCGATCACCAGGGATTCCCGGACCAGACGAACAACACGCTCGGAATACTCATCAGGGCTTTCTGAGAAAAGACGGTACCGATGACGGAGTATGAAAGGCGCTGCGAGCGCCGCGGAAGCCGCCCGACCAATGAACCGGCGACGCGAAATAGGAGCTTTGTGCATGGACCTCCCGTGCGGACCCTCGGTCTTTTTGCCTCTTCCTTGAGATTTTAGGCATTGTAAACCGGGGGTGATCGGAAACTGACGCCCTTCCCCTGATCCGGCTTTGGTCGCGTAGTTTGCTACAATAGGACGCATCAACTTTGAGTTTCGAGGTGGGTTCTCATGCCGATCTACGAATACCTTTGCGATGATTGCGGCGAGCGATACGAGCGCATCGTGCTCAGCCGGAACACGGCGATTGAGTGCCCGAAATGCGCGAGCGCGAAACACACGATCCAGTTTTCCGTCTTCGCTTCCGCGAACGGCGCGAAATCTTCGAGCGGTCCTTCGTCTTCCGGTTCCCCGTCTGGCGGCGGGTGTTGCGGCGGTGCCTGCGGCTGCCGCTAGCTGGACGGTTGTTGCGAATTCGGGCCCGTCGTTTGGTTCATCTATTCCACACAGTGCCAGAAACGAATCTCTACCCCACGAACTCTCTCCTCTGCTAGGATCCGCCGTGAGATTCACCAAAGCGCGCACCAGTTTGGGGGGACTCAAGTGATGCGAGTACGGTCATTCGCGCCGGCTGCAACTGCCACTGTTTTGGCCGCTGTTTTGTCCGTCGCGTTGTTTTCTCCACTTGGTCGTGCCCAAGCCCATTCCGCTGCGCAGGTCGGCAGCGCGCCAACCGGTTGCGATCGGGCATGCTTGTACGGGTTTCTTGACCAGTATCTGGCAGCGCTCGTGGCGAAGGACCCGGCTCGGTTACCGTGGGCGGCGCACGTGAAGTTCACGGAGAACAATGTCGTCTTGCAGGTCGGCGACGGCCTGTGGGGCACAATCAGCGCCAGGGGCGCAGACGACGTGAGAGCCGCCGACACGGAAACCGGCCAGGCGGCGTACTTCGGCGTGATCGACGAGCGCGGAAGCCAGGCTTTCTTTGGGCTGCGGCTGAAAATCGAAGACGGTAAAATCTCCGAGGTGGAAACGGTCATAGACCGTAAGGGCTACGGCCCGGGCCCCTTCGGCGATCCTGCTGCGATGAAGCCGGTGCCTGTCCTTCTAGAGGATGTTCCTGTGGAATCCAGACGCCCGCGGGCAAGGTTGATTTCTCTCGCCAATGGTTACTTCAGTACGCTCGAACTGAACGACGGCCAGCTATTCACGCAGTTCGACAAAGATTGCAGCCGGCGCGAGAATGGCGTGTGGACCGCCAACGATCCGAATCCGGACCCGAAGTCTCCTCTGTCGGTTTATGGCAAGATTTCCTGCGAGGCCGGATTCAAGCTTGGCAATTACCGCTGGGACGATCGGCTGCGTGCGAGGCGGTTTCCCCTGGTTGACGAGCAGAAGGGCCTGGTTCTGGCGGGCGGATTCATCGATCATGCCGGAACGCTTGAGACCTACACCACCACCGACGGCGTCACGCACCAATCGCCGATGAAGTCGCCGCACTCATTTTGCCTGTTGGAGATGTTCAAGATTCAAGATGGAAAGATTCGGCACGCCGAAGCGGTATTCATCACCGTACCCTATCGCATGCCGTCGCCCTGGGTTGAGCATCCGGAATAAGTTAGCGGCACGAATCCAAGAAGGAGAATGCGGCCATGGTTGACTTCTCGAATCAGACCACGATGAAGGGTTTTTTTGCGCCGACGCGATTTGAAGCCGACGTATATGACTGTGAGGTGGTGGGAAAAATCCCACCAGAGTTGAAAGGGGCATTCGTCCGTCTGGGGGGCGATTGGTTCTACCCGCCGACGTCCCAGGAGGACTCGCCGTTCAATATGGACGGCTACCTCGGCATGTTCCGGTTCAAACACGGCATTGTGGACTACAAGGGCCGCTGGGTGAAGACACCGCGATTCAAAGCCGACCGCAAGGCCCACAAACAGCTTTTCGGCGTGTACCGGAACCCGTTCACGGACGATCCAAGCGTCCACGGTCTGGATCGCTCCGTCCAGAACACGACGCCGCTTGCGTTTGCCGGAAAACTCTTCACCCTGAAGGAAGACAGCCTGCCGTATGAAATCGATTGCAACACGCTTCAGACCATCGGTCCCTGGGATTTTAACGGGAAATACAAGAGCCTGACATTTACGGCCCACCCGAAGGTCGACCCTGTCACCGGCGAAATGATCTGCTACGGCTATGAAGCCACCGGCCTTGAGACCAACGACGTGTTCCTGTACACGATCAACAAGCAAGGCGTCGTCACTCGCGAACTGCGTTTCAAGGTCCCCTACATCAGCATGGTGCACGACATCGGCCTGACGCAGAAACACGTGATCATTCCGGTGTTCGGCTTTGTGACCAGTATGGAACGCCTGAAACAGGGCAAGGTTCACTGGGGATGGGACAGCACGAAACCCTCCTACGTCGGTGTGGTCCCGCGCGACGGAGAAGCCAAGGACATCCGCTGGTTCAAGGGCCCGGAGCGCGCGACCGTGCATACACTGAATGCCCGAACCGAAGGCGAGAAGGTCATTCTGGAGGCGGCCATCTATGACTCAAATCCCTTTCCATTTTTTCCTCCAATTGATGGCTCCCCTTGGGATCCCCAAAAGGCGCGTGCCTATATCCGACGCAACACTTTCAATCTGAATTCCAAGGACGACGGGTTCACCGAGGAAAAGCTGTTTCAGATGAACGTCAGCGATCTGGGCCGCGTGGACGATCGCTACCTGTCTCTGCCCTATCGCTACGCTTTCACGGCCTATTCCGATCCCAAGCGGCCGTTTAACGAAGCGCGAGCCGGAAACCTCAAGGGTCGGGTGAGCAATTGCTACGGCCGCTTTGATCTCGCGACCGGTGAAGTGAGTTCGTACTTCGTCGGTGATACCCACAGCCTGCAGGAGGTGTGTTTTATCCCCCGCAGCAAGGACGCACCAGAGGGCGACGGGTTCATCATGGGTGTCGCCTCCAACTACGCGGAGATGCGGTCGGAATTGATTATTGCCGATTCGCGACATCTTGAAGACGGAGACATTGCGCGAGTGATCCTGCCATTTCGTGCGACTTCGCAAGTGCACGGAAGATGGATGGGCGAAGACCAGTTGCCCTTCGCCTGAGCAGCGCCGACAGAGATAGGTAAGAAGCCATGGCCGAGAGGACCTCAAGCATGACCTGCCGGATCACGCGGCGCGGATTCCTTGGGAGGCTAGCTGTTGCCGGCGCCGCGATGGGCTGGGCGAGGCTGATTCCCTGCGGCGTGCTGCTGGGGTCTGCGCTCGATTCGCGCGTCGAGGTCGTCTCATTCCATATGGATCAACCATATCTCGACCCAACCGGAAAGGCCGCGCCATACCATCCGCCTTCGGGCGCCCGGTCGGCGTCGCCTGTGGCACATCTCAGCGAAGAAGCGTTCCGCAGCTCCCAGGCGTACGCTTAGCTCGCGATGAAGCGAATCTTCGAAATTATTCTGTGGGGAGTGATCGCGCTCGCTGGGGCGGGTGCGCTTGCGGCAATCGCATTCGAGCGGCGCGAGCCCCTCAACGCCGTGTGGTTCATCGTCGCCGCGCTGTGCACATTTTTAGTCTCCTATCGGTTTTATTCCGCGTTCCTGGCCGCAAAGATTTTTGCCCTCGATAATACGCGCGCGACACCGGCAGAGCGTCTGGAGGACGGTCGCGATTTCGTGCCTACCAACAAGTGGGTTCTTCTGGGCCACCATTTTGCCGCGATTGCCGGGCCCGGGCCGCTGGTAGGACCGACCCTTGCCGCGCAGTTTGGTTACCTGCCGGGAACCCTGTGGCTGATTGTGGGAGCTGCTCTGGGCGGCTGCGTGCAGGACTTCACGATTCTTTTCTGCTCGATTCGCCGCGACGGAAAATCTCTGGGGCAGATCGCGCGCGAAGAGGTCTCCAAACGCGGCGGATCGATCGCGCTGCTTGCCGTCCTTGCAATCATGGTGATCCTGCTCGCCGTGATTGCGCTGGTGGTCGTAAAAGCGCTGCGGGAATCGCCCTGGGGCACCTTCACGCTCGCGATGACGATCCCGATCGCGCTCCTGATGGGGATTTACCTTCGGTTTGTGCGGCCCGGCCGAGTACTTGAGGCATCGATCGGCGGCGTCGCGCTGGTGGCGCTCGCCGTAATCGCGGGACAGTGGGTGAACGGGTCGCCGTCCTGGTCGCGGGTCTTCACGCTCTCCGCGCCGGCCCTGGCCATCGCCATCATCGTGTATGGCTTTGCTGCATCCACGCTGCCGGTCTGGCTGCTGCTTGCGCCGCGGGACTATCTGAGCGCGTTCATCAAAGTCGCGGCAATCTTCGCACTCGCTGCCGGCGTGCTCGTCGTCCGCCCGACCCTGGCAATGCCCGCTCTGACCCGCTTTACCGATGGCAACGGGCCCGTGTTTGCGGGAAAGATATTTCCGTTCTGTTTCATCACCATCGCGTGCGGTGCCGTGAGCGGCTTTCATGCGCTGATTGCGTCCGGCACCACTCCGAAAATGATCCTGCGCGAGGGTCACGCGCGCATCGTAGGCTACGGTTCGATGCTGATGGAGTCCTTTGTCGGTGTGATGGCCATGATCGCAGCGTGCGCGCTTCAGCCCGGAGTCTACTTCGCCATCAATAGTCCCGCGGGAATTGTGGGTAAGACCGCGGACGCAGCGGCGAAAACCATCAGCTCGTGGGGCTTCGCGCTCGATCCGCAAACGATCACTTCGCTTGCACAGCGGGTTGGCGAGCGCACGCTGCTTGACCGCACCGGCGGTGCACCGTCGCTTGCTGTCGGGATGGCACAGATTTTCAGCGGGACGATCGGCGGCGAGCACCTGCTCAGCATCTGGTATCACTTTGCGATCATGTTCGAGGCGCTTTTCATTCTCACGACGCTTGACGCGGGCACGCGCGTCGGCCGCTTCATGGTTCAGGATCTCGCCGGGCATGCCTGGAAGCCGCTGGGGGGCTCGCGGTCGATCTCCGGAACACTTCTAGCGAGCGCCGCGATCGTCGGCGCGTGGGGATACTTTCTGTGGCAGGGAGTGCAGGACCCTCTCGGCGGCATCAATTCGCTGTGGCCGCTGTTCGGCATCGCAAATCAGCTGCTCGCGGCGGTGGCGCTGGTGGTGGCGACAACGATCCTGCTGAAAATGGGCCGCGCGCGGTTCATCTGGGTAACGCTAGTCCCGATGGTATGGCTCGTGGTGGTTACCATGACCGCGAGCTACCAGAAAATCTTCAGTGCAAGTCCGAGACTGGGCTTTCTGGCTCAGGCGAATCAGCTAGCCGGCCAGATTTCCTCTGGCGCGACTGCCGGGGCCGCGATCGCTGATACCCGGCGATTGATCTTCAATAATCGGCTGGACGCAGCGGTCACGGCGGTGCTGGCCTCGATGGTGCTTGTACTGGTCGTTGAAGCGATCGGCGAATGGATCAGGATTCTGCGAGGGCCCACGCTGCCCGTGCTGCACGAGTCACCCAACGTTCGAACGCGCTGGGTCGGAGCGAACTCTGTGTGGCCTCAGGAGGGAGAACAGTGAGGAAGGTTCAATCCAAAGCCACGAGCTTGCTGCGCGGCGGGTGGGTCTGGCTGCGTCAGGTCAGCGGCGACGCGGCGTATGAGAACTACCTGCGGGCTGCCGCCAGGCACCCCGATTCTGGGTCACCACCCCTGTCGCGGGCCGAGTTCTACCTCGACTCGCTGCACCGCCGCTACTCCACGGTTTCTCGCTGCTGCTAGTTCCGCGAGCCGGGCGGTCCGGTCGGGAAAGCCTGCAAACGTGCGAATCGCAACACCAGACCGTCTGTAAGATTTCCTGTTGAAAGTGGGGATAAAAAGAAAGAGGGTGTCTCCCAACGACTCTGCCTTGGCGGGCAGAAAGGAGACACCCCATGTCATCAGATAACGGGAGATTAGCATTACAGGAAG
>Ga0209008_1000296_pt1 | contig 19595 bp, 21 predicted proteins | sample JacPin_JW_Ref_O3_FD_187963 | JGI IMG/M metagenome (GOLD analysis project Ga0209008, IMG submission 187963) | Forest soil microbial communities from Algoma, Ontario, Canada - Jack Pine, Ontario site 1_JW_Ref_O3 (SPAdes) (version 2) | ecosystem: Environmental > Terrestrial > Soil > Boreal...
CTTATGATCGCTAAAGCGCACTAGAGCGAATCCCAATCCTGACTGGCTGGTTGCCAAGCTGGCAACTACTCCAGCGGATCTGGGGAGCTTACCCATGGATAGTTAGGCTGCTGTTGCTGCAGCCTGTTGAGCCGTCATAAAGCTACGCACGGTTTCTGTGAGTTGCCTATCCGCTTCATCCGCAATTGTAATCACGTCTAACAGCACGTCACTCTGATCGAGTTCGCTCCGGTGGAGGTGTAATGTGCGGAATGTGCTGACTTGGAATATCCGCGACTCCTCAACTAACATGGAGGGAGAGTAACCCTGTTGGAACCGTTCGTTGCCGTGCGCGGCTGCGGCGATGGAAATGATCGGCTGGGCATCACTGCCCCGTCGCAGGCGGGAAAGCAGGTCGTCGAACAGCCTAGGTAAATGGCCCGTGCGGTTTGTATCGCTAAGTGGAATGCTGGTCAGTTCTGCAACCAAATTCACCCGTTTCAGCCATTCGTTGATCGTAGAATCGCGTTCCCGCTCCAATAGGAACGCTACACTCACTGCTGCCTTCACTCTTGTCCTTTCCACAATGATTACCCCATGACATTACCGCATTAGCGATGCACAATGATGTTCAAAACGGGACACGATCTGCATCGAAGCTTGGGCAACCCTGAGAACAAGCCCCTCACCGCCGAACGCTCGGGTATGTTCACATTCTGTTCAAAATTGACCGTTTCTTGGACATGATTTGGGGCATTGTCTTTGTTGTCCTATGAAAAACGACCTCAGCCTGAAACCCATACTCGTTGTCCGCTGTCCTACCTGTGGTGCCGCTACCGGAAAGAAGTGCGAGCTTACTACTGGCCTGCCCCGCACAAAATCGCACCGCGACCGCCGATTGATCGCAGCAGACGGGCAGTACAGGGATCAGTCCCGGCTTTTGGTGGCGTCCCGTGGAACGGCTTGATCCTTACAACGTTCGGAGCCAATTTGCTACGATAACGGGATCGAAGCGGACGCATGTTCCGATGCGGAACGAGGGGACGCGGCCTGCCTTCGCTTGTTTGAAAATCGTGATTCGAGAGACGGCCCGACAGCGTCGCTAATCTCTCGGCCGTCAGAGCATGAGCCGTCGGTTCGATCTGATCTGCGAGGGTTAAGTCTGTTTCTGTTCCCTGCCCGGAATCCGGCTCGGTGCAAGGGGTCGCCAGTTCAAATTTCGCCGTCCCGACCAACTTCAAATCAGCCACTTACGGTGATTCCTCACCAGCCCGGAATACTAAGGCAAGGGAGCAATCACCGCGAGGGTTTTATTTCAGCCGCCAAGTAATGCACTCCATCATCTCGCTTGCCCACGCGACCGTCTTCGACCAATCCAGACAACGCACGCTTCCACAAATCCGTCCCATCCCTGTGGGCGTTGGTGAATCGTTGCGGGTCTCGCCTGGACAGTGACCCTTTCATCTGCAACGCCCGCAAAATCTTCTCTTGCACGCGTGCGTTAGCAAAATAGCGAGCAGGGGTCAAAGCCCAAATGAGAAGTCATCACCCGATTCTCCAGTGCCAGCTTGCCCACAAAGGCATCATCTTGTTCTATCAAAGCATTGATTTGCGTCCGTAACTGATCCTGCGTCATGTGGCGACCCTACTCTTGGATGCTCAAAAAAAGCGGTGTGGCTCAACGCTCTCGGAGAGAAGAGCACGCCACACCGCCAGGAAGTGGCTGACTTCAGGGTCTCTTGTCCACTCGGCCCCTTCTTATCCCGACGGAGATTACCGAATACGCGCAAAGCGGTCTGTTCAATATTGCTTCACTCTTGTACGGCGGAGGACGGTCGCCTGTGCGACGGGAACTTCGCGCAATCGTGCTGATGGAATTCTTCGAGCACCTTTGCCGAAGGTTTGTTGCTGTGTCCGCGCGGGCCGAGACTCGGGAGAATCCACTTGCACTCACTGCAACCCCACGCGGCGAATGTGCTGTCCTCAAGCCAGGTCGGCTCTCTCGGCATGGGCGATTTTATCCACAAACGCGCCGGACGACAATACCCTATGGGCTTGATAGAGATTTGAATCCGCAGGGAAGCAACCGCCGAAGCAGACCGGCCTCGGGGTATTTACGGATAGACATACCCCCGCCGGCTCGACCATGCTACAAACAGTGGTGAAAATTCCCAGGCGGTTGCCAACCAGCCCAATGGCCTTGATTTGTCGTCGGTGCAACGCACAGCCGGGCCAAATCTGCCAAGTAATCGAAGGCGGTCTTGAGACCGTTCACATCGAGAGAATCAAATTGGCGGCAGCGATGGATAAGAAATAGAAGACGGCAAGCTCAGCAGTGTGTAGTTGCGTCCGGTTGGCGTCCAAGATGGTGCTCTTCGTAGCGGCCCTCGAATCTTGTGATGGTAGATTTGGTCTCATGGCTGAGCCCGCAAATTCACAAAGTTTCGAGGAGATTGTGGAATGGGCATATGCGACGTTGCCGCAGGAGATCAGGGATCTGCCGGACTTTCCCGGCATTCAGGTGGCCGAGGAGCCTCCGGAAGACGTTTTGAAGAGAAAGAACTGGCCGCGCGGAACGGAGATGTTGGGATGCTACAGCGGCATCTATAGGACTCAACAGTCGCTTATGCAGGTGAGGATGGCTCCGGATTTGATTTTTGTTTTTCGCGGGCCGATTTTGCGGTGTTCAAAGGGAGATTTGCGAGGCGAAGTGAAGAGGGTGGTTTGGCATGAGATCGCGCACTGGCTCGGGAATGATGAGGAGCATGTGCGGGATTTGGGGTTGTGAGCGGGAAAAAGGGCGACCCGGTTTCATTCTGTTTTCATTCTGGGGTGGCTTGTCGGGTGCGCAGCCGTCTTCCTTGAGAGGTCTAAGTCCGCGATGGATTTTGGGCACTTTCGGCGCTGCTGAAGCGGCGTCCTTTCAGAATAAAGTCGAAGACGGAAATTAATCGCAGCGCTGAACCGCCTTGCCGCCCAAAGGCAAGAAACAAGGGGCGCACTTCAGCAGCAGCCTACGGTTTGGATTCTTGCAACAGGACTACATCGGAGTCGATGTGGCCTCGGAGGATGCCTAGGTTTTTGCCGTCGGGCGACCAGTGGAAGGACTGGATTTGTTCGGAGGCGAAGTGGGTGATGGCATGGCCGGCGGTGCCGTCGATGGGCTGGATCCAGATGTTGTCGACTCCGTTTTCGCGGACGGGGTAGGCGACGGATTTGCCGTCGGGGGCGAATATCGGGCCGGCGGAGATGTGATCGTTGGCGTCGAGCAGGCGCGGGTTCTTCAGGGTCGACAGGTCGAGCAGGGCAATTTTGATGGTGCCCGCTTCGGTTTGCACATTCAGATATTTGATGAGATAGGCGAGAGTTTTCCCGTCGGGTGAAAGGCCCATTCCGCGGCCCGTCTGGAAGGCTTTTGGAACTTCGCTGCCGGGAATCGGCTCGGCTTTACTGGAACCATCGAGAGGCACACGCCAGAGTTGACGGACATCTCGCGCAAAGTAAACCCAAGGCTGATTGCCGGAGCAGACTGGCGGGTAGCGAAAAAAGGCGTCGTTAGCCCCATCGGTCAACTGGGCGGGTTGGGAGCCGTCCGCATTTACCCGCCAAATGCCGATCAAATTGGTGCCGCCGTGGAAGGCCCAGGGGAAGATGATGGATTGCGAGCCGCAGGGAGCGAAGGCAAGGATTCCGGCGGAGGGATCGCTCGCGAGGACCGTGGGATTCTTTCCTGAAATATCGGTTCGCACGAGGCGCGCGAAATCGGAGGTGAGGAGTGCGCCGTCGAAAGCCCAATTGAAGTTGCCGATTCTTACTCCGTCGACCGATAGAGGAGCGGCGTCGGGAGCGGTGCTGCCTGCGGCGGGCACGACGTAGAAATTGCTCACGGCCTTTTGTTGAACAGTGGCCAGGGTCTTGCCGTCGGCGGAAAGGGTCAGGGTCGAGTAGGTGTTGGTGTCGTGCGAAATCGGTTGCACCTGGCCATAGGATCCGTCGGATGCTTGGCCTCCGGGCAGCGACACAAAACCAATCTGGACGCGGGCAAGGTCGGGACCCTTCTTGCGATAGGTGACAACTAAACCGTCGCCGGTGGTGGACCACTGCATCTCCGTAATTTCTTTGTCGGCGAAGGTGAGGGTTTTTATTTGTCCGCTATCCACGGCGAACAGACTCAGCGCACCAAAGGCGCCGTGCGGCTCGTTGGGATAGGCGAGGTGCTTGCCGTCCGGAGACCACACCACCCGGCGCGGGAGGAAGGTGAGGGGCTCGACGTGAAGTATCTTTTCGTCGCTGCCATCTAATTTCGAGCTGAGCAGCCAGACTTTCCCGGTCTCCGGATCATTGGCGCGGAAGTAGGCCATGCGCGTGCCATCGGGCGAGAAGGCGACGGAACTGTCGACGTCGTTGGCAATCTTGGTGGGCGCGCCTCCCAAGACGGGAGTGCGATAGATGCTGAAATCGCTGTTGATGGAGTTTTCGGCTTTGCGGAAATAGACGTAGTTTCCGTCGGGCGAGAAGGCGACGTTGGGAATGCTGGCCGAGGGCGGAACGATTTGCGTGTCGCTGGCGGTTGCGATATTGCGCAGCCAGAGGCTGTTGAGGCCCTTGTCATCCATCACCGTGAGCAGGTATTTGCCGTCGGCGGAAATGGCGGTGACTACGGCTTTGCTGGAGTTGGTGACCTGCGAGATGCCGAAATTTTGAAAGGGAGTGGGCGTGGCGCGATGAAGCATGGAGTAAACGCCGAAGCCAGCGGCGGCGAGGACGACGAGAGCTAGGAACGCTGCTCCTACTAAGCCGAACGTATGCTGCTTGGCGGCGGCGACTACGGCGGAACTGCTGCCGTGGGTTGGCGCGAACTGGGTGCCGCTGGCCGGAGAAGCGGCTCCGCTGAGCGGCGAGGGTGTGTGTTGCGCGATGCCAATGGGCGCGGCGGTTGAACTGGCTTGAGTTGAACTGGCTTGATAGGCGGCGTCCGACGTGCTGGAGGCGGGGCCTCGGCTCGATTCGGTTTCACGCTTGAGGCGCTTGAGATCGGCACGCATATCGGCGGCGTGCTGATAGCGCAGGTCGCGATCTTTTTCGAGGGCCTTGTTGATGATGCGTTCGAGTTCGGCGGGGAGATCGGGATTCATTCGGGCGGCGGCGGTGGGCGCGCGATCGAGAATTTCGCGTTGAATGACTCCGGAGCTTTCGCCGCGGAAGGGCAGCGTGCCGGTGGCCATCTCGTAGAGGACGGCGCCGAAGGAAAAGAGGTCGGAGCGGGCGTCCAATTCTTTCGCGCGGACCTGCTCGGGCGACATATAGGCGACGGTGCCGAGCGCCATGCCGGGGCTGGTGAGGTGAGCTTCGATGGTGCCGGTCTGAGTGGCGTCCGGTGCGGGGCGCGAGGTGGTTGCATTCACTTTGGCTAGGCCGAAATCGAGGATTTTGGCGTGTCCGCGTTTGGTCACGAAAATGTTCGCGGGCTTGATGTCGCGGTGCACGATGCCTTCGGAGTGGGCGGCATCGAGCGCGTCGGCGATCTCGATGGCGAGGCCGAGGGAGACGTCGGTCTCGAGCGGGCGGCCGGCGATGCGATGTTTCAACGTCACGCCCTCGAGGAATTCCATGGCGATGAAGGCTTGGCCATCCTGCTCGCCGATGTCGTAGATGGTGCAGATGTTCGGGTGGTTGAGGGCGGAGGCGGCTTGGGCTTCGCGTTGAAAGCGGGCCAGGGCCTGGGGATCGCGGGCAACGTCTTCGGGCAGAAACTTGAGGGCGACGAAGCGGCGAAGGCGGGTGTCTTCGGCTTTGTAAACGACGCCCATGCCGCCGCCTCCGAGCTTTTCGACGATGCGGTAGTGCGAAATGGTTTCGCCAATCATGCGGTCGCCGTATGGTAGGCGGGATGCAGGGGCAAGTCAACGGAGGGCGGGAAGGTGGCCATAGTCGAGGGCATAGCTGCGCCGGGGCGGAATGAAGAATGTATGGGAGTTGTCAAGCCCTGCTAGATACGCAGCAACAGTCCGAAAAGCATCAGCGAGAGCCTCAGACTTCTTGACGCGGTCCGCATAGGCCTGGTAGCGCGCATCCATCGAGGCCGTGAAAAGTTGGGTCGTAATAGTTTTTCTTTAGTACATCGTGGACCTTCGAAAGCATGATTTCAGATTGTTCCTGCTGACGAGGCTCGATTTTCTGCTGCTGGGTGCGTGCCCCAAGGCCGATTCCCACCCCAAGAACGATGCCAATGGCTATGAGATAAACCGCTGCCCTTTTCATAACCTTCATCGGAGAATCTGTGGCGCGTGAGAGCACCGCAAAATTCTACCCTAGCAGCCGGAATGTCAAGGCTCAGTCCCCAACCAGAGGATATTGGCCATTTTGAGTGAATTTCTGATTCTCCCCGAACCGATTTGTAGGCGGTGGCATCCAAGAAACTGAATCGGCAGGCCGGACCGGAGCGTTCGACCTCGGCTCTGGAAAACATCCTTCTTTTCTGGCTTTTCTGGCTTGCCCGCAAATTCGTAATTTCAGGAGAATTCCATGAATAAGAAACCTGTCTCCGGCAACTCGCACAAGGCATCGGCGCAACCGCGCTTTCATCAGTCGGCACGCGAACTCCAGGCATTTGGCACAGTGACCAGCATGCAGCCGTTGCAGCTGGACGAGCCTGTGCGGCTGGAAATGAGCGAGCAACTCAATCAGCTGTTGGCCGACACGATGACGCTGCGGGATCTGTATAAGAAATCGCACTGGCAGGTATCAGGCGCGACTTTCTATCAACTGCATCTTTTGTTTGATAAGCATTATGAAGAGCAGAGCGAACTGGTCGACACGATTGCGGAGCGGATCCAGTTGCTTGGCGGAATCAGTATTGCGATGGCTCCCGATGTGGCGGAGACGACGAAGATTCCGCGGCCGCCGAAGGGGCGCGAGGAGGTTCCGGTGCAACTGTCGCGGCTGTTGGACGCGCACGAGATCATCATCGAGCATTGCCGCGTGCTGGCGGAGCGGGCTGACAAGCTGGGAGACGCTGGGACAAATGATGTGGTCGTGAGCAATGTGCTGCGGACTAACGAATTGCAAGTGTGGTTCACCAGCGAACACCTGGTCGAAGCGCCGCTGGTCGAGGCGGAGCGCGAAACAGCGTAAATAATCGCGAAATTATTGTCATCCCTTGCGCAGGGACGGAGTTGCGGGTTGCGGTGAACTGCAGATCCTTCGCTTCGCTCGGGATGACAATTTTTTGGGGGGGCTGACTGCTATCGGTCCCCGGACGAGCCCGCGACGGGCGGGTTAGGCAAGCGGCGGGAAAAGTTCTTCGCCCGTCGGGAGGGAGACCTCAGCGCCTAAAGGCGGGACGGGGACAGGGCTCTTATCGCAGCGCTGAAGCGCTCGGCCACCCAAAGGCGCCACCCAAAGGCAACCACCGAATCGAGTTCTTTCGCGGTAGTTAGTGCCGGGCGGAGAGGATGTGGAGGATCTGCTGGAGTTCGTGGCGCAGGACCGCTACATTAGCGGCGGGATTCACGGGAAACGGTAGCGCGGTCTGGCTGCGTTCGGACTTGATCTCTTCACGCAACTGGCCACGCGCGCCGGCGATGGTGAAGCCGTCTTCATAGAGAAGCTTTTTGATGCGGACGGCGGACTCGACGTCGCGCTTGCGATACATGCGCTGGCCGGTGCTGCTTTTGACGGGCTTGAGTTGGGGGAATTCGGTTTCCCAGAAGCGGAGGACATAGGCCGGAAGGCGGCACAGGCTGGCCACTTCGCCGATGCGGAAATAGAGCTTGTCGGGAATAATGATTTCGGGGTTGCGGGACGCTTTCTTTGTTCTTGTCGCCTTCTTGCGGAGGGTCATGGGGGACACTTCCGTTACTCCTGTATAGGCGTTTTAGCACGACAAGCGCTGCGGGACAACCCCTAAAAGGGCAGAGTGGGCGCGGCGGTGGGGTTTTGCAGCACGAATGCACTCACCCCCCCCTAATCTGGGGGGTTCGATAGATCTTCGAGATCAACATCAAAATCAGCATCAACAGCAGCAGACAGGAGTGCCCGCTCCACATGATGGGCAGACGCGAAAATGCCCGGGATCCTTGCGAATCTCGGGCACCGTTTAACTAGAGATCGTTACCAGACGAGCCGGTCGCTACCTAGACAGCGGTAACGTTCTCCGCTTGCCAGCCTTTGGGGCCCTTGGTCACGTCGAACTGCACGGTTTGGCCTTCTTGCAGGCTCTTGAAGCCGCCAGCTTGAATAGCGGAGAAATGCACGAAAACGTCTTCGCCATTTTGACGGCTGATGAAGCCGTAGCCCTTGGCGTCGTTAAACCACTTCACTGTTCCTTGTTCTGCCATTGATGTTCCTATTCTTGTTTCTTGATTGAAATATGCTGAGGTGATTCGCTGCTGAAGAGGGGGTGACGCTGGTTGGCGGTACCGACCTGCAAGTGCATGTGAGTCAAACTTAGCGAGTACAGTGTAGCACAGTTCTTTCCGTGGGCGGTACAAGAATATTAGTGCGGCGGGTTGGGACGTCGCTGATTTTGGGGGGAATGACTGCTAAGTGCTTTAGAATTGCTTCGAATCCGCGCCGAACTTGCGCTCGGCTGGGGCAGGTGAGGGGACCCTTCGGCGGGTTCAGGGGCAGGCTCTGCTCCTACGTGAGTTGGGCTGGTCATTTATTAATTGTATTCATCCCGTGTATTCATCCCGAGCATGATTGCTTTTCTCACTCTGGAGATCCGCATTGAGGCGGCGCAGTCGCTTAAGGACAAGCGACAGGTTACGCGCAGCTTAAAGGACCGGCTGCGATCGTCATTTAATGTTTCCGTGGCGGAGCTTGACCCAAGCATGCTCTGGAATCAGGCGACGATTGGGGTGGTCAGCGTTTCGCATTCTCGGGATTATCTTGATGGGCTGATGACGAATGTTGAGCGGGCGGCTTGCCGAATTGCGAATAATGCGGGGGCTGAGGTTACGGATTCTTTTGTGGAGTTTCTGTGAGGGCCCGGCGCTGCCTGTTCAGCCTTTCGACTGGGCGCGAAGCGTAAAGATGGCAGCAGGAGTGAAAACGGGGATGAGTCCTGGAATGATTGTGGCCCAGAACAGAGGCCTTGCGCTGAGCGCAACAGCGGCAACGTCGATGGCCGCCACTAAAAGAATAAGGATGGCCATTCTTATGGCACAGGAACGAAGCGGCAGTATTTGCATGCTGGTCTCTCCGCGTACCGACCGGATATAGCTTACCGCAATTCCTAATGCTAGCGAAACCGAATGCTTCCGACCCTTCCCACCCACTTATTCCTGGGCATTTGGGCAGTGGTTCATTGTCCCCTTTCTGATATTCTTAGTGGTTTTCTTCTACGAGGTGTGCGGTGGAGCATCGGGGCCAGAAATATCATCGGGAGCGGCTGAGCGAGGCGATCCGCGAAGAGATTGAAACCATTCTCGAGGGCGAGTTGCGCGATCCGCGGATCGGGCTGGCCAGCGTGACCTCAGTGTTGATGGCACAGGATTCGCGCTCGGCTCGAATCATGGTCAGCGTCGCGGGGGACGATGCCGAGGCAGAGCGCACGCTGGAAGGGCTGGCGGCGGCGCGGAACTATGTGCGGCACGAACTGGCGGAAAGACTGCGGCTGCGGCGACCTCCGGAACTTTATTTTCAGGTCGATCGCGCGGACCAGTTGGAGAGCCGGGTGGACGAGCTGCTGGGTCGGGCGAAGAAGCGGGCGCGGAAGAATGCGGGATAGAACGTCGTTGGTCGATGGTCGTTCGTCGTTCGGCGTTAAATCCGTTGAGGACGGCGTAGCGAACTTTCCACGACAACCTGTCATCCCGATCGACAAACGACAAGCGACTAACGACGAAGATCGCTAAGAGCATTTCATGTTGGAGCGGGTTTTACAGGAGATTCGAGGGCGTCGCCGGTTTGTGGTGACGTCGCACGCTCGGCCCGATGGCGATGGCATTGGGTCGGCGCTGGCCTGCGGGCAGATCTTGCGGGTGTTGGGCAAAGATGCCGAGGTGGTGATGCACGACGGCGTGCCTCGTATCTATCAGAACCTTCCTTTCGCTGATCGCGTGGTGCAGGCGGATTCGGTTCCGGAGAACGACGCGGTGATTCTGCTGGAATGCGACAGCGTGCAGCGCACCCAGCTGCACGGCCTGGAAAAATGTTTCCTCATCAATATTGATCATCATGCGAGTGGGCGCAATTTCGGCAACATTAACTGGATCGATTCGGAAGTGATGGCTACGGCGGAACTTGTGTTTCGTTTGGCGCGGCTGGCTTGTGTTCCGGTGGATCGCGACATTGCCACATGCCTTTATACGGCGCTCATGACGGATACGGGCAGCTTCATGTTCGTGGGTACGAACGAGCACACGTTCACGGTGGCGCGGGAGTTGGTGCTGGCGGGGGCTGATCCGGCGCTGTGTGCGCGGCACATTTATTTTGGCCATTCGACGGCGAAGATGCGGCTGCTGGGCGCGGCGCTGTCGAATTTGCATCGCGAAGGTCCGCTGGCGTGGATATGGGTGACGCAGGAACAGATGACGCGCTTTGGAGCGCGCGAAGAAGATTGCGAGGGCCTGGTCAATTACGCGCTGTCGATTGCCGATGTGCAGGTGGCGATTTTTTTTCGTGAGCTTCCCGATCAAAGATTTAGGGTCAGCCTGCGCAGCAAGGGAGAAGTGAACGTCTCGACGGTGGCCGAATCTTTTGGCGGGGGCGGGCACAAATGTGCGAGCGGCTGTTCGATTGACGGGCCGCTGGCGGTGGCGGTGTCTCGGATCGTCGAGCGTTTGCGGGCGGAGTCGGCGGCGTTGAAGGGGAGTGAGGAATGACGCTCAGCGGCTAAAGCCGACAGGAAGCGAACCATTATCGCAGCGCTGAACCGCTGCGCCACCCAAAAACAACGGCGCCCCACTGCAAAGCTGCTTGAGCCAACGAGCTAAGCAACACTACATAAGGAATCCAGGAATGAGTCCGCGAAGCCGCACTGACTTGCTGTTGCTGGTGGCGTTTTGCGGATTCCTTTTCTTTTATGGGCTGGGAGCGTTTGGGCTGGTGGGGGCTGACGAGCCCCGCTATGCGCAGGTGGCGCGCGAGATGCTCGAGCGCTCGGATTGGGTTACGCCCACGCTGCTCGGGAAGCCTTGGCTGGAAAAGCCGCCTCTTTATTACTGGGAGGCGATGGTTTCGTTTCGCGCCTTCGGAGTGAGCGATCGCGCGGCGCGACTGCCGGGCGCGTTTGATGCGGCGCTGCTGGTTGCGGCGATTTACTTTTTTCTGCGGCGATTTCGACCGGGCAGCGAAATGGATGGCGCGCTGGTCGCCGCCAGTTCCGCCGGCGTTGTTGGATTTGCTCATGCGGCGGCGACTGATATGCCGCTGGCTGCATGCTTTTCGATTGCGCTGCTTGGCTGGTATGCGTGGTATGAGAGCGGGCGACGCGTTCATCTGGCGGCTTTTTATGTTTTTCTCGCGCTCGGCACTTTGGCCAAGGGGCCGGTTGCTGCGGCTTTGTCGGCGGTTATCATTCTTCTCTTTGTCGCGCTCCAGCGCGAATGGCGGGCAATTGCGCGTACACTCTGGATCCCTGGCATCCTCCTCTACCTAATAGTGGCGCTGCCCTGGTATATCGCCGTTCAACTGCGCAATCCGGAATTCTTACGGGTCTTCATTCTTGAGCACAATCTGGCGCGATTTTCCGCGAACGTCTATCACCATCCTCAGCCGTTCTGGTTTTATCTGCCGGTGTTCTGGTTGGCGATGATGCCTTGGAGTTTAGCGCTGATTGCGGTGGTGTGGGAACGCGTTCGGCTGATCTGGGCCGAGAGAATGGAGGCTTTCTCGAACTCAGAAAATTCGTGGGCGCTTTTTCTACTGATATGGATGGCGGTGCCGGTTTTGTTTTTCAGCGCATCGCAATCGAAGCTGCCGGGATATATTTTGCCGGCGGTTCCGGCGGGGGCGCTGCTGGTAGCGAGATATATTGCCACGCTGCGCGGAGAGGCGAGGTCAAATGACGACGGAGGATTTTCGAAGCTTTTCGCCGTCGCTCATGGAGGTGTATGCGGCGCACTGATTTTCGTGGCCCTTTTGGCGGCGCCGCTCGCAATCAGCCATCGCCTAGTGTGGGGAAAGTCAACATTTGTTGCCGCTGGCATCGCCCTAGGGTTCGCATTTGCTATCGGCGCAACGCTGTTGTCGCGCAACGGATTGCGCTTGATGGGGCGGGTCACTATGTTTGCCGTGGTCATTAGTGTAGCCGCGGTGATTCGTTTCGCGGCGCCGGTTGTCGATGCTACGCAATCGGCGCGGCCGATTGCTGAGAGCATTCCAGGCTTTTCGCGGGAGGCGGTTCCGGTTGCGCTCTATCACGTCCATCGCGAGCCGCAATATGGCTTGGAGTTTTATCTCAATCGCGCGGCGGAGAAGTATGAAGATGGGAACATCCCGGCTGCGGCGCACGTGCTGGTTGCCGCTCAAGGTTCGCAGGTAGAGGTTGCCAAAATCATTGCGGGGCGCCGAGTATCATATTTAACCAGCATCCCGGCGCAGAAGTTGGAATTGTATTGGGTGGGGAAAGAATAGGTCTTCGGTGTCAGATGTTAGGTCTTAGGGAAAACAAACCCTAAGTACTGCTAATGGCATCTAGCAGCGAGCACTTTTCCTGACGCTAATATACCTGCGACCTACGACCTGTCTTTATGGAAATTCTAGACCTCCGCCATTTCTCTTCCGCTGATCTTCGGCCGTTGCTGGAAGATGAAATCGCCATGTGGGGGCGCCTGCTCTCGTGGGACTACACGACCTCGGCGGAGATGATTTTGCGCTACATGGATGCGAAAATCCTGCCGGGGTATGCCGCGATTGAGCGGGGCAGCATTTTTGGCTATTCGTTTTTTGTGTATGAGCAGAATAAGGGCGTCATTGGAGATCTGTTTGTGCGCAACGGTGCGCGGGGTGGCGCGCGTGACGGCGCCGGGCACGAAGTTGGCCAACATGAAGTGGAAGAAAAGCTGCTTACGCACGTCATCGAGACGCTGCAGCAATCTCCCGGCATTCATCGCGTGGAGGCGCAGTTGCTGGCACAGACGACGGGCGAGGTGGCGCGGCCGTTTGTGCAGCAGGGATTCAGCCGGCATCCGCGGGTGTTTATGAATTTCGATATCGGCAAGCATCCGCCTGCTTCGATAGCAAATATGCCGGTGTTGCCGGCGCAATTTGAAATTCGTCCGTGGGCGGAAGCGGAATATCAAGCGGCGGCGGCGCTGATTACGGCTGCCTATCGCGGGCACGTCGATTCCGAGATCAACGATCAGTATCGGACGCTGACGGGCTCTCTGCGCTTTTTAAATAACATTGTGCGCTTCCCCGGATGCGGAACCTTCGATCCACAGTCATCGTTCGTGGTGCATGAGCGGAGGACGCGCACGCTAGTGGGACTGATTCTTTGTTCGCAGGTGCGTCCGGATGTGGGACACATCACCCAGGTCTGCGTGCTGCCGGAATACCGGTCGGCGGGGCTTGGCGAAGTGATGATCGCGGCATCGACGAGGAATTTGCGGGGGCGGGGATTCCGGTTTATTTCGCTGACGGTGACGGAGGCGAATGACCGGGCGATTGCGCTTTACAAGCGGATTGGATTTGAGTCGGCGCGGGTTTTTGACGCGTTTGTGTGGGAGGGGTAGGTTCCTAGCTCGCGAAAGGCCGGCGGGCAGGGATTGAACGCAAACAAAAAACCTCCGCGCCGCCCTTCCCCGTGGCGGTGCGGAGGATTGAGTTGGAAACCGGAGTCTCGATGCACAAACCGTCGCGAGCCACGGACCCACTAATCTCAGTTGGATACAGCACAGTGCCGAGGGGGCAGGCGGTGCATCCAAGCCAAGTTGGCTTCCACTTCCTAAAACGAGAATCGGTGATTATTCCCTTCAGTTTTGGGAATAAAAAAAATCAAAGTCCGTTCCGAGCGTCCATCGGCCGATTGCCGCCAAGCTAAGCCGCTGAGGGCACAGGATTTAGTTGCGCAGCAGGTTTTTGGCTATGAACAGGACATTGGCCGGGCGCTCGGCCAGGCGGCGCATGAAGTAGGGGTACCATTCGGTGCCGAAGGGGATGTAAACGCGCATTCTCCAGCCATCTTTGACCAGGCTCTGCTGCAGATCGCGGCGGATGCCGTGGAGCATCTGGAACTCAAAAGCGTTGCGGGGGATGTTCTCGCGGGCGGCGAAAGCTTTGGCTTGGTTGATGATGGTCTCGTCGTGCGTTGCCAGGCCGTGATAAACGCCACTCTTCATCAGCGCCTTCATCAGCTTGACGTAGTTGGCGTCGACCTCGGCCTTTTTCTGGAAGGCGATCGGCTCGGGCTCCTTGTAGGCGCCCTTGCAGAGGCGCACGCGGATGCGCTCGCTGAGCAGCTTGTCGACGTCGGCCTCGGCGCTGCGCATGTAGGCCTGGATGACGGTGCCAACGCTGTCTTCGTTGCCGGGGACGCGGTGGAGTTCGTGGACGAAGGTGAGCGTGCGCTGCGTGTAGGCGGAGCCTTCCATATCGACGCGCACGAAATTTCTCGGCGACATGCCGGCCGCTTTCGCGACCAGGCCGCGGACGATTTCGTAAGCCAGTTTCTCGTCGACGTCGAGGCCCATATGGGTGAGCTTGAGGCTGATATTGGCGTTGAGGTTGTGGGCAGCGATTTCGTCGAGCAGCTTGTAATAGAGGTCGGCGCTGGCGCGTGCCTCGTCGGCATTGGTGACGTTTTCTCCGAGATTGTCGATGGAGACGCTGGCTCCGAGCTGATTCATCGCGGCAGCGGCCCGGATGGCATCGGAGACTTGTGTGCCGGCGACGAAACGAGCGGAGGTGCGCTGGCCGAAGCGAGAGCGTTCGGCGATGGCGCGGAGGGAACGGCTCTCGGAAAGAGCGATGAAGGCTGCCCTTAGCATGGAGGGCCGGGGGGGTGCGGATCGGATTGTTGCGGGTTGGGGCTGCCGGAGGCGCGCATTCTTCGGAGCATTACGGGAACAGTATTTTTATCACAAACCGGGATGCGAGCGGTCGTCTTTGCCAGCTCGCAGCGGATATCGCGGCCAATAGATTTGTGCAACTTCCCGAATCGCGCAGGAAAATCTACTCGTGGACGGGGTGAACGTCCACGGGGAACCTGAACCTCGGAAATCTGGCGATCGCCGCTGACAGCACGGTCCAGAGGATTGGGCACTTCGGGAACAAGATCGGGGCAGACCTGAAGGAAACGCAGCGTAAAGAGAACCGCGGCAGACGCCCAACACATCGCGCTGTGAACGGTTGATTGGATGATGATGCGCCCGATTTTCCGCGACTTTCAAGCCACCTTCCCTGTCGGAAGCTCGGGTTCGTAACCAGCACGGGTTGGGGGCTCGACCTTGGGGGGAGTTTTCCTATCTTTCGCACGCCGGCTCGCGGCAATTTTGGCGGTGAGCAGAAGAATTGACAAGCTTGCGAGGATCACAACGATCGCTTTCCAGCCGTGCAGGATCGGATCGTTCCCCATGATGGTGAGTGCGCAGAAGACGCACAACAGGTGCACACAAAAGACTGGTAGCGAGGCCTGGCCGAGCATCACCAGGGGCCTGATCGCAAAGGGCTTCAGGATCGATTGAAACCTGATCGCCAGGACTGCGATGGCGGCGGAATCGATCATCCGGCATATCCCAAAATCCCACTTATCGAACAGCAACCCGAACTTTCCGAATGTGATGACACCGGCTAGTTGCGCGTAGCGTAGCCCGAGGAAAAAGGCCACTACGATCGCCGCCGGAATCGCCGTCTGTTTCACCCAATCGAGGCGCAGATCGTCCTTGGCCCAGCGCACGCCCAGCCAGAGCCCGACTAACCACCACAACTGCCATGCCCAGAGATTGAACGCGCCCATCTGGTTCAGCGGGATTTGCAGGCCGAAAAAGCGAGTCATCAGGTGATATGCAAACGTCCGGAATCCGAACTGAGCGAGCAGCCAGAGGGTGAAGCCTCCGGTAAGAACGTACTTCCATCCAAATCGCGCCCCCAGCACGATGGCGAAAGGAGTCAGCGCGAGGAGGATGATGTAAATCGGCAGGATATCCAACAGCGGCGGCCGGTAGACCATCAATGCCGCGTCGATGAAGGCACGAGTGCGACCCGCGGCAAAGTAGAAGTCGAGAAGATTATGCACGGCGGGCTTGTTGCCGTGCGCCGCAATCGGCGCCTCTATCACGAAGGCAAACCCGAGCAGCAACAGTTGGTAACAGTACAGCTTTCCCGTCCGCAGCCATAACTTGCGCCACATCGCACCGTAGCCATCGCGCTCGGCGATCCCGAAATAAATGCGGCCTGTAAACAGAGCGGAAAGAAAGATGAAGCCTTCGGTTGCGGCGACAAACCCGAATGGTTGATTGACGTAAGTGCTCAGGATCGTCGGCAAGTGAGTGCAGGCTATCCACACCAGCATCAGGCCGCGAAGGGCATCGAGTTCTTCTATTCGGTGTGGCATCGGTTGCCCGTGGTCACTTGTTCGCAAAGCGGGCAACGTCTCCGCTGTACTTCTGCAAACCGTGGGACTCTAGGTATTGCCTGGCCTGCGAATATTGCCTCAAGTATGCATCCCAGAAGGCCAGTGTTTCGAGCTCCGCGCACTGGAATACCTGAACCCGATGGCCGCCGCCCGAAAAAGGGGCGGCGAATCCCATGTGGGTTCCGCCCTCGAGTTCCACCTCATATTTGTTGCCGGCGGGCACCTTTTCGTACGCCTCACTTCGCCAAACTGGCTCCTGGCCAAACGGCCCAAAATCGCGCGAACCGAACATAAGCAGCATGGGCAGACGAAGCGCGTCCCACGAGTGCGCGTTCAGACCCATGATGCCTTCTCCTTGCGGCGATAACATCACCACGGCGGAGACCCTCTTGTCGGCAAAACTCTGCGGCGCAGTTTTTCCCGGCAGCAGAATAGTGGTGCCCGCGATTAGACCAGCTGTGTATGCACCGAACGAGTGTCCACCGACGCCGATATGCCGGAGATCGAGTTTGCCGCTGAGTTGCGGAGCGAATTCTTCGACATGCACCAGCGAATCAATGATGAAAGAAATGTCTTTCGGGCGGTTCTGCCATGCGCGGGGATCGCTGAGCGCGTCGCGCAAGCTGCCGCGAAAGCCGGCATCGACAACGGAGTCGGCGTGAGAAGGATGAATGCTTACGTATCCATAGCTGGCCCAGAATTGACCAAACGCAGAGTAATTATCTTTCGATGCCAAGGCGCCGTGGGAGAAGATGATGACGGGAAACGGACCGACGCCATCGGGATAATAAATTTTGATGGGAATGTATTTATTGCGGGTCAAATCATGCAATGCAATATTTTCGATGGTAAGAACCTTGTTCGGTCCTGCGGCGGGGGAGTATTGGCACCATGCGCCGCGCGAGCAGAGGCAAAGCAAAATAAGGGAAGCAGTTACCAGCCCATTCGGTTGCTTTTGCTCCAAACTTTGCTCCAAACCAGGATTCCCTCCAACTTCCCGCAACTGCTTCACTCCATGCTTAGATTTACTCGACGCGGCGATGGTTTATAGAGAACTGTAAACATACATGCGGTAAATCGAACTGCCTGATGCCAATAATCCGATTTTTACATCATGAGTGCTTGTGGGAGACGAGTGAGATCGCTCCCAGGACTGATGGACAAGGCCGAAATCGGTGTGCTCCCTATGCCCAATGCCCGCGTCCCCATTGCGAAAAGCGCTATGCTCCGGCATAATAATGGTTTGTCTTATCTCTCCGGACGCTTCCGGGCAAAGGACCGTGCATTCTGTGCTGATGATTCGACTGGCGCGCTTCGGCGCGCGCAAACAACCTTATTATCGTGTGGTGGTGATTGAGAAGGAGCGGGCTCGCAATGGCCGCCCGGTGGAAGTGGTGGGAACGTATAATCCGCGCACCAATCCGGCCACTTTTGATCTGAAACGCGAGCGCATCGAGCACTGGGTTTCGAAAGGTGCCCAGCTTTCGGACAGAGTTCGGAAACTGGTTGCTTCTCCCGCGCCAGCGGCGGCTGCTTCGGTCGCCTAGCTCACACCTTCATTTTTAATCGCCCTATCAGGAGTAGCGAATGATCGAGCCGAGCGCCAGTCCGCGCGCCATGATTGAATACATCGCCAAGGCGATTGTCGAGGCCAAGGGCGAGGTTTTCGTCGACGAGTACGAAGACGGTGACGAAACGGTGATCGAGTTGGAAGTGGCCGAGTCCGATCTGGGCAAGGTGATTGGACGGTCGGGCCGCGTGGCGCGGGCGTTGCGCAACGTGCTCAGTGCGGCGGGGTCGAAACTGGACAAGCGCTACGCGCTGGAGATTATCGAGTAGCAGGGCTCGTGAAGCAGCGAGCAACCCATGGCGGCACCGGACGCAAGCGACGATTGGATTACCCTGGCGGTGGTCGTCAAAACGCAGGGGCGCCGCGGAGAAGTAGCCGTCGAATTGCACACCGATGTTCCGGATCGCTTCCGGCAAGATATGCGGCTGTGGGCGCTCTTGAAGGGCGGCGAACGCCGCGAGGTTACGGTCGAGGATCTTTGGCCACATAAGAGTTTTCTGGTGCTGAAGTTTCAAGGCGTCAATACTCTTTCCGATGCGGAGCCGCTAGTGCGGGCTGAGTTGCAGCTTCCGCTGGCCGAGCGCGCCACGCTCGAGCCGAGCTGGACTTATTTGAGCGACTTGATCGGGTGCACGGTATTCGATGGCGCGCGAGAGATTGGCGCGATTGAAGATGTGCAGTTCGGAGCGGGAGAAGCGCCGCTGCTGGTAGTCAAAAGTGGGGCAAAATTGCCCTATGAGATTCCTTTCGCTGACGCGTTTTTAGAGAAGTTGGATCTTGGGCGGAAGCAGGTTCGGATGAAGCTGCCGGAAGGTTTGTTGGAAGTGAATGCGAAGAGCAGTGACCAGTTGCCAGTGGCCGGTGGCCAGAAAAAGCAGAGAACGCATGGTCGCTGACTGGCCACCGACCACTGACCATTGGCAACTGGTTTAGCAAAATGAAGATCGACATTCTCACGATCTTTCCTGACTTTTTTCGGGGGCCTTTGGATTATGGGATCGTGCGCCGGGCGCGGGAGACGGGCCTGGTGGAAATTGGCATTCACGATCTGCGGGCGTTTACGAAAGACCGGCACCGCACGGTGGATGACCGCCCGTTTGGCGGCGGCGAGGGCATGGTCCTGAAGCCGGAACCGATCTTTGAATGTTGGGAGTCGCTGGGCGATGTGGCCTCGCGTGAAGCGCGATTGAGCGCGTCGGCGACGCAGTCGGTGATTTTGCTTTCGGCGCAGGGGCGCAGACTGGATCAGGCGCTGGCGGCGAGGCTTTCGGCGCTCGATCGTATCGTTCTTATCTGCGGACGGTATGAAGGGGTGGATGAGCGGATCAGCGAACATCTGGCGGATCGCGAAGTTTCGATTGGCGACTATGTGCTGAGCGGCGGAGAGCTGGGCGCGGCGGTAATTGTCGACACGGTGACGCGGCTGATTCCGGGCGCGGTGGGCAATCAGAATTCGACGCGGCAGGAGTCGTTTACCGAGTCGTTGGCGAAAGCGAAGTTCGCGGGCGAGGGCGCCACATTTAG
>Ga0209008_1000297_pt1 | contig 19576 bp, 15 predicted proteins | sample JacPin_JW_Ref_O3_FD_187963 | JGI IMG/M metagenome (GOLD analysis project Ga0209008, IMG submission 187963) | Forest soil microbial communities from Algoma, Ontario, Canada - Jack Pine, Ontario site 1_JW_Ref_O3 (SPAdes) (version 2) | ecosystem: Environmental > Terrestrial > Soil > Boreal...
TTTGCTTATCTCTGTCCGCCCCAATCTGATCTCCTTTCGGAGATCCATTTAAGGGGACATTTCTATCGAGGACAAAAGGGGACACTATCACTGAGGTACAACAGCAACAAGGCGGGCCCGAATTTGATCCGGCCCCGCGCAGCGACGCAATTGTTTCGCAATGTGAACAGGAATCTCGAGAGCACGAATTCCGGGAGGAACCGATCCGTGAATGCGCAAGAACTTCCAGAGCCCTGGTTGAGGGACACCCTCACAGATGTGCCCGTCGTGTTGCGCGCGGTAATGCATGCCCTTGAGCTTGCAACCGAAGACGTCGCACGCTGGTGCGGTCACTTGAGCGATGCACAGCTGAACGCCCGTCCGGCAGGAATTGCGCCCGTGGCGTTCCATCTCCGCCACATCGCAAGAAGCGTCGATCGCCTGCTGACCTATGCCGAGAATCGCGAGCTAACGAACCTACAAGTCGCCGCCCTCAAGACGGAACTCGATTCGGGCGGGACGCGCAGCGAACTGTTTGAGGAATTTCGCGAAGCCATGGCCAGGAGCACCGAGCGGATCCGCGCCTTCATTCCGACGCGCTTAGAGGAGATGCGTAACGTGGGAAAGCGCAAATTGCCCACGACCGTCGGCGGCTTGCTGATTCACGTGGCCGACCATACCCAGCGCCACGTGGGACAAGCGGTGACGACCGCAAAGATTGTAGCCGCGCAGAGTACCTAATTGCGGGACTTGCCCGAATCACGAATGCCGACAGTTTCGCTTGCGGCAAACTGCGCGGTCTCGGTTGACCCTTCCAGAGCCATCGTCGACGCCGTGCCACCGGTGACGATTTCCTGGACCGCATCGAAATATCCGGTCCCTACAAATTGCTGGTGCTTCACGGCCTCATAGCCGTGCGCATCCTCGCTCTTGAACTCTTCATCCTGCAAGCGGCAGTATGCGGTCATGCCGGAATTCTTGTAGCCCCGCGCCAGTTCAAACATCGAGTGGTTCAATGCGTGGAAGCCAGCCAGGGTGATGAACTGGAACCGGTAGCCCAGTCGGGCCAGATCGCGCTGGAAACTGGCGATTGAGGCATCGTCCAGATTCTTTCTCCAATTGAAAGAAGGCGAACAGTTATAGGCCAGCATCTTTCCGGGGAACATCGAGTGCACGCCGTCGGCAAATTCCCGCGCTTCATTCAGGTCGGGAGTTGAGGTCTCGCACCAGATCAGGTCCGCATAGGGAGCGTAGGAAATCGCCCGCGCGATGGCTGCCCTGGTTCCGGAACGAACGCGGAAAAATCCTTCCGAGCTGCGCTCACCGGTGATGAATTCACGATCGCGCGGGTCAACGTCATTGGTTAGAAGAGAGGCAGACTCGGCGTCGGTGCGCGCGATCAATACGGTCGGGACTCCCATCACGTCCGCAGCAAGACGCGCGGCCACCAGCTTCTGAACCGCTTCTACGGTTGGCACCAGTACCTTTCCTCCCAGGTGTCCGCACTTCTTGGCCGAGGACAATTGGTCTTCAAAATGAACGCCCGCTGCGCCCGCTTCAATCATGGCTTTCATCAGCTCGAAGGCGTTCAGGTTGCCGCCGAATCCCGCTTCTGCATCGGCCACCAGCGGCGCGAGCCAGTAGGTTTCATTGCGGGCCTCGGAATGATGGATCTGGTCGGCCCGGATGAGCGCCTGGTTCAGGCGGCGCACAAGGTTCGGGACGCTGTCGGCCGGATACAAGCTCTGGTCCGGATACATCTGCGCCGCGTCGTTCGCATCGGCAGCCGCCTGCCAGCCGCTTACGTATATGGCCTTCAGGCCTGCGGCTACCTGTTGCACGGCCTGGTTCCCGGTCATCGCACCGAGGGCTGCGACGAAGGTTTCCGAATGAAGCAGACTCCAAAGGCGCTCTGTGCCCAGACGCGCAAGCGAATGCTCGATGTGTACCGATCCCCGCAATTGCTCGACATCCTGTTGAGCATAGGGTCGCTTGATGCCCGCCCAGCGCGGACTTGTCTTCCACTCGAGTTCAAGATTTGCTGCTCTGCCTGGATTGCTTGGCACCTTGGGTCTCCTAGCGAGTCGTATGGTTGCAAACAGATTCCTCGAGCCAACCGGGTGTTCACGCGCAGTCCACACCCCATCAAAGGTCCAAGCTGGGGACAAGCGAAGAGCAGGAAACTTCGCGTTCGGGCCGCTGCCAGAGTCAATCGCCAGGCAGCCGGCTCGGCGTGAGGACGTCGATCAATTTGTGCTGGGCTTCACATTCCGGTATCGGGGGTAACAAGAAAGATAGGACGAGGCCGGCGGTTCGTCCAACTGATTGTAATTATCACTCCGATAAGAATGTGTTATCGTGCCCGCAAGCAAGGAATCGCAGAGGGGGCTTATGCAAATCGACCAACTCGAGACATTTCTCGCGATTGTGACGTATGGCGGATTTCACAAGGCGGCAGAGGCTTTGCACGTAAGCCAGCCGGCGATCAGTGGGCGGGTCCGGGCGCTTGAGGCCTCGCTCGGGGCGGAGCTGTTTGCCCGCGGCCGGGCCAGGTCGTCGCTGTCCCCTGCGGGCAAAGCGCTCAGGCCACATGCCGAACAGCTCCTGCGCACCGTAGCCATGGCGCGGCAAGCCATTCATGAACTGCAGCCGCAGACGGCCGGGGCTCTGCGGATTGCTGCATCCCTTTCGGTATGCACCTACCTCATGCCGGACGTTATGCAGGAATACAAGGCCGCCCATCCGAAGGTGATGGTGCATTTAAGATCGGGAAACTCCGTGCAGGTGCTGAAAATGGTGCTCGAGGGCGAGGCCGACATCGGCGTGGCTCGCTCACTGAACCATCCGGAGGTTGAAACCATGACACTGCGCGATGACCCGCTGTTATTGGTGGGGCATCGCGCCCACCGGGCGGCAACCAAGCGACAAGTGCGCCTGGAGGAGATCGAAACCTGGCCGTTAATTTTCTATGATCGCGGCTCGAGCGACTGGACGCTCACCCAAGGCCTGTTCCGGCGTGCGGGACTGTTACCGAACGTTGTGCTCGAGGTGGAAACGATTGAAGCGGCCAAACGCATGGTCGAGCGCAAACTGGGTTTCAGTTTTCTCCCGCAGATCGCGCTGACGCAGGAGCTTCGCCAAGGCAAGCTGGTGTCGATCGAAATCGTCGACGCCGAACCGCTGAGGCGCAATCTCGACGTGATCCATCCGCGACTGCGTCCGCTCGCGAAGGAGGCGCTCGATCTGCTCGCCTTGCTACGATCTGCGGCCGATACGGCGCTCCCGGCTGCGAGACCAAGAGCCAGGCGCCGTCACAGCCCGGCAAGCTAGGCCTCGCGGTAGCCTGCGTCTATAATTGCGGCGCGGGAATAGGCCCGTCTCTCGCAACGGCACGGGCGCTTCGCATGCAGTCGGTCATCGAGGAGGATTCACCCGTGTACTACCAGCCCGGAATCAGCAATCATGGTCTTCCGCGCGATCCTTTCAAATCGTGCGTGATCCCTCGGCCGATCGGGTGGATATCCACCATCAGCCACGACGGCTTCGATAACCTCGCGCCGTTCAGCCAGTTCCAGAACCTGACGTTTGACCCTCCCTACGTGATGTTTGCGTCCAACCAGACGACGAAAGGGCGCCAGAAGGATACTGTCGTCAACACCGAGAAAACGGGCGAGTTCGTCTGGAACATGGCAACCTGGGAGCTGCGGGAGGCGGTGAACAGGTCCGCAGAGGAAGTTGCTCCCGAAGTGGACGAATTCGAGTTGGCTGGCGTCCATAAGGCGCCTTCCCGGGTCGTGAAACCCAGCCGCGTTGCGGAATCGCCGGTCCATTTCGAGTGCGCCTATCACCAGACGATCCGGCTGCCCGGCAATGGCACGATGGGATCAGTTGACATCGTCTTCGGCCGGGTGATCGGAATTCACATCAAGGACGAGGTGATCGGACCCGACGGCCGCATTGACGTTCTCAAGATCCGCCCCATTGCGCGGCTCGGGTATCACGATTACACCAGTGTGGAATCAATTTTCCAGATGGTCATTCCGGGAAACGACAAGCGCAGACTGGAAGGTATGGAAGGTTCGGCGCGGTTCTGAAGGCCGCTTGAATCCGGGTCAGGAAGCCTTTTCTTGTGCGGAGACGATGTACTCCGAGTACGGCCCTTTGAAATCCTCCACGCGGCCGTTCGCGAAATGCCAGATGCGCGTGGCGACTTCGTCAATCACGTCGTGATCGTGGGTCACCAGGAGCACCGTTCCCAGATATTTCTGCAGAGAAATATTCAGCGCGTTGATCGATTCCAGATCCAGGTGGTTGGTGGGCTCGTCCAGAACCAGGACGTTCGGCTTCTGCAGCATCAGCCGGCAAAAAATCAGCCGGGCTGACTCGCCACCAGACAGTGCGCCGGTCTGCTTCAAGGCGTCCTCGCCGCTGAAAAGCATCTGGCCGAGCAAACCGCGCAGCTCTTCCTGGGCCGCTTGCGGCTTGTACTGGTGCAGCCATTCGATCACGGTCATTCCCTTGACGATCGAATCGGAGTGATCCTGGGCGAAGTAGCCCACGGCCACATTGTGGCCCCAAACGACAGTGCCGCCATCGACGGGAAACTCCCTATCGGAATCCTCGACGAATCCTGTCGCGTTGCGTATGAGCGACTTCAGCAAGGTCGTCTTGCCGGAACCGTTTCGGCCCATCAGTGCGATTTTTTCTCCGCGATCCACATTCGCCGTGAACGGCTGGATCACCTTCACGCCATCGTAGGATTTTGCGATGCTCTTGATTTCCAGCGGATGGCGCCCGGAATGTTGATCCAGCTGAAAGCGGATGAACGGACGGGCGATATTGGATCGCGCAAGCTCGGCTGACTGCAGGCGCTCGACTTCCTTCTTGCGGGAAGTGGCCTGCGCCGAGCGCGTGCCAGCCGAGAAACGCGCAATGAACTCGTTCAACTGCGCAATTTTCCGCTCGCGCTGGGCATTTTCCGATTCGATGCGCGAGCGAATCGATGTCTTGGCGAGGACCATGTCGTCATATCCGCCGTTGTACATGATCACGGTTTGGTAGTCGATGTCCGCCGTGTGTGTACAGACGCTGTTCAGGAAGTGGCGATCGTGAGAAATCACAATCAGCACGCCCTCGTATTCGATCAGATAGTCCTGGAGCCAATGAACCGAATCGAGGTCCAGATGGTTTGTAGGTTCGTCCAGCAGCAGCGCAGGGGGGCTGCCAAACAGCGCCTGCGCCAGCAGTACGCGAACCTTCTGGCCGCCCTGCAGTTCGCGCATCTTCCGCTCATGGAGCGGCTCTTCCAGACCCAGGCCGTCCAGCAACACTGCTGCGTCAGACTCCGCCGTGTAGCCGTTCTCCTCGCCTACGATTGCCTCAAGCTCGGCCAGGCGCATGCCGTCTTTGTCGGTAAGCGCGTCGTGCGGCTTGGCATACAGCGCATCCCGCTCTTCGAGGGTCTTCCAGAGCCGCGCATTGCCCATGATCACGGTGTCGATCACGCGAAACTCGTCGAAGGCGAACTGATCCTGGCGCAAGATGCCAAACTTCTTTGGTCGCGTGACGTCGCCCTTTGTGGGCTCGATGTCGCCGGTCAGAATGCGCATGAGCGTGGTCTTCCCGGCCCCGTTGGGTCCGCTGATCGCATACCGCCGACCGGGAAAGAACGTGCAGCTCACTTCCTCGAACAAGATTCGGGGACCGAAGCGCATCGTAATGTTGTTAAGGGAGATCAAGGCTGTTAATTATATCGTGGAATCTTCGCCCGCGTAGTGCCAGCTAAGCCGGGCGTTGATTGATTTACACGTGCCCCCAGGGTCTAAGACGCAAGATTGGCCTGCAGTTCTGAAACCGAAAACGCCCGATTTGCCTTTACATCGACTGCGAACAGAGACCGCGGATCACTTCCGTGCGATAGCGTGTACTCACTTCCCTGAAACAGCTTGCCAAGGAATGCCTCAAGTTCCGGCTTGAGGGCTTCGCGGGTGCTCGAGCGGTTCGGAGCCATGATGCGATCGTTCACGTAGAGCTTGATTTCCCGCCCATTAAAGCGCAACTTCCCGCTCAATCTCGTTTCCGATTCCAGGCGCTCGAACGCCGCCAGCGCCGCACGCGCGGCTTGCCGGAGTCGGTCCTGATTGGAACCCTCAAGCGGCGCCTTACGATTATAGCGAACCCCCAGCCGATTGTCGGCATTGTCCACGCTGTAATTGGCCTGATGGCCGATCAGCACCACGCCGGGGCCTGCCTGCACGTGGCGGTAATCAGCCACGTCGAGCAGCAGCTCCTCGAAGATCTGGCCCTCGATCCAGCTGTGAAATACGGGAATGAGCGGCTCAAGGTCAACCTGCTCGGGATTACTCGCAAGGAGTTTGACATTTACGTGCTGGAGATTAATTGGAGAGGACATTCGGAAACTTAGACGCCGACGGTGGTCCCCATTTTGTTGTAGCAACTGTGAGCGGCGTCGATGAAGAGTTGGGCCTCGTCTATCAGATAGCGACTGGAATCACCGGTATACGGTTGATCCGCCTTCCGTTGGGCGTCAAACAGGTAGTTCGCAAACTTCCCTCCGGCGTAGGGATCCCAGAATTTCTGGGTGTCGTAAAGGCGCGTCCGGAATTCTCCGATGATTTCGCCGGGATCGTCGGAGATGTTCGGATAGCTGATTTTCACCAGCGCCTTTGCCGCGTAGATCATGGAGTGATAGGCGGTCTGTCCCGCTTTTTCGATCTGGCCGCCTTCAAGCGCAATCTGGGCCTCGAAGAGTTCCCTTTCGGCCGCGGCGAGGTCAAACTCAACCGACGACACGACTTCCCCGGCGCACTCGCCAACTCCCATATCGCCCAGCGTGTACTCCCGGGGATCGCCCCAGTCGCTGAAGAAGGAACGATCGGTCGGGTCAGCAGGCGGCTTCGCCAGATCCTCGAGAGCCTTTTTCAGCTCTACCTTTCCGATCCGCTTGACGAAGTCCTTAAACGTCTCTCCACTTGCGCGGTCGGCGACGTAGCGCTCGGTCAGGCGAGTGACGACTTGCGGAATGTTCTTTGACGGAATGGCGACGACGGGTAAACCGTACGATCCCCCGTTGTGTTCCCACTCTCCGCCAAGGACAACCTGGAAGTGCGGCACGGCAAAACCGCCCATCTTTCTGCTAACGCCGTAGAATCCGAGATCCGCCACATGATGCTGACCGCAACTGTTAAAGCACCCGCTGATCTTGATGTGGAGATGTTGCACGGACTCGTCCATCCGGAAACTGCTCTCGGCGAGTCTGGTGCGAAGTTCGCCTGCCAGCCCGCGCGAGGACGAGATCCCGAGCTTACAGGTATCAGTCCCCGGGCAGGTGACGATGTCGACGATTGCGCCCGCTCCCGGGTCGCCTAAACCCACCGCTTCGAGCGCCTTGTAGACTTCGGCGAGATCGCTCAGACTTACCCAGCGGATCACGAAGTTTTGCTCGACGGTCGTGCGAACGGTTTCCTTCGTAAACCGGCGAACGATGTCGGCGAGCGACCGCAGCTGGTTTGCGGTGATATCGCCCAGCGGCAAAGCGACGGTCACGACCACATAGCCGGGCTGCTTCTGAGGCCGGGTGTTGGTCTTAAGCCAGCGCTTGAAGCCGGCGGAATCAGTCGACGGCGATTCGCCGCCCGGCGTGAGCGGAAACTCGGTGAACTGCTCAGCGTCTTTCACGAAATCGGTCCAGCGAGGGTCGTGAGGAAGTGTCTTGCGTTCTTCGAGGACCAACTGTTTGAATTTCTCGATCCCCAGATCCTGAATCAGGAACTTGATCCGGGCGCGGTTGCGATTCTTTTTTTCGCCAAGCCTCGCGTACACTCTGGCGATTGCCTGGGTAAGCGGCAGGATTTCTCCCACGGGAACAAAGGAATCAAAGAGCTTGGCCATGTACGGAACAGCGCCGAGCCCGCCGCCGACGAACATCTGGAAGCCGCGCTTCTCCACTCCGTTTTCCATCTGAGTGGCTGCGATGAATCCAACGTCGTGAATGTTGGTCAGGCCGCAGGCATGCTGGGCGCAGCCGCTGAACGCAGGCTTGAATTTGCGGCCGAAGTTCTGGCAGTCCGGATGGCCCAGCAGGAACTTCGCAAGAGCCCGGGAGTACGGAGTGACGTCGAACGTCTCATCCTGGCATACACCGGCGTAGGGACAGGCCGTGACATTGCGAACGGCATTGCCGCAAGCCTCGCGCGTGGTAATACCGGCGGCGGCAAGGCGGCGCATCAGGCTCGGAGTGTCGTCGATGTGAATGTAGTGGAGCTGAAAGTCCTGGCGCGTGGTCACGTGCGCGATGTCGTCGGAGTATTCCTCGGCGAGATCGGCCATGGTCTCAAGCTGATCCGCATTGAGCCCGCCCCCGGGAATCTTGATGCGCTGCATGCCCGGGGCATCCCACATCGTATTGGGGCCTTTGGTTAGTTCGCCTGAGGGATAGTGAATCTCCTGGAATTTTGTGCCGTCATATCTCTGGCCGTTGTCGTACCGCTGCCCGTAGGTCCCTCGGCGAAGCCTGGTTTCGGCAAAGAGGCGCTCGTCGATCTTGCCCTGCTTGCGCAGAGTGATTTCCGTCTCGTAAATATCGACCTCCCGGGCCAGATTTTCCGGCATCTTTCCCGAGAGTGCGTCCTTCCAAAGAGCGTTTGAGGATTTCATCGTTGTCCGAGCCTACAAGAGTAACAAATCCATAGCCTGACTGCACCCTGACGAACCGGCACGTTATCTGACTTAATGAGATGTTGCACGGCGATGCAGGGATTCGAGATTGGGGTGGGGTGTCGCTTATAATACAGGGCCTGGAGGAGGGTCATGATCCAAGCGGCGACAAGTCTGCTGCTGATCGTCAGCGCTCTGTTTCCAATCGTGGATCCTCTGGGAGGCAGCCCGATCTTTCTCGCCCTCACCCGGGATTACGCATCGGATGCACGACGAGAACTCTCGCGCCGTATCGCGATCAACAGTTTCTTTTTGCTGATCGGATCCTACCTGATCGGGAGCCACATTCTCGCGTTCTTCGGGATTTCTCTTCCGGTGGTGCAAGTGGGAGGAGGCCTGATCGTCATTTCGGCCGGTTGGGCGATGCTCAAACAGGGGGCGGGCCAGGAGCACACGACGTCCCGCAAACACGTGCGACAGCAGGATCTGTACGACCGGGCGTTTTACCCGTTAACGATGCCTCTAACCGTCGGCCCGGGATCGATTTCCGTTGCCGTCACGCTTGGTGCGAACTCGCACCAGCACGGGTGGAACCTGCTCGCAATGCTTGCTGCCGTGATCGGCTCGGCTCTTATCGCGTTCAGCATTTTTCTTTGTTACGGTTTTGCTGACCGGCTGGCACGCGTCCTGGGAGAGACAGCCATGATCGTGATCATGCAACTGGCGTCGTTTCTGCTCGTCTGTATCGGTGTACAGATTCTATGGAACGGGGCAAAGCTGCTTCTCGCCTCAATCAATGTGGCCGGGCATTGAGCGAAACGCTCGGCGCTACCGCAAGATTTCTACAAGAAGCACCCAGGCATTCAAAACAGAAATAATAAAAACAGCAATGCAACCGGCGGCCACCCAGTAGGCTCCGCGCTCGCGATCCGCTGTCAGCAGGATTCCTCCAACGACGAAGGGCAGCACCTGAATCTGCCCGAGAACGGCGTTCAGGACTGGCTCCCACAATGGCCGGCGTAACCTCGCGCGCGCGGCAAATCCCTGCCTCGCGGACCGGATCTGCTGCGCCCAACAGCCAAGCCCGAAGGCCAGGATCTCGATCCCCAACGCCGGCGTCGGCTGATGAATCAGTGAGGCCATGCTCGACACCAGAATCAGCAGGAGCGTGCCGATCGTGGCCGCCGCTCGAGTCGGAAGGTGGGGCGACCGCAGGATGTGACTGATATTTACGGAAAGCGCGACGAAAACGAGGCCTGCAAGGGCCGCGGACGCACCCGCAGCAGCAACAAAGAAATCCGTCCACATTCGGCTAGTCTCGCAAACGGCTGGAGGCGAGCCGCTTCCCGTCGGTCACTTGATCGTCTTCATCCAGGCAAGTATGGGACCTGAGACCGTCGTATCCGGCGTGTCGATTGAAAACACGATGGACATGTGGCTCTCGCCCTTTGCGAGCAGCAGCGTCGGGCAATGGTCCGGGCCGTCCTTGCACAGTTCATCGTGCAACATGCGGTTAAACGGCATGACGCCTCCGTCGACGGCGGGATCGGCGCCGATGTCCAGGTCACCGTTGGCCAGCATGATTTTCACTGTCGTCTTCCTGAGTTCAGGAAGGCTCGACCGGGCAAGCCGGATAGCCGGGTCAACCGGGGGACCAAATCCAGGCCCACCAGGCCCGCCAGGAGGTGGCGGCAGTTCAGGGCCGCCGGGCTGTCCGGGAGCGCGGCCCGGGAGTGCGCCGTCTGAAGCCATGGCGCCCTTAGACCCGCAGGTCTTTCCGGCATCGGCAAGGATCGACATGGGATTTGAGCCTCCGATCGGCGGCGGCGATAGCGGCGCGATATCAAATGCCGCAGCGGACATGAAAATCACGCCCTTCACACCCACTCCGTTCGGCCCGTAGAGTTCCGGGTGGCCGATGTAGGTACCAAGCGGCATATTGCCGGCAGAATGAGCCCAGATAAAAATGCGTTCCGGGTTGCCGTGGTACTTCGAAATGTTCGCCTGGACCCACTGAAGCATCGCCGAGATGTCTTTCGCGCCGCCGTCCCAGACAGGACTGGCATGGCGTTGCATGTTCACTCCTACCATGCCGTTCTTGGTCGCCCATCTGGCGATGTTGTCGTAGAAGGCGTTGGCCTCCTTGTCCTGAAGTTCGATCTTGTTCCCGACTCCGCCCGGAACGTAGATCAGCACGGGACGCGAAGACGGGCCTTTATCCGCGGAGAAAATATCCACCACATCCCTGGGATTGGAGCCGAAGGAAACGTCCCGGACAATCGTGATTCCGGGATACAAGGGAGTCACGTCGCTAGTGATATCGTTTGCGGGCATCATTGGCCGGTAGAGTTTCGCCGTACAAGGCGGATCGACGATATGGCCCATCTTGATCAACTCTGTCTCGATGGCCGCTGGAACCTGTGCTCGGGCGACACCCGCGGTGAGCGAGGTGCCCAGCAACACGCCCGATGCGACGAGTAATCCTCGGATACCATAGCGTCGAAAATTCATTTCGGTTCCCCCCTGAATTGCACCGGGATGATATCACTTCACGAGTTCCGCTTCGAACCGATCACTGTCCCTGACGAATCGCGTGGCTGTTTGCGGCTGTGAACAGCGAGGGACTTCAAACCGGCCGGATTAAGAGCTTTCTCAGTTGAGTGAATCGTCGGCAGGGCCCAGGAATAAACACGGTTCCCATTGGGGTGACGTTGCGGACGGGATTTCGTGGTTCAGTGACGGACCGTGATTTTCTTGCCACGTCGAGCCCTCGAAGATAGCTGCGCGAGTCCGTGGAATTACAAGCAGGCATTCTCGAAAACCAACGCCAAGGTTTTTCGGAGAATCATTCAACGACCCAGATCGTGAATCCCTTGCCCTGGCGCAAAAACTCTTCCGCGGGGTCTCCATCAATCAGCTTGCCCAGCCAGGACAGCGACGCTTTGCCGATGACCACCGTGTCGCACCGACGCGCCTTTGCGAGTTTCAAGATCTCCTGGGTCGCTCGGCTGCCGTCCACGAGATAACAAAAGTGGGCTTCGATTGCCCGTCGTTTCAGGCCGCCGAGGCGCAGAACTTTGTTGGCACGGTCCAAGGTGCGTTGTTCAGTCATCTCACCCGCAGAGATCCATCGGGACTGATAGGCCAGAAGACGTCTCTTTTCCGCGCCCCTGAACTCAACCAGTTGGCGAGGTGGCGCGAGCATGCTGTGCGCGAGGCAGATGCTTACGTTCGGACGCCCTGCGGCCATTTTCGCCACATACTTCAATGCCTTCGTGGACGCCGCCGACTCATCCACAACAACAAGTAGCCTGTTATTTTTCATTTGGGTAGCGCCGACCGACGGCCTCGCCTGGGCACCGGCTACACGCTCGATGTCGGAACCCGGCTAGTTGACCGACGCAGCGGCCAAGATCCGGGCCATTTTTTCGAGCGTACTTGCGAACTCCGATGGCCTCAGGGCGGGCAACCCGAGGCACTGTCTTCCCTCATCGATCGCCGGCAGCCAGAAGCAGCTGTCCTCAAGCGGCAAGCAAAGGAACCCGGTGACCCGAAATCCAATCAAATTCCCCATCAGACCGAACCCGGTGCCATCGGGAAGATGCGTTTCGCTGAGGACCAGGTCAACTGGGATTGACCAGATCAGGTTGGACGCCGATCGCACGCTGTTGGCAACACGGCATCGAAATCCCCATCGATGCAGCCGGTCCGTCAAGGCATCGGCACTTCGAAAACTCTGCCCGACGAGCAACACATGTTTCCCGGCGAGTTTCATGGGGCCTCGCAACTAGTGGCGTTTCTGAGGCAGTGGTCGAAACGCCGTCGCGCAATCTTGTTACCGTTCTGATCGTCGTCCCCCTGGATTCGGTTCCAGGGGTGTATCGAATGCTTGCTCAGATGAGAAGTCCCGCCAGGGTCTTCAACAGCGAAAACAGTGTTCCACAATCAAGAAGTTCAGTGCCTCGCGGGGCTCAAACCCGAGCTGTTTGAGCCCCGTCGCTACTACTGGACTAATTAACCTCAGCTGCGTGGACGTAGCCGCCGATTTCATGTAGCAGCTCACGCGCAGATGCCGGAACGGCCACTCTGCCGCTAAGGATCTGATGGCGGTCGACTTCATCGCCATACATAGCCTTGTCGCCACTCTTATCGGCTTGTACTACTGCGCCTTCCAGGCTGACCCCGGCGAAAATGCCCTTGGTACGCGAATAGGACAGAATCTCCGCAGTCAGTTTGAGGTCGGTGCCAGCGGCTGCGTTGCGGCCAACCGGTCCGGCTGCCACAGATGCGTCCGCGCCCATCTTGAATTTGTCGCTCAGCAGACTGTGAAGCGCGTGATCATTCATGAACAGCATCACCAGGTCGGTCGAGGAGCCACCGATCTGATAACCCACGCTCCCGCCGTCGATCGCGATGAACATCGGAGCGCTCCAGCCATGGCCGGTGCGGCAGGTGGCCAGGCCTCGGCCGTAGCTTGCGCCGAAGATAAACGCGAACTTCACGTCTCCTGGAATGATGGCGATGCATTTCGCCGATTCCAGCAGGTCGGTCGGAATACCCTGGTCCGGAGCGTTCATGATCTCCGCGAAGACCTGGGCTGCTTTGTGAGTGCGATTAACGTCGTCCTCGCGGTCCGAGGCGACTGCAGTAAGAGTTACGAGTAACGACAGCGTTGTGAATACCAAAAGACGCTTGAACATTTGTTTTTCCCCCTTCAAATTTAAACTGGCGAGCTAGAGATGCACTGCTGATCGACCACTTATCGGAATGTTTTGCCCTTGCAGCCGCCGTGTCCGGACCGACGATCCATGTCCGGCTTCATTCCACGGCCTCGGGCGCTGCTTCGGCGCGTAACCGAGGTTGTCTCGCACGAAAGACCGCAATGCGCACATTTCCCGGCTTTGACAGACGCCGTTTTCTTCTTTTGCCTCCGGATCGACAGCGGGCGACCCAGCCAATATCCTAGTGATTGCAGATCAGGGTTACTGTCCAGAAAGGAACACATTTCAATCTCAGCAACAAAGCGGCGGCCTGAGATGGGGGGCGAAGCGGTCTAGCTTGTCTACGTCTATGCCGGGATTCATGAAACCAGAACCGCCGCAGAGAACGCGTGTCAGGGCATAACGGCCTTCGAGAGGATGTTTCGGTTCATTGATCTTCCCCGAAACTAGGGTCCCGCGTTGTACCAAGCATCAACAAAACTCGTCCCTCCGTCCTGTATCCTGAACGGTTGCGCAAGGACAGTCGAGCCGGACGGATAATTCACTAAGATGGCCTGTTCCACGCCAGTGCCGAAGCTTCCGAGCGGTCTTGCAATACCGCTCACTGTCGCAGAATTCGCGAAGAGGCTGAAGGCAGGCGCAAATTCCCGGCCGAAACCCACAATGCCGAAGTCGGCGAGGTCGCAAAAGCCGTTCGGAGTGGGGCAACCGTTAGGCTTCTCCGCGATCCATTCCGCAGAGGACTGCAGTGCGCCGGGCACGGAGGAACTCGTGGCGAACGACCAGCCCCGGGTCTGGTCTGTAAGGATCAGAGTAGCTTGCTGGCCTTCGTGATGACGAAAGCCTCCAGCGCCCCGGCTGCCGAATTTTACTTCTGCCAAGATCTTGTCTCCGGGTGAGACGCAGTCGGATTCGCACACGTTGTTCTCTGAGTAGTCGCCGATAAGAAGCGAATCCACCGGGTAGAACTCGAACCAGGCGTAGTAGGTCGGCGTGGCTGTTTTCGTTCCGTCCAGGCTCACACAGTCGGAGTCGGTCCCAATCTGCTCAACTGTGCTCGACGTCCATCCGTCGATTCCTGTCCAGAATGCGGCATAGCCGTCCGGTACGCTTGAGCACGTGTTGTCCACGAAGGGCACGACCCACGATCCTTTGACATCGGTTACCGAGCCGCTCGGACCCAAAATACCGTAGCCGCTCCAGTTAAAGCTTTCCGCTGTGGACGGGTCCCGCTGCTGGTGAAGCCGCATCGGAAGGTGATGTCGCCGTAAAGTGATCCGTGTCCCTTTAGCGTGCATCGGATTGCCGCCACTACCAAGCGGCAGTATGCCGACGACTATGACAATTAGCGCGAGGCCGTGTTTATAGAGGGTGTTACGCGCGGGAGTCGCCTGAGGTCGCTTCATAGGTCCTCCGTCGCTGAATCGTCCGGGCGCCAAATCTCACGAGCCATCGGAATTTCGTCGCAAGCCCGCTACTGCTCTGCCGGAGATTGGTAACGATTGTCTGACCCAGTCGCTCGTTCGGTGCACTTCACCGCGAGCGTACACCTCTGGTGCTAGTGCCACAACAGATTTGTCCCCGGCGCGGTTGCAACAATCGTACGTACCGGGAAAGTAGATGTTCTGGTGGCGAATGGGCCCGGGTTGTTGTTTTCCATTGAACCCGGGTGAAGGCAATGGCGGCGGTTCCCGCCCGGCCGGCTGAAATCCACTATTCACTGTGATCAGCGGTTGCTAGAATTCGCCCAACCATTGATGAGCCCTGCTGTGCAGACGACGATTCGCGGCCAAGCTGCCCTGATTAGCGCGCGGCTGGATCGACTTCCAACGACGAGATACATCTGGAAACTGGTGCTGCTGCTTTCACTCGGCGGTTGCTTCGAATTCTACGATCTCTTCCTGATGACCTATATCGGTCCGGGCCTGATCCGCAGCGGACTTTTTTCCGGCGCCTCCGTCTCGTTCTTCGGGTTGACGGGGCTAGCCACCTTTGTGTCTGCGACATTCGCCGGGCTGTTCATCGGAACGCTGGCCTTCGGATTTATGGCCGATAAGTTCGGACGCCGGACGATCTTTACGTACTCGCTGCTGTGGTACACCGCAAGCTCGGTCGTTATGGCTTGCCAGTCCACCACATCAGGAATCCTGGTCTGGCGAGTGATTACCGGCATCGGCATTGGCGTCGAGCTGGTGACCATCGATACGTTCATCGCTGAGCTCATGCCCAAGGAGATTCGCGGTCGCGCCTTTGCGATCAATCAGGTCGTGCAATTCACGGCCATCCCTGTAGTTGCGCTGATCTCTTGGCTGCTGGTTCCGCTCAACCCCTTGGGAATCGCTGGCTGGCGATGGGTCGTGCTGTTCGGATCGGTCGGTGCGCTGCTGATCTGGTTCATCCGAAGGAGCATTCCGGAGAGTCCTCGCTGGCTAATCGCTCGCGGGCGCATCCTGGAGGCGGAGCGCGCAGTCACGAATATGGAACAGCGGGTGGCGGCGGAGGTGGGCGCTGAACTTTCGCCCACCGTACTTACAGTCTCGACCGAAGAGCGACCAAGTGCTCGCGTCGAATTCGTTCAGATCTTTCGTCCGCCCTATCTGCGGCGGACGCTGATGCTCATGGTGTTCCAGTTGGCCCAGACCGTCGGCTACTACGGTTTTGCTTCCTGGGTCCCTACCCTGCTGATTGCCGCAGGCATCCGCACCACAGCCAGCCTCCAATATTCGTTCGTAATCGCCATTAGTGCTCCCCTGGGTCCGCTGGTGATGCTCGGCATCGCCGACAGGTTCGAACGAAAGTGGCAAATTCTGTGGAGCTCCGTCTGTATCGCAGGGTTTGGTCTTTTGTTCGCGCGCCAGACCGAGCCAGGTTGGCTCATTGTGCTAGGCGTGATGCTGACGTGTTCGAATAACTGGATGTCGGTCGCATTTCACGCGTATCAGGCGGAGCTGTTTCCCACGCGAGTTCGCGCGCAAGCCGTTGGTTTTGTCTATTCGTGGAGCCGCTTCAGCGCGATTTTCACGAGCCTCATGATTGGATTTTTTCTTGCACGCTTCGGCGTGGGCGGCGTGTTCGCGTTTATCGCGGCTTCCATGTTTGTCATTGTTGTTGCCATCGGTATTTTCGGTCCCCTGACGCGCGGCCTGGCGCTGGAGTCAATATCCCGTTGATGCGCAAGTGTGAGCCGGCTTGCGCCTCAAAACCCTGTTGCCAGGTGCTCATGCGAGGGTCGCGTCCCAGGCTGGTCGCCCAACTCTTCGTCTCGACTGGGTTGACTGGCGGGCCGATCGGCGGGGAGGTTTGGACGGCTGGGCAACCCGGATGCGGGGTCACACAACAAAGTAGCTAACAGCGTAGGAATGCCGACCGTGGGGGTAGGAACCTATGCGCTACGTCGTGGATCGTGTTCTAAGGCTACTTTCTCTTGCAGTCCTGGTTGTTCCCGTCTGCCATGCCAAAGATGCGTTGCGCGTCAGCGATTCGCTGACGCAAGCCAAGCTACGCGACGGAACATTGCTCGTGTCGCTTGGCGTTGAGAACACGACTGGACAGCGCTTCCGCGCGCATGTCGAACTTGAACTGATCGATCCCAAGGATGAATTGCAAGGCAGAGCCGCGCGGGATGAGGAAATCCCGTCCGGCGTCGGTAGGATCCCCCTTGAAATCCTTCTCCCAAATGTGAAGTCTAGCGATCTCGACGCCGTTTTCTGGTATCGCCTGCGCTACAAGATCTCCGCGGCGGAGGCCCGAGGCACGTCATTCGAGCCCGTATCGGGAATTCTCTCCGTTTCCGAAATCGCGCCCGAGATGTTTGAGCTTCAAGTCTCCTACCCGACGGAAGCGAAACTCGGTGCGTCTTTTCAGGCGGTCGTTCGAGCCGTGCAACCTGTCACGTCGCGGCCTGTCGCAGGTGTGAAGATTCAGGCGACGCTCGATGTGAGCGACGCTGACACACTTGAGCCGCTCAAGGCTTCGGCGACCACGGATTCGCACGGCTATGCGACCATCGAATTCTCACTGCCTCTGAAAACCGACGCCGCCATGCCTGCCTTGTCAGTCACCGGCAACAAGGGTGGATTCACCGCGACCGTCCCCGATGAAAACATTTACACCTACCGCTTCACAACGGTTCTTCTCAATAGCGACAAGCCTCTGTATCAACCGGGCCAGACGTTACACGCGCGAGTCCTTACGTTCGGCCCCGACCACCACGCCGTGGCTGACAAACCCTTGGAATTCCGAATCTACGATTCCGAGAATACCCTGGTCTACAAAACAGATCTGAAGACGTCACGGTTCGGAATCGCAAGTGCCGATTGGCCCATTCCCGCGAACCAGCGGCTGGGCAGCTATACCTTGCGGGCGGATTTCGGCGAAGCAGATAGTGAAGACGGCGGGGGCCGCGCCACTGTGAACCTAAGTCGGTACGAACTCCCGACGTTTACCGTCTCCGCAAAACCCGACCGTTTGTACTACCTGCCCGACCAGAATGCGGAAATTGAGGTTCATGCTGACTACCTTTTCGGCCAACCAATCAACCGGGGTCACGTGCGAGTGGTGCGCGAAAGTGACCGCGAGTGGAATTTCCGCGAGCAGAAGTGGGACATCGACGAGGAAGAAGCCTACGAAGGAGACACCGATTCATTGGGACGATACACGGTCCGACTCGACCTGACGAAAGAGCGTACGGAGGTATCAGACGAAGATTACGAGCGCTTCCGGGATTTCAGTTACACAGCTTATTTCACCGACCCCAGTTCGGGACGCACCGAACATCGCCGCTTCGACGTGCGCCTGACCAAGGAATCGATTCATATTTACGTCATTTCAGCTGGCCGTCCCGTGCGGACCAATCTGGCGGACCTGTATCTCTCGACGTTTTACGCAGACGGTTCTCCGGCGTCCTGCGAAGTCGATATTCGAACGGCGGATGTGAAATCGGGGGACGGCCTGGTCATCCAGCGCGGCGAGCCTCTGCGCACGATCCGTACGAATCGCTACGGTGTGGCAAAAGTCTACGGTCTCAAGGTCCCTGATGCACCAGATTCTGGTGACGAACCTTCTGTTCTTTTTCATGCTACCGACGCCAAAGGCGCTGGCGGCACTCACGTCGAGGACTTGCGATTCGATGGCACGCCCGCTCTGAGCGTAAATACGGACAAAGCTCTGTACCGCCCCGCGGATCCGATCGAGGTGCATCTTGTGTCTGAGGACCCCGATTCCACGGCAGTCGTGCAAGCAATCGCCGACACTCAGTTCGTCGCGTCGCAGGTCGTTCGTATGCACCGCGGCCGGGCCTCGGTCACCTTTCCTCCCAGTGAGAAATTTCAGGGGGCCGTAACGATTGTGGCCTACGAGCTGGGACTGTTGCCCGCAGGGAGGCTCGGTGAAACCTCGGCGAATGGGACTCATACGGTCCTATTTCCGCACGACACGTCTCTCACACTCGACGTGCACATGTCCAAAGCCTCCTATCGGCCCGGAGAGCAAGCGCGAGCGGACTTTCACGTTCACTCACCGCAAGGGGACGGCGCACCGGGCGCACTAGGGCTGGTGGTGGTCGATAAAGCCGTCGAAGAGCGCCAGCGAACCGATGAGGATCTTCATGCGGATTCCGGCTTCTATGCGTTCGAACAGTATCGGAACGGGGACTCGGAACTCGCGGGGATCCGCCGCGCCGATCTCGACAAGCTCGACCTGTCAAAACCGCTGCCCGACGGTCTAGAACTCGTCGCCGAAATCCTGCTGCAGCGAGGAGCCAATGATTCAATCAATGACGACAGCTCCGAGGTCGATACCGACCTGCACAAACTTTTCACTTCGCTCATTGACCCGCCGCTTGCGCCCGTAATCTCCGCCTTGCGGTTGCAGACGGCGTCACCGACGCCACTATATGGCGCGGACGGCATTCGGCGCTTACTCGGGTCGACGCAATTCCCAACTCTTCGCGATCCGTGGGGCGCCGCCTACCGCGCGAACATTCGGCCGGTCGGAGTCAACTACGACATTGAAATCCAAAGCGCGGGCCCAGACCAGAAATTTGATACTCGCGACGATTTTAAGGTCTACTCGACCCAGTGGCCCTATTTCGCTCAATACGATCGCCTGCTTCAGAACGTGATCGATGATTTTCACAAAACCACCGGCGGATATATCCGCGACACCCGTACGCTCAAGGCCGAACTCTCGCGCAAGGGGGC
>Ga0209008_1000298_pt1 | contig 19536 bp, 16 predicted proteins | sample JacPin_JW_Ref_O3_FD_187963 | JGI IMG/M metagenome (GOLD analysis project Ga0209008, IMG submission 187963) | Forest soil microbial communities from Algoma, Ontario, Canada - Jack Pine, Ontario site 1_JW_Ref_O3 (SPAdes) (version 2) | ecosystem: Environmental > Terrestrial > Soil > Boreal...
GACTGGCTGCCGGGCTGTCTTGCGCGCCTGCATATTCGTTCCGGGAAACGACGAACAGAACCAGTACGAGACCCAGCGCGATCGCCGCGCCTTGATAGAAACGCTTCATTCCGATTCCTCCTCAGACCTGCTATTTTCCCGACGATTCCCTAGCTCCGGATTTTACTGCAAAATCACTCGGGATGGCCCGACGCATCGCCACCGTCTGCATTGGCGCCGGTCGCCACGATGCGGACCGATTCTCCCGAGATGAGCGAGTCAGGCGGATTCGCAATCACCAAATCATCCGCCGTCAAACCCGAAACCACCTCGATTTCGCTGCCCATGTCTCGGCCGAGCGTGATTCTGGTGAGCGCGGCCCGGTTCCCATTCTGTACGGTGCCAACCTGCAGGCCGTCGGAGCGAAAAATCAGCGAGCTGACGGGCAAAATCAATGCCGGGGCGCCAGAGGGTATCTTCAGATGGACTTCCGTGTAAGCACCAGGAAGGATTTCACCGTGCGGGTTGTCCACGTCCACTTCGACAAGCAGCGTGCGCGAGGCAATATCAATCGCGTCAGAAGTTCGAACCAGCTTTCCCTGAAACCGCCGGCCGGGAAATTCCTGGAATGTCAGGTCGGCGGTGATACCTGGCTTCGCAGCCTGCGAATACTGCTGCGGCAAATTGATGTAGACGCGCATGATCCGTGTCGCCGCGATGTGAAACAGTTCGGTCGCCGGGCCTCCGTTGCCGGAATTGATCAGGTGCCCGACGTCGGTGTTGCGCGCGGTGATCACGCCCTCAAACGGCGCGTAGATCTTTTCGAAGGACTGCAATTCCTCAAGCCGTTTCACGTTGTACTGCGCCGACGACACCATGGCCTTCTTGGCCGCGAAATCGCCGTTGGCGTTGTCCACGTCTTGTTTCGAAACTGAATCAGTTTTCAGAAGATCCTGATACCGGTTTGAGGTGATTTCCGACAGATTGTAGTTTGCCTGGGCCGTATTCAAGTCGGCGCGAGCCTGATCGAGCTGCTGGTCCACTTCCGGCGTCTCGATGTCGGCAAGCAACTGCCCTGCTGTCACGCGAGCCCCGATGTCCACATACCACTTCTTCAGATACCCGTTCGTGCGGGCGTAGATCGGCGAGTCGGTGAACGCCTGAATGTTGCCCGGAAGGGTGATCTCCGAAACTGATCCGCCAAGCTTTGGATGAACGACGGAAACGGAAGGAACTGCCAAATCGTTCGTTTCGGTGCGAAGCGCCGCCTTGGCTCTCCAGCGCGGTACGATCCCCGCGACGACGATGGCCGCAATGATCAGGAGCGCCAGGATCGCCCACAACCCTCCCCGTTTCTTTTCTGGCTGCCCCGCAGCTGGTGCTGCCTGTTTGCCGTCCATGATGCATTCCTCTTGTTAAGATTGGCCGTTAATACTTTAGACGATTCTCGGCCAGCGTTCGTTTCACGCCGAGGCACCTGCCGAGGTGTCTTTTCGGTGCCAGCTGTGCACAATCGCGAATACCACCGGCACAAAGAACAGCGTCGCTCCGGTGGCAAACAGCAAACCGCCGATCACAGCACGGCCGAGTGGCGCGTTTTGTTCGCCTCCTTCCCCCATTCCGAGGGACATCGGAAGCATGCCAATGATCATCGCCAGTGCCGTCATCAAGACAGGGCGGAAACGCGTGTAACCCGCATCGAGGGCCGCTTCTGCGGGCGTTTTCCCGGCCTGTAGCTTTTCCTTCGAAAAACTGATCAAAAGAATACTGTTCGCGGTCGCCACGCCCATGCACATGATCGCACCCGTCAAGGCTGGGACGCTGATTGTGGTTCCGGTAACGAACAGGAACCAGACGATTCCTGCCAGGGCCGCGGGCAGGGCCATCAGGATAATAAATGGATCGAGCCACGACTGAAAATTCACGACAATCAATAAATAAACGAGAATGATCGAAAATCCCAGGCCGGTGAGCAGGCCGACGAATGACGAGTGCATCGTTTCGATCTGGCCGCGGACCAGAATCTGCGATCCGGCGGGCAAATCCTTCTTGGTTTGGTCAATGACAGAGTCCAGATCTCCGGAGACCCCGCCCAGATCGCGCCCGTCCACCGCGCCGAAGATGTCGATGGCATTTTGGATGTCATAGTGCGTCACCACACCCATCTCGGCGCCTCGAGTGAGAGACGCGAGATTTCCGAGAATTTGAGGCGTGGCCGTGCCGTCACTGGCATTCGCAACCGGAATGTTCTCAAGATCCTGCAGGGAGTTCGCAAGATACTGAGGCGTTTGCGTTGTGATGCTGTAGCTCACCCCGGTGCGAGGGTCGAGCCAGAATGCCGGAGCGGTCTGGAAACTTCCGCTGAGCGCAATCAGAAGGTTCTGCGCTACGTCGCGCTGGGTATAGCCGACCTCACCTGCCCGGGTGCGGTCTACGTCCAGATGCAGCTTGGGATAGTTGAACGGCTGCTGAATTCGCAGGTCGACCATACCCGGAATGAATTTCATTCGGTTCAGGAGGTTTTCAGCGAAGGAACGGTTGTGATCCAGGTCACGACCGACGATCTTGACGTCGATCGGAGCGGGAAGGCCGAAATTCAGAATCTGAGTAACGATGTCGACCGGCAACTCGTAGAAAATGACACCGGGAAAATCGCGCCCCAGATTCTTCCGCAGGGCGCGGACGTACCCTTCGGTCGGGCGATGCGAGTGTGCCAGCACGACCTGAATATCGGCATCCCCTGGACCGATAGGGGCCGAGGTGCTGTAGGACAGGTTCAGGTTGCTGTAGGGAAGCCCGATGTTGTCCAGAACCGTGTTGAATTCAGCGGAAGGAATCTCCTTCCGGATTTCCGTCTCGACGCGGTCGCACAGTGCGGCCGTGTCCTCGATCCGAGTGCCGGTCGGCGCGCGAAGATGCAAAATGAATTCACCGCTGTCAACGCTCGGGAAAAAATCCTCCCCCACCAGCGGAATCAGGGCAAACGAGAGCACGCAGAAGGAGAGAAAACAGACGACGAAAAGCTTGCTGTGGCGGACAGCCGCTTCCAGCAAGCGATGGTAACGATCCCGGAAATGCTCGAAGCCGATCTCAAATCTCGCCTGCATGCGCACCAGCGGATTTCGCGAACGTTCTGTTCGTTCCCGGCGCTCCTCCTCGTTCTGTTCGACCAGCAAGTACCGGGCCATCGTGGGGACCAGCGTACGGGAGAGCAGATAGGACGCGAGCATCGCGAACACAACAGCTTCTGCGAGAGGCACGAACAGATAGCGCGCGACGCCAGAGAGCAGAAACATCGGAACGAAGACGATGCAAATCGAAAGCGTGGAAACAAGTGCGGGCACGGCGATCTGGGAGGCGCCGTCCAGAATCGCCTGGATGATTTCCTTTCCCTGGTCGAGGTTCCGGTTGATGTTTTCCACTTCTACGGTTGCGTCATCCACGAGAATGCCGACGGCAAGAGCCAGGCCGCCGAGGGTCATAATATTAATCGTCTCACCGAGCGCGCTTAACACGACGAGCGAACTCAGCACCGACAGCGGAATCGATACGACGATGATCAGGGTGCTGCGCCAGCTCCCCAGAAACACCAGGATCATGAACCCGGTCAGGCACGCGGCAATCGCTCCCTCGCGCACGACTCCGGTGATCGAAGCCTTTACGAAAAGCGACTGGTCCGACAGAGGCTTCATGTCCACGTGCAAGGGCAGCGAGGCTTCGACCGCCGGCAACATCCTGTGGACTCCCGCGATCACATCGAGCGTGGATGCGTTACCCAGCTTGAGGATCGACATCAGGGCCGAGCGCTGTCCGTTGACCCGGACGATATTGGTCTGCGGCGTGAAGCCGTCCCGGACAAATCCCACGTCACGAATGTAAACCGTCGACCCATTTACGTTCTTTATCGGCAGATCATTCATTTCATTAACGGTTTGCGGGGAGCCGTTCATGTCCACCTGATATTCAAATGAGCCGATCTTGGCTGTTCCGGCGGGCAGAATGAGGTTCTGCGCATTGATCGTATTCACGATGTCCAGCGGCGAGAGCCCCTTGGCCTGCAGCGCGGTGGTGTTGAGGTCCACCATGACAGTGCGCTGCTTGCCGCCGTATGGATAAGGAATCACGACGCCGGGGACCGTAATCAGAGCGGTGCGGATGAAATTCTGGCCCATGTCCGCCAATTGCTGTTCATTCAGTCCGGGAGCGGAGAGGCCCAGTTGGAGGATCGGCACGGACGAGGCGCTGTACTCGACGATGAACGGCGGCGTAATGCCGGGTGGGAGCGTCCGAACCGTACTCTGGCTGATCGCCGTCACCTGGGCGATTGCAAAACCCATGTCGGTATGCGGCTGAAAGAAAATCTTGACGACACCGACGCCGGCCAACGACTGCGATTCAATATGGGCGATGTTGTTGACAGTGGTGGTTAGGGAGCGCTCGAAATTGAATATGACCCGGTTGGACATCTCCTCCGGGGACAGCCCGGTATATTGCCAAATGGCGGTGATTACCGGGATGTCGATATTCGGAAAGATGTCTACGGGCGTGCGCGCGATCGAAACCACGCCCAGGATCAGAATCAGAATCGAGGCGACGATAAAGGTATACGGACGGCGTAAAGCAAGTCGAACAATCCACATCAGTTCAGCGCTCCAGAGGTTCGTCTATTATGACGCGTGGACCACGCACCCGGATTCCTCAATATTCTCCTTCGTTCCATTATCGCACGCGGGATTGGAAATCTAAATCCGGGCGGGCGAGTACACAGGCTTGACGAACCCCTTGGCTGCAGCCAAAATATCTATTGGAAGATAGGACCCTTGTCGGAGGGAAAATCTGGTGGCGGTGACCACGCTCAACATTCTTCTTCTCATTCTTCTTGCTCTGGCTGCGGTCCTGTGCATTTTCGGCCCGTTGACCGCTTTGGGCGTGATGTTTTGGCACTGGCACAAGGAATTGAAGGAAACCTCCCGTTTACGGGTAGCGAGAACCACGCAAATCAAGTAGCGACAACCAGCTAAAGACCCACTAGGTTAAGACATCCGCGAGGCCACCGAGCGCCCCCCGAGCTACTTCTGGGAGATATATTTCTGTGTTGAGGTGAGGCCTTCCTGCGCGGCCTCCATTTGGCGGACCGCGGGCGCGAGATTGTGTCGCTCAAAGCACTGCGCGATCGCTTTCCCGATCTCCTCGTACCGGCCGGTTGCCAGTGCGACCGCACTCGGCCCGGCTCCGCTCAACGCAATTCCCAACAGACCGGGCATGCGCGGCAACGCGAGCACCTCGGCCAACCCCGGAATGAGTGCCTGGCGCGCCCCCTGATGGAGCCGGTCTTGCATCGCGTCCCACAGGAGTTCATAGCGGCGCTCTTCGAGCGCAGCAACAAACAGCGCCGACCTCTGCAAGTTGAACACCGCGTCTGCCCTCGGGATGCTCGCCGGCAACACCGCGCGCGATTTCTTGGTTTCCAGCTTCACGCTCGGCGTGACAACGATCAAGCGAATCACCTTTGGCCACTGTTTGCGGATTGCTGCAACAGTCCCGTCCGGGCGGCTGAAGGTCACCACCAACCCGCCCAGCAGCGCTGCCGCAACGTTGTCGGGGTGGCCTTCCATCTCGGTTGCATAACGCAATGTCGCGTCCTTCGCGATGGCCCGGCCGGAGACCGCAAAACCCAGGGCAACGCCCGCGACTGTCGCCGCAGCGCTGCTGCCGAGTCCTCCTGCTACGGGAATTTCGTTTTGCACCGCCAGCCGCACGCGCGGCAAGGGGAACCCTTCGCGCTCCGCCGTATGGCGCATTGCACGGAAGATCAGGTTTTCATCGGGGTCGCTGGGGAGCTCTGAGGTGCCGCGCACGCCGCGACTTCTCGCCAAAGCCCGCCCTTCGGGCTTTGCGAGCAGCGTGGCCCTCACGCTCAGATACATCTCCAGTGCAAGGCCCAGGCAGTCAAATCCCGCGCCCATATTCGCCGTGGAAGCCGGCACGCGCACTTCAAACGAACTTTGCCGGGACGCAGTCATTGGGTTGGTGGTGTCGCAAAACATTCCTACCGGCGTCTGGGGATAACACGCTCGGAACTATGCCGGTTGCTCGTCATCACTATCTCCGTGAACGGTACTGTCGCTATCGTCGTCGCTCCAGAGCCGCCAGAATCGCGGCCTTATTAGCAGCCACGCCCTGGGGAGAATTCTGGAATGCCCCAAGAATCGGCTGCGCTGCCGCAGAGCCAGCCTTCGCGCCGGGATCAACCGACAGCGTTCCCCGGTGATATGCGCTCACGTAGTCCGGATCCTTCAGCATGTGGCCGGTCAGCACGGCGATCGCGTTCTCATCGGCCCGAATGTGCCCGGCGGCGACGAGCTTCTTGATTCCCGCGACTGTGGTGGCCGATCCCGGCTCGCAACCAATTCCATCGCGGCCGATCATGGCTTTCGCGTCGGCGATTTCCTGTTCGCTCACGGAGATAATTTTTCCGCCCGAGCGCAGGACCGCTCGGAGCGCCTTTTTCCACGACACGGGCGCTCCAATTTTTATCGCCGTAGCCAGCGTCCGCGGATTTTCGACCGGAGCCATGTTCTCCGGGAGATTTGCACCCCTGCCGGCCCGCTCCAGATCCAGTGTTGCGAACAATCGTGCCACTGGCGCCGCGCCTTCGGCCTGAATCACGCTGAGTTTCGGCAGCCGGTCAATCATGCCAAGATCGAGCAACTCCTGAAAACCCTTCCCCAGCGCCGTGCTGTTGCCCATGTTTCCGCCGGGAACCACCACGTGGTCTGGAACCTGCCACAGACACTGCTCCATCATCTCGAAGGCAACCGTCTTCTGTCCCTCGATTCGGAACGGATTGATCGAGTTCGCCACATAAATCGAGGGGTCATCGCCGAGCTCCTGAATCAGGCGCATGCAGTCGTCGAAGTTGCCGTCGATCTCACAGACCAGCGCACCGTAATCTAGGCTCTGCGCAAGCTTCCCCGCCGAAATCTGCCCTCGGGGCAACAGCACCGCCGATTGCAATCCGGCCCGTCCGGCGTACGCCGCCAGACTCGCTGATGTGTTTCCAGTGCTCGCGCAGACCGCCGTGCGCGCGCCCAGCACCACGGCCTGCGTGATGGCGGTCGTCATGCCGGTGTCCTTGAACGAGCCGGTCGGGTTGCAACCCTGATGCTTCAGGCGCAAGTTGTCCAGGCGGCAATAATTCGCCGAGCGTGGTCCGTGATAGAGCGGAGTATCGCCTTCGAACAGCGTGACAAACGGGATGGGCTCATCGAACGGCAGCATTTCCCGATAGCGCCACACGCCGCTTATATCCAGTGGATCCCGCGAAGCAGCGCGAGCCGCCCAGAGCTTGCGCAGCGCGGCCGGATCACGGAAGGCATCGAGGTTGCAGTCGATCTCAAGCGTCCCGCCGCATCGCGGACACACGTAGATCCGCTCGCGAAGACCGTAGGAGGCGCCGCACCGAGAGTCAATGCAGCGCTGCACGGCCTTCTCGACTGCCCGGTCGGCCGCCGGCACGGATTTTTCCGTCATTTCAGGAACCTTTACCCTTCGATCCCGCCAGACCGAATTCACGGTGCGTCGCTGCGAGCGCCGCTTTCATTTCTTTCTCGAATACTACAAACGAAATGTTTGTTTCCGACGATCCCTGCGCGATCGCGATGATGTTGACGTTCTCACGTCCTACTGCGTTGAACGTCCGTCCGGCTACGCCCGGAGTGCCGCGCATGTTTTCGCCCACCACGGCCACAATCGCGATGGTCGCATCCACGGTAATATGTTCCACTTTCTCGTGCGCCACATCCTGCGCAAACTCCTTGCGCAATGCGTCGACCGTGCGCTTGGCGTCGGCTGCAGCGACGATGAAGCAAATGTCGTTCTGCGACGATGACTGCGAGATCAGCAGGATGCTGGCACGTACTTCCGCCGTCGTGGAAAACGTGCGGCCTACCACATCGGTCAGACCCACGATTCCCGGCCCGCCGATGGTTATCAGCGCAACGTCGCGGATCGCGGTGAGCGCTTTCACGCCCCCGCCGTTGGTGCGTCCCTTGGGTGTGATTTTCGTACCCGTTCGCTCCGGCGTAAAGCTGTTCCGAATCCATACCGGGATGCCCGCTTGCGCCACCGCGTGCAGCGTCTTGGGATGCAGCACTTTCGCCCCGAAGTATGCGAGCTCGGTCGCTTCGCGATAGGATATTTCCGGGATGGTGCGCGCCTCGGGAACCAGCCGCGGGTCCGCCGTCATCACGCCATCCACATCGGTCCAAATGATCACCTCGCCTGCACCCAGCGCAGCGCCCAGAATGGTCGCCGAGTAATCCGATCCTCCGCGACCGAGCGTCGTCAATACGCCGTCTTGCGTCGCGCCGATGAATCCGGTGACCACGGGAACCACGGATTCTGCCAGCAGCGGCCGCAGCCGCGCCTCGGAGCGCTCGCGCGTGCGGTCCATGCGGGGATCGGCGCCGCCGTGGCTTGAGTCGGTCACGATCAGTTCAGTCGATTCAACCGGTTCGCTCGGTGTTCCCAATTCCGAGAGTGCGCCGGCAACCATGGGCGCAGAAAGTCGTTCTCCCAGGCTTGAAATCGCGTCCAGCGACCGCGGAGTCAGCTCCCGCAGCATCGCGGTGCCCCGGCAAAGCCGCTCGCCTTCGTCGAAGATCTTGGCCAGGCATGCGGCAATGCGCTTCCGCTTGGCCTCGTCGTGGATCAGCGACCCAAGCGCAGTCTCGTGCTGAAGGCGCAAGGAAGCAAATATCACCTCCACCTGCTTGCCCTCGGCCAATGCCGAAAGGTTTGCGGCGTCAATCAGCCGATTGGTCACACCGCTCATCGCCGAAACGACGGCGACGATGGGGCCTTCTACAGTCGCTCCCTTCAGGATTTTAGCGACTCGCGCGATGCACGAAGCATCGCCCACAGACGTGCCGCCGAATTTCATCACCCGCAGTGGCTTTTTCATGTGTTAGGAGGATCGGGCGCAAAGCATTTCGAAGTGGCCTGATGCGAAAACAACCTGGCGTTTACGATGGCCGCGCCTTCAAAAACTATACACTATGCGGGCAAATGCGCGCGACGGCTGTTGCAGGTGAATGTTGCAGAAAAACACACGGGAACAGGCTTTAAAGGGCGTGATGTTTGATTACGGCCGTCCGCTGGCCAGGCCCGAGGGGACCTGGCCAGGACAGCCACACTTTCGCGGGTTGTGATTAGCGCTGGGCCACGAGTGCAGTGACCAGGGTGCTGACCTGCGGCGTCCCTAGCCCGGTGACGTAGTCATATCCGGCGGAGGCAGTGCAAATGACGCCGCACGTGCCGTTGGTACCCTGGGTCACGGCGCGGAAGTCAGTTTTCAGACCCGTCTTGGCCAGGGTGTACAGCGTGGTATCTGTGCTGGAGAGAATGGATTTGCGTTGTGTAACTCTCATTGAGTTGGCAATGGCAATCAATGCGGCCCATTGCGGAGTGCCCGCGCTGGTGCCACCCACCTGAAACCATCCGGAGTAGCCGCTGACACCTACTGAATCGTAGACCGCGTAGCCGGTGCCGGGATTGGCGTTGTAGGAAACATCTGGGGCGCCCCGGTAGCCGCGCGAATCGTCCGGTATCCCGAATTGCGCCTGAAACGATGGCTCCCGCTCATACACACTCAGGCCACCGCCGCTGCCGTCCCACGCCGTCTCGCTCTGATAGCTTCCGCTCGCGCTCAGATACAACGACGTTCCGCCGACTCCGATCACATCAGGCGAAGCTGCCGGATACGCCACCCCAGTTCCTGCGTCGCCCGAAGCCGCCACATAGGTCACGCCGTTTGATACGAAATTCCTGTCCATGCTCGTCTCGCCGGAAAATTCTCCCACCGTCCAGCTCATCGACACGGCGGACGCGCCGTCGCGTACGGCGACGGTCACACCATTGACCAGGTCGGTGAGGCTATTGCTCGGTGTTTCCACCAGAAGGATCGTTGCCTTCGGGGCGATGGCATGCGCCCATTCCACGTCCAGAGAAATTTCCACGGCCCAGTTGGCGTTCCCCGCGGGCTGTTTTCCATTTGAATAGACTTTGCGGAAGCAGCCGTTGCTGCTGGTGCAAGCTGGCAAACCGAATTGGGCGCTGAATACGCCAAGATCGGATGCGACATTGGCATCATCGTAGGCGTCGACGATTCCGATTGTCTGCCCGGCACCCTCGTTCGTCACTTGATCAAATCCGTAGGCGTGGCGCACCTGCGCCGGAGCAAACGCTGTTGACGGAGGACCGGCCGGAGCGCTCGTTGCCGACGTGACGTCCGGTGAATAGATCGAATAATGAGGGCGCATGAAACTCACCGGGCTCTCGCCGCCTTCGGTGAGGCGAGGCAGGTTCGTAATCACATGCTGTGCGTGGAGCGGCTGGCCAAACAGCAGTGCGCCGGACAGAACCATCAAGCCGAGTGTGGCCTTGCGGATTCCCTCAGTACCCATTTCAATTTCCCCCGTGTGGAAGGCCCCTTGCGGTCGGGACCCGCTTCCTTGCTTCTTCCAACGGGGATCAGAGTACGGTCCGGGACGGGTATGCCCTATAGGCCAGGATTACCAAACCAGTGGTACGAAAGTTCAGGCCGTATACCTGTTCCTGTGGGCGCGGGCGGTCTATAACTGTCATGTTTGCAGTTATTTACAAATAATTCACAGGATGAACGGCCGCACTTGGGAGCTATCGGCGGCCGAGGCCGGTTTTGTCAGCAGCGAGCTTCCCGGTGTAAATTGCCATTCCCACGGCCGCGTCCATTCCGGCGCGTTCCAGGGCATCGACCTCGCGCATGCTGCGAATTCCGCCTGCAGCAGTAATAGGCAGCTTGGTGACGCGCCGAAGCTGCCGAAACCATGCAAGATCGGTGCCCTTCATCGTGCCTTCGTTATCCACGAATGTGGAAAGGAAGCCAGAACAAAACGGTTCGAGCTCCGGAATTACATCCGCGGGCCGCAATTTTAGTCGTTCGCGCCACCCGCGCACCACGATTCGGCCGCCTTCGGTATCCAGAGCCACGATGACGTGTTTGCGTCCGACGCGAGCGACCAGTGAACCCAGAAAATCGCGGGCCACATCGCCATCTTCAAAGGCCGCGCTGCCGACGATAATTTTTTCCGCGCCCCAGGAAAGAATTCTCTCGGCGCGAGCCACCGTCCGTATTCCGCCGCCGACGCGCACCTTCCGGTCTCCCCGCTGGCACAAGAGCTTGATCCAAGACGCGTTCGAACCTTTTCGCATGGCGGCATCAAGGTCAATCACATGCAGGATCGGGTATTCGCGGAAGCGGTCGAGCAGGCCCAGAACGTCGTCAACTGCCAACGCCCGCCGCCTCCCGCGCACCAGCTGGACGGCCTTTCCGCCTTGAAGATCGATACAGGGAATGATCATCGCGTTATGGGTTCATGCGGATCGGCACGCCGCTTGCGGACAAGAAATTCTTCAGGGCCGCAATCGAACGCGTCTCCTGATGGAAAATCGAAGCGGCGAGCGCGGCATCGGCCCGCCCGGCGGTGAACACGGCGAGGAAATCTTCAAACGTGCTTGCCCCGCCCGATGCGATTACGGGCACCGGCACCGTAGAAGCGATCTTCGCGGTCAGGTCACAATCGAATCCGCTGCATGTGCCGTCGCGGTCAATCGAAGTGACCAGGATCTCTCCGGCTCCGCGCGACACTGCTTCGGCGGCCCACAGTGCCGCGTCAAGCCCGGTCGCGTCCCGCCCGCCGCGCGTGTAGGCTTCCCAGGAATCGCCAGAACGTTTAACGTCGAGTGAAAGCACCACGGCCTGCGCGCCGAACTGTTGCGATAGCTCCGAAATTAATTCCGGCCGCTCGACTGCCGCCGTGTTCACCGTCACTTTGTCGGCGCCGGCGCGCAAAACCGCCCGCCCATCCTCCATCTTTCTGATTCCGCCTCCTGCCGTCAGGGGAATATTCAGTTGTTGGGCCACTCGCCGAATCGTTTCCAGAAACGTCGCGCGTCCCTGCACCGATGCGCTGATGTCGAGCACCACAAGTTCATCCGCGCCTTCTCGGTTATAGCGCGCGCCGAGCTCGGCCGGGTCGCCCATGTCGCGCAGGCCTTCGAACTCAATTCCCTTCACAACTCGGCCTGCGTCCACGTCAAGGCACGGGATGATTCGGCGGGCGAGCGTCATTGGATGGATTCCAGGAAATTGCGCAAAACCTGTGCTCCGGTCTGGCCTGATTTTTCCGGATGGAATTGCACGCCACGCAGGTTGCCCTGTTCCAGCACCGCCGAGAACGGGAAACCGTGATCGCAGGCCGCGACGGTGGGCTCGGCCGAGGCCGGCGCCGCAAATGAATGAGCGAAATAAAAATACGCGTCTTCAGGAATGCCGCGAAGCAGCACGCTTGCCTTCGTGCGTCGGATCTGGTTCCAGCCGATGTGCGGAGATTTCACGTTCGTGGGCAGCGCGCGAACTTGCTCAGGAAAGAATCCGAGACCTTTGTCCCCGGGCGCTTCCTCGCTGGAAGCAAACATGGCCTGAAGTCCCAGACAGATTCCCAGAATCGGAACACCTGCCTGGTAGGCGGCGCGCAGCGGCTCGGCCAGGTTCCTGTCGCGCAAGCCCGCAACGAATGCCGCAAAGTGGCCGACGCCCGGCAGCACAATCGCCGTCGCGGCGTCCAGCTGCGCGGGCTCAACCGCGCGTTCGGTCTCGGCGCCCAGCCCCCGCAGCGCGCGTTCGACCGACGGCAAGTTCCCGGCGCCATAATCCACGATCGCTATCTTCACAGCAGCCCCTTGGTGGACGGAAGCACGCGCCGAAGCTGCTTGTCGCGCGTCACCGCGAAACGCAGCGCTTTCGCAAAGGCCTTGAAGATGGATTCGACCTGGTGATGCGATGACCGGCCGTACACCAGCTTCAGGTGCACGTTCGCCGCTGCCGCGTGAGAAAACGCACGGAAAAAATCCTCCATCAGCTCGGTCTGAAAGTCGCCCACGCGCGCCGCCGAGACTTTGAAGTTGCAGACACAATACGCGCGGCCGGAGAAATCAAGCGCAGCCGCCGCCAGGCAATCGTCCATGGGCATCAGGAAGTAGCCGGCGCGCAGGATTCCGCGCTTCGATCCCAGAGCCTTCTTGACCGCTTCGCCCAGAGCGATGCCGACGTCCTCGATGGTGTGGTGCTGGTCCACGTCCAGGTCTCCGCGCGCCACCAGATCCAGATCCAGGCCGCCGTGGCGTGCGATCTGTTCCAGCATGTGATCAAAGAATCGCACGCCCGTGGCGATGTGCGACTTTCCGCGGCCATCGAGATTCAGCCGCAGGCGGATGTCGGTTTCCTTCGTGGCCCTCTGCAAAGCTGCTTTTCTCATATGATTTCTTTCAGTTCGCGCAACAGCCGTCGGGTCTGCCGGAGGGTTCCCAGCGTGATGCGGACGTACCCCTCGCCGTCGAAGTCACTGGACCGGTCGCGGACGAGTATTCCCTTGCGTGCCAGTGCCGTTACAATTCGCTTCGTTCGCTCGCCAAAATGCACCAGGACGAAATTGCCCGCGCTCGGAAAGCATTTCACTTCCAAGCGCCTCATGCCGATGGCAAATTCCACGCGGCTGCGCCGCACTTCGCGCACCGTCCGCGCAAGGAAGGCTCGATCCTGCATGGCTGCTTCGGCAGCCACCAGCGCGGCGGCATTCACTGGATAGGGCGATTGAGCTTTTCTCAGGGCTGATCCCAGCTCGCGATGAACAAGGATACAGCCGATCCGCAGACCGGCCAGCCCGGCAGTCTTTGAAAACGTACGCGTGACGATCAAATTTCTGTGCCGTCGTAACCAGGGGATCACCGTGACGCCGGAAAACTCGAAATAGGCTTCGTCAACGACCACCATCGTATGCGACGCGGCTTGCAAGATTTTCCGCAACTCCGGGCGGGACAGCAGGTTGCCCGTGGGGCTGTTCGGATTCGGTAGGAACAAAACCCGCGGACGCGCCCGGAGCGCCGCGAGTACCCTTTTCCATGGAAAAGACATGGAGGCGTCATAGCGTGGTGCTACGATCTTCGCTCCCGCCAGTTCTGCGTAAAATCGATACATCGCATACGTTGGCTCAACCAGCAGAACGGTGTCTCCGCGCTCAACGAACGCATTTGCCACCAGGCTCAGTGCTTCGTCGGTGCCGTTTGTCAGCACGATTTCGGAGAGCTCGACGCCAAAATACCGGGCGGCCTTGCGGCGCACCGTCTCCTGTTCCGGGTATGCGGAAATGGATGCGGAGGTTAGTTTCGCAAGTGCCGTGCGCACGGCCGGAGAGCAGCCGATGGGATTTTCGTTGAAATCCATGCGGAGTTTATCGGTGCGTCCTTCCAGCGGCGGATGATAGGGACGCATCCGCTCGACAGCCTGCCGCACCCGGATCGCGAACTTCATTTCCGCACCTCGACCGACTGCGCATGCGCGGCCAGGCCTTCGGCGCGCGCGAACTGCTCGACCACTGGCGCGAGCCGCCGCACGCCCGCGCGCGACACTTCCTGCACGCTAATGCACTTCACGAAATCCGAGACGGACAGACCGCCGCGCGTGCGCGCGATGCCGCCGGTCGGCAGCACGTGGTTGGTGCCGCTTGCATAATCACCGAACGACTGTGCGCTCCAGCTGCCAAGGAAAATGCTTCCCGCGCTCTCGATGCGATCAAAAATGGCATCCGCTCCGCCGGGCAGGCTCAAGTGTTCCGGGGCAAACCGGTTCACAAATCCTGCCGCAGCCGCGAGAGTTTGCGCTACCAACACCGCGCCATTTTTTGTAAGCGAGCGGCGCGCGAGGTTTGTTCTTGGTAGATCGGCCAGCTGCCGTTTGATTTCGGAAGCGACGGCCCGCGCAAGACGCACCGAAGTGGTCACCAGCACAGAAATCGCGTCCGGATCGTGCTCGGCCTGCGCGATCAAGTCGGCGGCAATAAACCGCGCATTGCCTCGGACGGCTAAGACCAGCGCCTCGGTTGGACCTGCGAGCATGTCGATTGCGCAGTCGTTGCTGACAAGTTTTTTCGCAGCGGTGACGAAGCGGTTGCCGGGCCCGAAGATTTTGTCCACGCGCGGGATCGAGCGCGTCCCATAGGCGAGCGCCGCGATCGCTTGCGCGCCACCCACGCGAGCCACTTGACGCACGCCGAGTTTCTCGGCGGCAGCGAGCAGCGCCGAGCCCGGCTGCGGGCTGGCGACGACAATTTCGCCTACGCCGGCTTCCTGCGCCGGGATCACCGTCATCAGCAGCGTCGAGACCAGCGAAAAGCGCCCGCCCGGCAGATAGCATCCCACCGATCCGATCGCCCGGACGCGCTGCCCGGCGCGCACTCCTGGCTCGACTTCGATCGTCCAGTCCTGCGGCTTCTGCCGCCGCGCGACGGTGCGAATGTTGCGCTCGGCATGATCAATCGCGGCCAGAAACTCGCGCGAGACGCTTTTTCGAGCTGCAAGCATTTCACCGTGCGATACCCATACAGTTCGCGGACCAAGCGCCAGCCGGTCAAACCGGTCTGTCCAGGAAAACAGCGCCGGATCCCCGCGGCGCCTAACGTCTGACACGATGCGCGCGGCAACACGTTCTGCTTCGCGGCTGCTGGCGCGGCGGGAGGCCAGAATTTTCCTTTCATTTCGATCCGTCAACGGAAGAATGCGCATCAATACACGACCTTATTTAGGGGATATTCGACTATTCCTTCGGCGCGCGCTGCTTTCAGCTTGGGGATCAGCTCGCGAACCGTTTTCTCTTCGACGATCGTGTTGATCGCGACCCACTGCGGGTCGCTCAGCTGCGCGATCGTGGGATTGCGTAGCGCGGGCAGCGCGGCCAGCACCTTCTCCAGGTCGTCGCGGCGGACGTTAAGCATCAATCCCACCCGGCTATAGGCCTTGATCGCGCCCTCCAGCAGCATTGCCATGTGGGTGATTTTTTCGTTTTTCCAGGTATCTTTCCGGGCAGCGCGGTTGGCAATCAGCCACGTCGCCGACTCAAGCAGCGTATCCACCACGCGCAGATGATTGGCTCGAAGCGACGAGCCTGTTTCGGTGACCTCCACAATCGCGTCGGCCAGCTGCGGGACCTTCACTTCGGTCGCGCCCCAGGAAAATTCCACGCGGGCCTTCACCCCGTGCTTGGCGAGGTACCGCTCGGTCATCTTTACGGCTTCGGTCGCAATCACCTTTCCTTCCAGGTCGCGCACGCTCTGCATGGGCGAATCCTCGGCCACGGCCAGCACCCAGCGCACGCGTCCGAAACTCGTCTTGGAGTAAACCAGTTCGATCACCTCCTCGACGTCCGCGCCGGTTTCAAGAATCCAATCCTTGCCGGTTAGGCCGGCATCGAGTGCGCCGCTTTCGACGTACCGCGCCATCTCCTGCGCGCGCACCATCATGCATTCGATCTCCGGGTCATCAATGCCGGGATAGTAGCTGCGCGAGGTGACCGAAATTCTCCAGCCGGCCTTCGCAAACAGCTCGACGGTTGAGTCCTGCAGGCTTCCTTTGGGAATACCGAGTTTCAGGCGGGCCATTATTTTTTCGCCTTTCCGTAGAGTTCTTCGGGAGAAAGGATCCGCTCGGCGATCACTTTCGCTTCGCCGTCGCGGCTGATCTCGCGGAAGAAGCAGCTTCGATACCCTTCGTGGCATACCGCGCCGCCATCGAGCTCTGCGCGCACCAACAATGCGTCCTGGTCGCAATCGACGCGCATTTCGCGCAGCAGCAATTTTTGGCCGCTGCTCTCGCCCTTCATCCAGAGTTTCTTGCGCGAGCGGCTATAGAAGGTCACGAAGCCGGTTTCCTGCGTTTTGGCCAGGGCCTCGCGGTTCATGAATCCCAGCATGAGCACTTCGCCGTTCACGGCGTCCTGCACGATTGCCGGAATCAGGCCGTTTTCTTTTTCGAAATCGAGTTCCATTGTCTCTCCTGAAAAAGTGTCTTCCCCAAAAAACAAAAAGCCCGCCGGCGCTTACCGCGCCAGCGGGCTGATGAGTGCAGCTAATTTCGATCCAGCTAGCCACACCGCCGCGGGCACGGGTTCACGTGATGGTGGTGGCTATGGTGTGTCCGCAGCAGTTTCATAACGCTTTCGAAATTATGATACCCCGACCGCTTTGTCAAGCGCGCCGAGATGTGGCCGTTTCTCTTAAGGCTAGGCGGAAATGCAACGCTGCAGCAAGACACATCGCGGTGGACCGACGTCTGGCGAACGGCTAGCGATGCCAAAGCGCCAGAGCCCCGAGGCCGAGCGGCAGCACCAGCGTGAGCGCCAGAACGATCCATGACGACCCGTGCGCAAAATTGATCGTATAGCCGATGCCGATGCGCTTTTCAACGAACAGCGCTGGATCATCCGGATTGAAATAGAACATCCCTAGCTTCCAGCACGCGTCACTACCGGGGATGTGTTGCGACCAGTCGCGCCCGCGACCGAGCCACCTGCTCAGAAAAAACGCTGAAGCAAGAATTCCGACCGTCAGGATCACGATCGGCACCATGCCGGGGTTTCCCGTGAATGGCAGCAGGGCCACCAGCGACAATACGGCAGCAATAAAGTATTCAACCCCCAGCAGGACAACAGCGGTTCGATGCGCAAACTCTCCCTGGCCCTGCGTGCCACCCGCCGCCGAGACCCGCTGTGTGCTATGCGAAATGGCGTACGCGGGCACCGAGATAGCGATCACCAGAGCTGCGCCAAACAGCAAAGGACCGTACACGCCCAGCGGAGTCCGCCCGGACCACCCGTCGGGCATACCATTGATGCCCCAGTGCACTGGAAAGCGGTCCGGAATCTGGTTCCAATGGGCCTGGATGTAGCACGCGGTCGCCAGCAGAATCACGAAGGGCCCGAGCTGTAGACTCAGCTTCATGACCCCCGCTTTCAGCGCAATATATCTTCGAGTTGGACTTTGACGTCGGTTTTCGCGTCGCGATATTTCACGATGACCGGCGTGTAAAGCGAAAGGTTCCATTCCTTGCCGCGGCCCTGCGCAATGGCGCGCGAGCCGGCCACAACGACGGCATTCTCGGGAATCACCAGCGGCTCGTCGGCGCTCGCGCTGTGCACGGCGCCCGTGACCACGTCATAGACTGGCGTTGAGCGATTGAGAACCGTACCGGTGCCAAGCACAGCGCGGCGCTTCACAACCGTGCCTTCATAGACGCCGCAGTTTCCGCCGATGAGCACCTCTTCTTCGATGACCACGGGAAGCGCCCCGACCGGCTCGAGCACGCCGCCGATCTGCGCTGCTGCGGAAATGTGGCATCTCCGTCCAACCTGCGCGCAGCTGCCGACCAGCGCGTGCGAATCGATCATTGTCCCTTCATCCACGTATGCGCCTGCGTTGATGTACATGGGCGGCATGCAAGTGACGCCCTTGCCGACGTAGCAGCCGTCACGAATGCTTGAGCCGCCGGGCACGATCCGCACCCCGGATTCCGCGGACATTTTCTTGACCGGGTAGCTGGACTTGTCGAAAAACGGTTGCCGGGTGGCGTCAATGGACATATCCACGATCTTGCCCATGCGGAATCCGAGCAAAATTCCCTTCTTCACCCAGGCATTCACGCGCCAGCCGCTCGCGCGTGCGGAATCCGGCTCTGCCGCGCGGATTTCGCCCGCGTTCAGCGCATCTTTGAATCGCTGGAAAAGCCGCAGGTGCGCTTCCGTGTAACGTCCTGGATTTTCGTCGAACAGCCGCTCGATCTCGGCGTTGATTTTAGCGGGCAGCATGGACCTGCTGAAGCAGCCCGACGCCTTCCAGTGCACTGCGGATTTTTGCAAGGTTATCCGGTTTCGGAGCGACGATCGGCAGACGGAATACCGGCTCGAGAAGCCCCATCAATGCCATGGCCGCTTTCGCGGGACCGGGATTGGTCTCCACAAAGTTTGCTTCCATCAAGCGGAAGTAACGCTCGTGTATTTCGCGTGCGGAGGCGAAATCGCCTGCCAGGCAGAGTTGCACGATGCGGGTCATCTCGGCGGGAATCTCGTTCGATACTACCGAAATCAGGCCTCGCCCTCCGAGCGCCATAAGCGGAATCGTGATTCCATCGTCGCCTGACAGCACGGCAAACCGCTTTGGCACGCTCGCCAGCACCGCGGCCATCTGTGCAATGTTTCCTGAAGCTTCCTTCACGCCGACGATATTCTCGATTTCGGCGAGCCGCGCCACGGTCACCGTTTCGATGTTCACGCCCGTGCGCCCGGGTATGTTGTAGAGGATAATCGGCAGCGAAATCGCTTCGGCAATGGCTTTGAAGTGCTGATAGAGACCTTCCTGTGTTGGTTTGTTGTAGTAGGGCGCGACAGACAGAATCCCGTCCGCACCCAGTTGCTCGAACTCGCGCGCCATTTCGATGACGTGGGCGGTGTTGTTACCGCCTGCGCCTGCGACCACCGGAACCTTCGTGCGCCGCGCTTCTTCGATCGTGATTTCGACCACGCGCCGCTGTTCGGCGCCGCTCAGCGTCGGGCTTTCGCCGGTGGTGCCGCAGGGCACCAGGAAGTTAATTCCGGCGCCGATCTGGCGCTGCACCAGCCGCCGCAGCGCGTTC
>Ga0209008_1000299_pt1 | contig 19492 bp, 17 predicted proteins | sample JacPin_JW_Ref_O3_FD_187963 | JGI IMG/M metagenome (GOLD analysis project Ga0209008, IMG submission 187963) | Forest soil microbial communities from Algoma, Ontario, Canada - Jack Pine, Ontario site 1_JW_Ref_O3 (SPAdes) (version 2) | ecosystem: Environmental > Terrestrial > Soil > Boreal...
GATCCAGGAGGATGATCAGGCGCCCGCGCAGTTTCCCGACGCCGGTGATGTAGTTCAGCTCGCCCTCCTGAAAAACGTCTTGTGGGGCTTCGATTTCCGAGGGCGGGATACGCAGAACCTCGGACGCAGAATTCACCATCAATCCAATCAGGCGGTTCTCTAATTCCACCACCACAATGCGATTTTTCTTGCTGGGTTCGCCCACTATTTCGTGGAATCTCTTACGCAAGTCGACCACCGGAATAATCCGGCCGCGAAGGTTGATTACGCCTTCGATATAGTCCGGCGCATTGGGAACGGACGTAATCGACGGGACGCGCACGATCTCGCGTACAAGCGAAATCGGCACGCCGAAAGTTTCCCGGCCGATGCGGAACCCTACAACCTGAAGTTCTTTGTCCATGTCTGGTTGTATGCGCCCCTAAGAACGTGCTAATTCGGCATACTCTTCTTGGCTCGCCCGCTCCGGCGCGGAAGATGCACGGCGCGATGGATGGCGGCGACTCTCAGCAAGTCCTTCGTCGAGCACGAAGCGATCCATCGATTCCAGGAGAGCGCGCGAAAGTTTTGACATTTGCTCCGCCGCTGCCGCCAGTTCGGAAGAACTCGAACTCGATTGCTGGACAAGTTCGCGCATTTTCTCCATTGCGCGCACAACGCCTTGCGCTCCGGAGGCTTGCTCTTCCACCGACGAATTAATCTCCTGGGTAATTTCGGTTAGACGATTGGTGGCTTTGGCGATTTGGGTGGAGCCGCTGGACTGCTCCATGGTAGCTGCTCCGATTTCTTGTGAGAATTTGTAAACCTCGGAGACTACGTCGGAGATTTTTTCGAGCGCGAAGCTGAGGTCCTTGTTCAACAGCAATCCTTCCTGGACCATGCTGGTGCTCTTTTCCATGTTGTCCACTGCTTCCCGGGCTTCCTTTTGTATGCCTTGGATCAGCTCGGAAATTTCCTTGGTGGACTGCGTGGATTTTTCCGCGAGCTTGCGTACCTCTTCGGCAACGACGGCGAAACCTAATCCGTGTTCTCCGGCGCGCGCCGCTTCGATGGCAGCGTTTAGAGCTAACAGGTTAGTTTGTTCGGCGAGATCGTCGATGACTTCGATAATTTTTCCAATATCGTCGGCTCGCCGCCCGAGAACGTCGATAATTTCAGCCGAAGACTGGATCGCGTGGCTGGTGCGGTTCAATCCCTCGGTGGCTTTGTCCATGGTTACCATGCCGGTTTGAACTTCTTCGCGCGAGCGATGCGATATATCCACCAGGAGCTTGGCGGTGTCAGCAACGCGCTGAATCGAGGTGACCATCTGATCGATGGACGCTGACGTTTCGGCGACGCTAGAAGCTTGCACTTGTGTATTTTTCACGACGTTCTGCACGTTAATGCTCATTTCGTGCATTGTGCTGGTGACTTCATCGATCGCCGACGCCGCTTGCACGCTGACTTTTGCTGATTCGTCGGAGGCACTGGCCATTTGTCCGGAGCCGCTGGCCACTTGCGAAGCGCTGTCGCGCACCTGCCGCACGAGATCGCGCAGACCTTTTGTCATCCGTGTGAAGGCCAGCGCCATGGTGTCTTGCGCAGACCTTGGTTTGACTGAAACGGACAATTGGCCCTCTGCAATCGCCGCCGAGACGGCCGCCATTTCTTTTAAGTGCACGATCATTTTGTTGAAGTTGGACGCGAGTATCCCAACTTCATCATTTCGAGTGATATCGATGGACTGGTCCAAATCGCCGGATTCGCCGATACTGTGAGCCACTTCGATCAGGTGATACAGCGGCTCTTTGATGGACTTCGCGGTGGCGAAGGCTACAAAGCCTCCCAGCAAAATCGCAAGCAGCGTGCCGACAGTCGTGATGATGGTGCTCAGAGTAGTTGCGGACGCGGCGGAGGTGTTCGAATCATCCAATGATTTGCGAACGGCCAGACTGGCCTCATCCAGCACGGTGGAAGATTTGTTAAACCACGCGTTTGGATCGTGCTGAAGATAAAAAATCTGCAAATCCGATACGGTGGCATCACCGGCATCCACTTGATGACGCTTTGCGATCATGGGTTTGGCGAAATCGTCAGCCCAGCTGTGTTCGCCGGCTTCCACCTGAACGAAGGCCGCTTTGAGGCTACCGTCGTTTGCTTTGCTCTCGACGTCCTTTAGAAGGGACGCCATGTCGCTGACACCTTTATTGGTTTTGTCTTCGTCGCGAAGATCGCCGCTGAGCAGGTAATTTCCAAGGTACAACCGGTTTTCCATCATCTGGAAGCGAACGGTTTCAATAGCCTTGACGTCGGACAGCGTTGAGGCCACCGTCGCTCGCGCACTGTATTCGCGCCTCACCGTGAAAATGTTGATGACGAACAAAACCAACATAATGGCGAGTACGGCGCCAAACCCCAGGTAAAGCTTCTTTCCAATTGTCATGTTGTAACGCCTCCGCTTCCCGCTTCCCGCCCGGCAAGTCTTCCGTTCTGGATGGAACGGACCCCTAGTTGCTTTGACCGCTAAATTCAAATTCAATTATTTCCGTGGTGTCCTTGGCAGCCGGCTCAAAACGCCATTTCTTCAGCGCTTCAATGGCTGAACTCACCAGCACGGGACTCCCACCGATGACTCTTGTAGTGGTCACGTGACCGTCGGCCGCAATCGTGACCTCAATCTTTACTTTTCCTGTCACCTTCAACCGCCTGGCAAGTGGCGGGTAATCCGGAGCAGTGCGTGTACGAACCTTTCGTTTGGTGGTTTCGGCCGAGTTGTCCTGTCCGGATGCTTTAGGTACAGCCGCGAGCGATCCTGAGAGCAAAACAGCAAGTCCCCATAGAGCAACGCACGATCTGAATCTCATTACCACGCCCTCCCGGAGGGGATAGCTCCGCCCTCGGAAATTGCACGAAGGCTGCCATGCGGAAGACGATATTTCCGATGTGAATCTAATCGCCAAGAAAGTCGGCATGTGCATGAAATAAAAAACTTTACAGGCGCAAGAAATCTCTCAGCCGCAGAAATGTTGATCGCAAACTGTCTCAGCACACCTGACTTTAGTCTCTGGTCGTCTCAGCCTGCGACATTTGGAGATTGCCGTTTACGTAACATTCCGGGCCAGCTTGCTTGACTCAAAATGAGATGGGGCCGTACCGTCTCTTACGTAAGCTGAAATCGCGCGCAAGCCCCCAATCCTCCATGCGTGCAGTGAAACGTAGCGCAGATGTCTCAACTCGACTCGATGGCTCCTCTGAGAGCCTGCTGGCCCAGTTCTCCGCGACAACCCTTGAACTGAATCCATCCCTAGGGACCAAGGAATTTGCCCGGCGTCTCACCGCTCGCGCGGCAGAAATGTTGGGTGCACGGTCCGCCGTTCTGGTGCTAGCTCGCGAATCAGACTGGGAAATTGCTGCGCTCAGCGGGCCGGCCCATCGCTGGGACGCCATGACTCAGCATCGCCTGGCGGGTACGCTGGCCGAGCAGGCCATGTCCCTCGGTTCCGAATTGCGCAAAGGGCTTGCTGCGCGTCTGTTGGGGCCGGGTTTGGCCGATTCCCTGGGATGGAAGGAGCTGGTGCTCGTGCCGCTATTCGGCAGCGAGGCGGAACTTCTTGGCGTGGTCTGCCTGGTGGATTTGACGCGCGAACTAAATCCTGCAGAGCGGCACTTGCTTGAGGCGCTTGCCAGCCATGCAGCTGTAGCGCTGGAAAATGTGCGGCTCTTTTCTCGGATCGAACAATCGCGCAAACAGTGGGTGCAGGATTTCGACGCGATCTCGGATTTTATTATCGTGCACGATACAAGCAACCGCGTGCTGCGTCTTAATCGCGCGCTCGCTGATTTGCTCGAGGTTCCACCTACCGAAGCGATCGGACGCGACATTGGCACTATGGAGTTGTTGTCGTCGCCTGCGCAACCCGGGTTTTGTCCATTTTGCAGAAACCCGCAATCGGCGCATGAGGAATTTGTTCACGAGGCAGCCGACAGAACATTTCTCGTGTCGGCATCGCGTATTCACGGCGGACCCAGAGATGAGCTCCGCACCATTCACGTTCTGAAAGACATCACCGACCGGCGCACGGCGGAGCGCCGTTATCGCCGCGAACGCGACTTCAATAAAAATATATTGAATAACACGCAGAGCATGATCCTCGTGCTCGACACCGCGGGCCTGGTGAGTTACGCGAACCGCCGCTGCTTTGAGGCCGGCTACAGCGAGGAGGATTTGTTGGGACATGCGCTTATTCAGATGGTGCCGCCGTCACGGCGAGCGATGCTGGTGGAAGCGCAGGAGCGTGTGCTGCAAGGATCGGCGCTCGACAACATCGATATCCCACTCTTTCGCGGAAACGGCACTACCGGACAGTTTTCTGTGAGCTTGAGCCCCATGCGCGATGAGCAGGGAGACATTAACAGCATTGTGGTGGTGATGACGGACATCACCGACGCTGCCGACCTGCAGGCGAAATTGATGCATACGGAGAAAATGGCAGCGCTGGGACAACTGGTTTCGGGAGTGGCACACGAAGTGAACAACCCGCTGGCGGCTATCGTCGGATTTACGGACCTTCTGTTGGAAAATCCGGAAGTCCCTGAAGGCGCAAAGGAAGAGTTGCACGTTATTTTGCAGGAAGCTCAACGGACACGCGTGATTGTTCAAAACTTGCTCAGCTTTGCGCGACAAATGCCGGCGCAGAGGGAACCCTTGCAGGTTAATTCCGTGTTGCAACAAACCGTCAAGCTTCGCGCGTACGATCTTTCGAATCATGGAGTGGAGCTAACTGAGAGCTACGGCGAAGATTTGCCCGTAATCGTGGGAGATCCGCATCAATTGCAGCAGGCATTCTTAAATATATTAAACAACGCCTACGATGCGGTTCACGAGACGCGGAGAAAAGGGAAAATTGAAATCAAGACCTCGCATCGCGAGGGGCGACTGGAAATAATGTTTCGAGATAACGGGCCGGGCATCTCGCATCCCGATCGCATCTTCGATCCTTTTTTCACTACCAAAGAAGTAGGTAAAGGAACCGGGCTTGGCCTCAGCATTTGTTACGGCATTGTGCGGGCGCACTCAGGGGAAATTGCTGCGCGCAACAATCCCGATGGTATCGGATCCACTTTTGTTGTGCGGCTGCCGGTGCTTGCGAAAGCCCTGGAATCCCATGCAGCACAGGACGAGCAATGATGGGAACAAGCATGACTCCCGCAGTAGCGCGCGGAAGTATTTTGCTGATAGAGGACGAACCATCCGTCGCGGCATTTCTGCGTACCGCGCTGGAAAGGCGCGGATACGAAATCGAATGCTCGGCGTCGGCAACTGACGGATTGCACTTGCTGGCCACTCGAGATTTTCGCGGCGTAATTTCGGATTTTCGAACGCCCGGTGGAATTACGGGAGCCGACGTTCACGACTGGCTGATGCGGCACCGGCCGGAGTTGGCCTCGCGAATTATTTTTATTACCGGTGATACGGCCAGCGCCGAGACTGTTGCGCTACTGGCGAGAAACGGCACGCCTTGCGTTGAAAAGCCATTCCGCATCCATCAACTGATGGAAGCGGTGGAAAAAACGATTGGAAAACCATGAGAGACGAATCGAAACTTCGCTTTTTGATTGTGGACGACGAACAAAGCATCCGGCGTCTATGCATGACTGTAGGCCAGGGCCTTGGCTTCGCCTGCACTGAAGCTGAAACGGCCGAGTCAGCGCTAGAAATAGTGGAAACCAGCCCGCCCGACATCGTGGTCACCGATTTGAAGCTGCCCAGCCTTTCCGGCGCGGACTTGCTCAGAAAGATACGCGAGCAACTACCGCGAGCCGAGACCGCCATTATGACCGGGCATGGCTCCATTGAATCCGCCGTGGATGCCATGCGCCAGGGCGCTTATGACTACATCGAAAAGCCTTTTCGTGTGGAAAGACTCAGGCAGTTGCTGCAGCGGATGGCCGAGAAAGTTCGCCTAGTGGCGGAAAATCAATTTTTACGCGAGCGCGTAAGTTCGGAGACGCAGCTCGATGGAATTGTGGGGACGTCTTCAAAGATCGAAGATGTGCTACGAATGATTTCCAGGCTGAAGGAAACGAGGACGCCTGTACTGATCACCGGCGAGAGCGGTACGGGCAAAGAGCTCGTCGCACGCGCTATACATTTCAGAGGGCCTCTTGCGCAAATGCCGTTTGTGGCGGTGGACTGCGGTGCGCTAGTCCCCACTTTGATGGAGAGCGAACTCTTCGGCCATGAAAAGGGTTCCTTTACCGGCGCGCTCAAGACCAAAGCCGGACTTTTCCAGGCTGCGAATGGCGGAACAATCTTCCTGGACGAAATCGGCGAATTGCCTTTGGAATTGCAGGCCAAACTGTTGCGCGTGCTACAAGAGAAAGAAGTGCGGCCAGTTGGCAGCAATGTGAAACTGCCCGTGGACGTACGCGTGATAGCGGCAACAAACCGTGATCTAGAAGCCGCTTATCGGACAGGCGCGTTTCGCAAGGACCTTTATTTCCGGCTGAACGTTGTCACCGTGCATTTACCAAGTTTGCGTGAGCGCCGCTCGGATATACCGCAGCTCGTTCATTGCTTTCTGGATCGTTATGCGCCAGGCGAAAACATTCAAGTTACGCCGAATGCGATGAAAAATTTCCTGCAGTATGACTGGCCAGGAAATGTTCGGGAACTGGAAAATTGCATCGCGCGGGCAGTTGCGCTTGGCGATCATCACACTATTGACGCTAGCGATCTTCCGCCGGCTATTTCAATGCTGCAAGAGGCCGATAGCTCCGAAAGAACGGATTCCGCTCTTTCCACTACGGCTCTAGCCGACCTCGAGCGCATTACGATCTTGCGTGTTTTCGAACAAGCAGGCGGCGACAAGGCGCTGGCAGGCAGAATGTTGGGAATTAGCCGCGCTACTCTGTACCGCAAATTGAAGCTTTACAATATTCCACTGCGGCCATCGCATAAAGAGCACGTGCGGATGGCTTCGTAAACTGCTTCGCGTAGTGCCGTCAACTGTCTCAACCTGGCTTTTGTAGGCAGTTCCTTTGATTGGCGTGAGACGCTTCGTCGCACACTGAGACAGCGCGAGACAAACAAGTTCAGCTTCTTTCCGCAATAGCTTGAAATAACATCACTTAATATTCCTCTAGCTCGCGAATCTTTGGCTGTCCATGTGCATTCCTATCGCGGGGAGTTTTCCGCTCTTCTTGGCACCGTATAGTTCTGCTCGTATGAACTTCCCAAAGCACGAGCTTGTGAGGTTTTAAGTACACGACGGAACAGAAAGACCCGGGGGATGACGCGTGCTAAGCGAAACAGAATTGGAAGCAATCCCAGAAGAACAGACATGCGCGCAAAAATTGGCTCAACTTTTTCCCGGGGTTTCACCGATGCGCATACCCGTGCAAGTGCTGACTTTAGGGGCGGGACGGCGACGTTTGCAGGAAAAAACCGTAATTGAATTCGGAACGGCGCATGAGGTTTTGTTCTCTTCAAAGTTGCCACTGGAATTCGAAGATCGCGTGCAACTGCTTAACTCAGATGGATCGCTGGATGCGTGCGCAACCGTGGTCGCGGTGAGATATCACAACGGAAGCAAAGCTGTGGCAGCACGGTTCGTGGGAAATATCGAAAATTGGATCATCAAAACATGACAACAAACACGAATGTTTCAAACGCAAAGAATACCGCAGCTCATGATTTCGCCACACAATGGAGCGAAGCGCGGCTAGCTTATCCGCTTTACGCGGCTCTTGCGACGCAGTTCAATTTCGCGCCGCTCCCATATCCTGCGGGCGAATTGCCGCCGTTGCGGCCGACGCGCGACGCTTTCGATGCGGGCCTGAAATGGTTCGACACCGTTGACGAGAGCCTACGCGCGTTTCAAATTCGCCAGCTTCCTCCAGAAATTCTGAACGCCAGCGAAGAAGGATTGCGTTCATTTCTACAACGACAGCTCAGGAAGCAAGAAAAGACCGCGGCGGATCGCGACAAGATCGATTTACTGCTGGTGCAATATTTCGCGCTGTGCGCCCCCGAAGACCTCTATCGCAAGGAAATCGCGCTCGGCGACGCCGCGCAGGTTCTGCAACCCGTGCTTGGCGAAGTGGATCTTGCGCCTCTGGAATGGTGCGCGCCTCTTGATCAGATTCTGGAAAAAATCGCGCAATGCCAGAGTTTGCGAGACCTGATGGAGAACGGCCTTTTGGAACAAGGCCGGCTGGTAAAGGAATCCGCGGGCCCTCTGTTTTACGATCCGGCGGCGCTGATTACCTTCTGCCGGTTTAATTTTCTTCTCCGGCGGGCTTTCATTCGGCTGCTGCATGCCGACTTGAATGCGGTGCATCACGCAATAGAAGCGCTCGATTCCATTGGAGTGCAAACCGTAGATTGCCGGCGCGCGGGTTTCTCCGCGGCTGAGCCTACCATTCAGCTGCGTTTTTACTGCGAGAACTGGCGACAGCCTTTTCATAAAGACTACACGGCCAACTCCGTCAGGCGAGCGTTTGAGCAATTGCTTGCGCTACGCGCTGATTTAGAAGAGGCCCTAGGAGTGGCGCAGGGTGGTCCGACTTGTATACATCTTCCCGGAGAAGTCACTGAGAGTGCAGCGGCGCCAGTTGTCCATAAGGAAGAAGGAGCGTCAGCGACTCCGAGTACGCCTGCTCCGGCTGCTGTCCAAGTCTCACCGGCTAATTCTCCCGGACCCAAGAATACAGGTGCGGGCAGTGTTGCCAATCAACCTGCCAAGACGCCGCCCAGCATTCCGCCGGCTGCGGTCCACGCTGCGAACTCGGCAAACGATGGCCCGGCCGCGCCTACCAGTACAGCAGAAATGGAAAAGTGTCTCGAGGGAATCTGGGAGCAGCTGATTGCCGCCCCACCTTCGCGCGGCCGCTCGATGTCGACGGTCGTTTTACAAGATACGAAAGTACTGCTTTCTTCTTGGGAAGTTGGCGCTTTTGTGGCGGACGGCGGACAAGAAGCAGAAGACCTCCGACGCGCCGTGGTCGCCCGAGCACTGCTCGGCCTCGCGATAGATCAGCGAAAACGTTCGGGAGACCTTACGCAGCTCGCTTCCGCGTTGGTACTTGCGCGAACGGAAGTTTCCTATTTTCAAGGACGCGTGGAACAAGCGAAGCGCGCAAAAAATACCGAAGCCGCAGTGAATTTGGGCATCAGCACGAAACGGCTTCTTTCGTTCATCGAGGAAGCAGAAAAGCTTCAGCCTTAAAGCTTAAGACAGATGGGGGACCCTTTGAGTCACGCCAGCGTCCTGATTGTTTCGGACGATACGGAATTTGCTCGGTCGATAGCGGCGCGCTGGCAGGCAGAGCGTTTCGTTCCGGAAGTTACGTTGGTCACTGGCGACGTCTGGCGCGGCTCGACTGCCACTGGATACGACCTGGTGATCGTAGGGCCCATCCGCGACAGCAAGGTTTACGAAATACTAGCCAGTTTGCACTCGCTGCCGAACGTCACATCGATTTGCGTTTGCGATGATGAAAAAGATATTTCGCCGCTGCAATCGGACTATCCCCATTTGCAGATTATTCCGAGGCAGGACGGTTGGATTTCAACGCTGATTCTCGTCGCTTCGGAAGCGCTAAGGCGCGCGCAAGCCGTGATGCGAGCACAACGTGCCGAGCGCCTCGCGATCGAAAGTCAAGCTCAGGCGACGCTGGGACGTTACATGCTCGATGTGCGCCCGAGCGTGAACAACGCGTTGACCTCTATTTTGGGAAACGCCGACTTGCTGTTGCTGGAACCCGACCAGGTTAACGCTGAATGTCGCGACCAAATTCGTACGGTGCACTCCATGGCTTTGCGGCTGCACGAGATTATGCAGCGATTCTCATCGCTTGCCGCCGAAATGCGAGCGAGTGAGAAAGGGTCTCAAGGTGATACGGAAGCGGTGTCTCACCGCCTGGTACCCGGCTCATGAGGGATCGCGATAGACCGATGCAAAGAGCAGCAATCACGGGAGTTGGCACTACGTTCGCATTGCGAGAATTTGAGTCAAGAGGTGGCTGCTTAGTTGCAATTCTTTCTCGGGGCACGATTGTGGAGGCGGAGGCATGTTGAAGATTCTCGTAGTGGACGACTCGCAGGCCGAGATTCGGCTCATGCAAAACATGCTGCAACAGGGCGGCTTTTATTCCGTCGGCATTTCAGACTCCACGAAGATCGAAGAAGCGATCGAGGAAGAACGGCCAAACGTGATTCTGCTGGATGTGGTTATGCCGAAACGCAATGGCTTCCAAGCCTGTCGCGATCTGAAGAGCCACAAATCTTATGCGCAGATTCCCGTAATCCTGGTGACTTCGAAGACGGCCCCGAGTGACCGTTACTGGGGCGCACAGCAAGGCGCCAATGGCTACGTGGCCAAGCCGTTCACACCGGACGAACTGCTGAACGAAATAAAGAGGCTTGCTTGATGTCGAAAGAACACGACAACGTGGCGCTATTGCACCCTGAACTCGGCGGCGGAGAGTTCATCGAGAACGATTCGTACTCTGAAGCTCGCTTGCCGGAGCGGCAGTACTGCGTTTTTCGCGCAGGTCGCGAGCGTTTTTGTTTTTCAGTACTCGAGGTCGAAGAAGTAGTGGATTGGCCGATCGTTACGCGCGTGCCGCTAGCACCTGCGTTTCTGATGGGCGTTTTCAATCTGCGTGGGACGATCGTCCCGCTAGTGGATATTGCTTTTACGGAAGGCAGGCGCCCCGGGATGCTTCCAAAACACGTGGTGGTTGCTGCGCTGAAGGGCGACTCGCAAACCGGAGACTTGCGGCTTGGAATTGCCGCAGATGAAGTAATCGGCACATATTCAGCGACGGAAGAATCGTTGCTCGATCAGGCGCCCGCGGAAGTACCGCATTGCCGCGGCATGTTGCGGCATGATGACCGGCTCGCGCTGGTTGTTGATTTGCGGCGTTTAACCGATGTTTTTCCTGTACCGGTGATTTGATGACCGCATTGATGATTTTTTTGCGATACGGCAATGGGCTCGTTTTGTGGGCCGACCACTGTTTGCGGTCCGTTCTGCGGATCGCGCGGTAAACACGTTCTTTGGAGGAAGTCATGAAAGCTCGTTTGAGTTCCACGATTTGGTTGCTGGTCTTCTGGATCGGCGCCGCACTCTTCGGCGTGCTGGGCTTGGCGTATTTCGCCGGCTCGCATGCGGGGGCGGGGGCTGATGCCACGTCATTTCCAGGCGGCAGCAGCGGCGCGCTGGTGGCCGCAGCGGTACTTGCGCTGGTAGCATCCGTCTCGCTCGTGTATGTGCTGAGCAAGCGCGTGCTCACGCCGGTCGGGGAGATCGCCACATTCTCCGAGCGCTTGGTTGCCGGCGACGTCCGCGCCCGCGTGGAAATAGCCTCGGGCGATGAGTTCGGATTCATCGCAGAGAATTTCAATCGGAGCGCGGCGAAGGTCGCTCACGCTGTCACCAACCAGCAGGCGCAGGATTCCCTGCAGCGCAGCATCACGGATTTGCTCAACACCATCAGCCAAGTGGCGCGAGGCGACCTGAATATCCGCGGAAAAGTGAGCAACGACGCTCTCGGAAACGTTGTGGACTCCGTGAACTTCATGTTGGACAACTTCACCAAAGTTCTCGAACGCGTGCGAAAGGCTGCCGTGGACGTCAGCACCAGCGCCAATCAAATTCTCGAAGCTGCGGACGACATGACCGCCGGCGCTACGCAACAAGATCAGGAAATCACCAATACTTCATCCGCCGTCGAAGAATTGACGGTTTCCATGAAGCAGGTGTCAAACAACGCGGAAGCCAGCGCAGAAGCTGCGCGCCGCGCGCTCGATGCGGCCGAACAGGGAAACCGCGCGGTGCGCGACACGCTGGAAGGAATGCAGCGAATTCGTGCTTCCGTACAAGCTACCGCAAAGAAAATCAAATCGCTCGGCGATCGTTCGCTGGAAATTTCGGAAATTATCAATGTGATTAACGACATCACCGAACAGACCAACTTGCTGGCGCTCAACGCAGCCATCGAAGCAGCTCGCGCCGGAGAAGCTGGCCGTGGTTTCGCGGTCGTTGCCGACGAAGTTCGCAAATTGGCCGAGCACTCACGCAGCGCTACGAAAGACATCGCGGCACTCATCAAAGCCATTCAGGCGGAGACGAACGAAGCGGTCGTTGTGATGGAAGAAGGAACGCGGGAAGTGGAAGTGGGAGCGGGCCTCGCAGATCAAGCCGGAAAGGCGCTCGAAGCGATTTCGAGCGTAGTCCGGCAATCGGCAGAGTTAGTGCAGGAGATTTCGCTCGCGTCAAAACAACAGGTACGAGGTACGGAAGGCGTAGCGAACGCCATGCAGATTATTTCGGGTATCACGCGGCAGACCACGCAGGGAGCGCGTCAGACAGCTTCCACTGTGGGCAACATGGTCAAGCTCTCCGAACAACTCAACGAGGCGCTCGCGCAATTCCGTTCGCAATCGGGACGGCCGTCCGAAACGTCTGGAGCCGAAGAATCGCGGCCAACGGCGCCGGTGGGAGCGCATCGGTAATAGTTATACGGAGGGATGAAACGATCAGAGCCTAAGAAGCGTGCCGAAAATGAGCCACCACGTCACCGCCGCGCAGCTTACCGAGACTGAGCTCGGTGAAATGCGTGCGTTGATCGAGCAACGTTCCGCGATTTTGCTGGATTCTTCTCGCGAGCGCTTTTTCTCTACTCGCATCCGCGAATACCTGGAGGCGAATCACATCGCGAGCGGAACGGAATTGTTGCGGGCTGTGCGGGCTTCCGGCAGCGAATACGACGCTCTGCTGGAACAGTTGCTTACACAGGAGACTTCTTTCTTCCGCTATCCCGCGGTGTATGAAGCGTTGATGAAACGGATTCTCCCGGAAGTGCAGGAACGGAAGTTTTGGCAGAATCCCCGGACGCTGCGAATCTGGAGCGCCGGATGCTCAACCGGTGAAGAGCCATATTCGATCGCCATCGCGCTGTGCGATGCGTTGAAGTTTGCGGAAGCCTGGGAGACCGAAATTCTGGCCACGGACATCAGTAGCCGAGCGTTGCGCCATGCCGAACGCGGCATCTACGCCAAGCGCAGCTTGCAGGAAATTTCGATCGGCCAGGTAGAGGCGCACTTTTCAGAGACGAAGCAGGGATACCAAGTGAAGCCGCGCACGCGAAAAATGATTTCATTCGTGCAAATGAATCTCGCCGAACCGGTGTACTTCGGCAAGTTCGATTGTATTTTTTGCATGAACGTCCTCATGTATTTCTCGGCGCAACGCCGGCTGGCAATCCTGCGCCGCTTTTACGATGCGCTGGAACCCGGCGGATATTTTCTCTTGGGACATTCGGAGACACTTTCGAACGTGGGTATGAAGTTCGAATCCATCGTGGCTGGGGATTGCCTGATTTATCGTAAGCCGATTGCCGTCGAGGCCTCGCGCACGTTAGCGGCGACGGAGGAACGTCCGTGAGCTCACCTAACCGCGAATCGGTCGAAATCTTCCTCCAGGAAGCATCCGAGCATCTTCAATACTTGCGTGAGTATTCCGGTATGTTGCAGGAACCACATACCAAGCCTGAAGATCTCGAAAAACTTTACATCGCCGCGCACACGCTTGCAGGAACTTCGGCAAGCTACGGATTCCCACAGTTTTCGGAAGTGGCGGCAAAAATGGCGCACATTTTTCACTATGCCATGAATGCCACGCTAACCGCGGACATGCACGGGCCGTTAACTGAATTTATCTCCGACGCGATCTCGGTGTTGGAATTTGATCTGCTACAGATCAGTTCGAGTGGCGCGGAAACGGTGGACGACATTACCGCGTTCAAACAGCGGTACTCGTTCGCATTTCCCGCTGCACCTTCCGAGTCGGCATCGGCCTCCGATAACGAATACGGTTCAACCTCGGACGGCTCGATCCCGAGGACGGATCAAGTTGCGCAAGAAACCGCCGCGGCAATCTCGTACACCGATAACTTGCCGAAAGACGGCGAAGTGCCTGACGAAGTTCTGGAGTTTTTCATTCCAGAAGCCGAAGAACACCTTCAGGTGGTGACCGAGTGTCTTCTTTTGCTGGAGGCCAATTCGACGGCGGAAGATATTAACCGCCTGTTCCGCGCGATGCACACGGTGAAAGGCTCAGCGGCTCAAGTCGGTCTTCATCGTCTTTCCGCAGTGGCCCATCGCGTCGAAGATCTAATCGGCGAATTGCGTGACGGACATTTGCAACCGAACGCCGACATCATCGACATCTGCCTGCAATCCGTGGATGTGCTGAAAAAATTGCTGCATCGGCAGTGGGAGAGCGACGCAGAGATGCGCGGCGTTATCGATCCTCTGCTAGCGAGGATTGAGGAGTTGGCACCTGAAGAAGGCGTTGGAGAACCGGCTGAAGCGAGTCGTGCAGTTGCGACCAGGGAAGAATCGCCAAAAGAGCTAGCCGCCGAATCGGCAGCGAGCGCAGCGCCTTCTGGTGCGCCGCAAGTCTTGCCGCAAGCGAAATCCGTTCGCATTTCGCTTGAGCGCCTGGACCGCATGATGAACGCAGTCGGAGAACTCGTCATAAACCGCACGCGCATGCTCGGCCGTTTGTCCGAACTTGGAAAGCTCGTCGAAATATTGAATTTTTCAAAGAGCCGGCTCTCGGGTAAGGTCGGAGACTTCCAGGAAAAACACGAGTTCAATCGTATTCGTACGACGCTGATGCCCGGCAGTCAGCCTCCCCAGAAAGATACATTCCGCGGCCATTTTTCGAATATGCCGGCGCTCATGCCCGGGGACTCGCTGGAATTCAGCGACCTCGAAATGGATCGCTACGACGATTTCAATATTTTGTCGCGTTCGTTGACCGAAATATCGGCTGACATCACCGAAGTGTTGACGCAACTCGAAGGGTTCATGGGCCGCGTGGATTCAGACATCGACGAATTCACAAAATTGGCTCACCACCTGCAGGACGAAATCACGGCGGCCCGCATGGTGCCGATCGGTAACTTGTACACACGTCTTTCGCGGACAGTGAGAGATGCTTCCAAAGCAGCGGGCAAACCAGTGGAGCTTCTGCTGGAAGGCGCCGAAACCGAACTCGACAACAATATTATTCAGCACATTTCCGATCCGCTGATTCACCTTGTGCGCAACGCAGTCGCGCATGGTCTCGAAAATCCATCGGAGCGTCACAAAGCCGGGAAGTCCGAAAAGGGACGCGTGGAAGTGCGCGCGTACCACCGCGGCAATCACATTTTCATCGAAGTGGAAGACGACGGACGCGGCATCGACTACGAGAATATTCGCCTGCACGTGATGGCATCCGGAACTCTTTCGCCATTGGCCGCCGCGGAACTCAGCGAACGCGAGTTACGCGAATACCTCTTCCGTCCCGGATTTACGACCGCTTCTTCGATGACCGAGCTGGCCGGACGCGGCGTCGGCCTGGATGTGGTGCGCGCGAATGTGCATGCACTCAACGGCGAAATCGAAGTCCGTTCGGAGCTGGGCCGGGGCGCTTGTTTTACGGTTAAGGTGCCGCTGACATTAATTATTTCGCAGGCGTTGTTTGTGCGTTGCGGAACGGCCGTGTTCGCATTGCCACTCGCCGTGGTGGAGGAAATTCGCCGCTTAAAACCGGCCGAAATCGAGGATGTAGGCGGAAAACTTCTTACCCGTGTGCGCGATGTCGTTACGGAAGTCGTCCGACTCGATTTGCAGCTTGGGCTCCCGCCCCTCGAACCGGTCAACGGCTACTTTCACATGGTCATCGTGAAGGTGGCTGGAAAGCAGGTTGGCGTAGTCGTCGAGGAAGTGCTGGGCAAGGACGAAATCGTTATCAAAAACCTGGGCAATTATTTGCGGCGCGTCAAACTCTTCCCCGGCACGACGATTGCACCGGATGGAAGCTTGATCCTGCTCATTGATTTGAATCGGCTGGTTTCGAACGATACCGCGGAACGCAACGCGCTGCCTTCGTCCTCACCTGCTGCGCGAGTATTTGCGCCCGGCGCTGAAGCTGTGGCTGCCGGAAACATTCCCGCGGAGGCCGTCGATCCGGTAGAAACTGACCGCGTTGTGGTAGTCGCCGACGATTCCATCAGCGTCAGAAAATTTGTGGGACGCATGCTCGAAAAAGCGGGCTATCGCGTACGGCTTGCTTCCGATGGCCTGGAAGCCTCCGAGATCATCGCGGAAGTGGGCTGCCATTTGGTGATCACTGACCTCGAAATGCCGCGGATGAACGGCTACGAATTGCTGGCCCATCTCCGGCAGGATCCCATGACCTCGCGGATTCCGGTTCTTGTAGTTACTTCCCGCGCCGGGGCGAAACATCGGGACCGCGCCATGAAGGAAGGCGCGTCTGGGTTCTTGACGAAGCCGGTGCAGGAAGATCAGTTGATTTCAACCGTTGAAAGCCTCGTTGAACCGGTCACGCTGAAGAGCAGGTTGGGATTACGAGTACCGGCGCAGCAGGATTGAAATGACGATGCCACCTGAAAAGAAAATTCGAGTGCTCGTCGTGGATGATTCCGCATTCATGTGCAAAGTGCTTCAGGAAATCATCAACTCCGACCCTCAGCTTGAGGTGGCCGGCCAAGCGCGCGACGGCCGCGACGCCGTGGCTCTCGCAGAATCCTTGCGTCCCGACGTGATTACGATGGACATCAACATGCCGCACGTGGACGGCTTACAAGCCACTGAAATGATCATGTCGCAACATCCGCGGCCGATTGTGATTGTGAGCTCTGAATCCCGCGAAGGCGCCTCTGGCACTTTGCGCGCGCTTGAACTGGGAGCAATTGATTTCGTTCCTAAACCTTCGAGTGGAATTGATTTGGATATGCGCAGCGTTCGTGACGAACTAACTCGCAAACTGAAAATGGCTGCGAAGGTTCGAGTGGTGCGCACCGCCACACGCGTGAAAACGGCGGCGGTCTCAGCGCCGGCCCCAGCTAATGGAAAAGCCCGCACGCCCGCGCCTCCCGCTCCACCAAACGGCACAAAGTTCCCGATCGTAACGATCGCGGCTTCAACCGGTGGACCAGCGGCAGTGATGAAGGTTGTCGCGGGGTTACCTAGAGATTTTCCAGCAGCGGTGCTGCTCGTCCTTCATATGCCAGCTGCTTTCACAAAGCAATTTACGTTGCAGCTGGCTGAAATTTCCAGGCTACCGGTGAAAGAAGCGGAAGCGAACGAGCCGATACAGCCCGGAATGATTTATTTGTGTCCCGGATCACATCACTTGCGAGTCTCTGCCACCGGCAAAATCATGCTTGACCCAGGACTCAGGATCGAAGGCTATCTTCCGTGCGCGAACGCTGCGCTTGAGACGGTGGCGGCATATTCGCGGCTGTTAGCCATCGCCGTCGTGCTCACTGGCATGGGCAACGATGCGGCAAAAGGTGTGAGGACTATTAAGGCGTGCGGCGGCTACGTGATCGCCCAGGACGAAGCATCCTCGGTAATCTTCGGCATGCCCGCGGAGGCTATTAAAACAGGCGCGGTAGACGAAGTGGTGGACCTGAACGAAGTTAGCGCGGCCATCGAACGGCGTGTGGTGAAATTCTCCAAGCTCGTGCCGGTAGGAGCGCAATGAAGATTGCCGCTCAAGATGCGGTCAAAGAGCGGAAGGGCCGCCGGCCGGAAGCCGTAATTTTGTTCACAGTGGCGAATCAACTTTTTGCGATTGCCGCCGAAGCTGTGCAGGAAATCCGCAGCACAGACAGTTTAGGTTCTGCTCTGGAGATCGAGCAGCAGGAGATTGCGAAAGTTCGGCACACCATCGAACGCAGTCACCGCACTTATTATGTGGTGAACGCATGCGCGCATTTTGGCTTGCGCGTCGTGCGTCCCACCTTGGTTTTGATGCTGAGACAAATTCGCGCAGCCATACTCGTGGACAAGATCGAGCGTATGGCCGAAATTTCCGGACTTTACGCCTTGCCGCATGCGTTCACCGGAGCCGAACGACAATGGTATCGAGGCCTCGCGTATGTAGACGATCAGGTAATACCTGTTGTTAATCCGCTTGGATTCTTGACTGCGGAAGAATTTCAGCGCCTGGATGGCGCTATGGCCGAAGCTTCACGCCGTGATTTGGAACGGGCGGTTCAGATATGAGCGCTGCAAACGCCAAATCATACGTCCTGCTGCAAATCGGGAACCGCCGTTTTGCGTTGCCTTCTACCGAAGTATCGGAATTGGCTCCTCCGGTACGGTTACATCAATTTCCACACAACTCGCCATTGGTATCGGGAATTATCGTAAGGCGTGGCCGGCTTGTGCCAGTGTATGACGTCTGTCCCCTATTGACCGGCAAGAATTCTCCCTCGCACCAGTTCTATCTCGTGGCGCGCCGACATTTCGGATCCGCAAGCGAGCCTGCCGCTATTCCAGTAAACGGCGATTCCGAGCTCGTCACAGCCGATGCAGTACAAGTAACCAGTCCAAAATATGTTTCGGGGATGTTGATGATCGGCGAAGAAAGTATCGAGGTTCTTGACCTTGATTCGCTGGTGGCCGCGGAGTCCCATGAAAACAATCGTCTCGATTACGAGAGGCTCAACCAATGAGCGCGCTCGCGAACCTTCCGAGAATCTTGCTGATCGATAGCAATGTGTATTTCTCGAAACGCCTGACCGACGCTTTGCAGCAGCAAGGATTCGAAGTAGTGCTGAGCGCGCAGGCTTCCTATGCGCTGACCATGCTTGAATGGAACGCACCTGCTGCGATCATGTGCGCCACAAATTTGCGCGAAATGGGCGCGCTGGAGATGGCACCGATTCTTCGCGCAGACGCTAAGACGGCAACTATCCCGCTAATCGCAATCGGCGGCGGCGGAGATCAAGCGCTGCTCGAAGCTTTTCGCGCAGGTTGCGATGATTTCGTCGATCGCCGCCAGTCACCTTCGGACATCGCAGCGCACGTTCGAAGTTTTCTTTTGAGCCGACAGGAAGGCTTTCAGCCCACTCAAATGCTCGCCACTTCCGACACGGATCTGAGCGGCAGCCTCTCACACCTCGATCTACCGGGAGTTATTCAGATGCTCGGCCAAGCGCGCCAAACCGGCGCGTTGCACATCAATGCCTGCGAAACCGACGGGATCATTTTTTTTGAAGCTGGAGAGATTCATCACGCTGAGTGTGGCGCGCTTTTCGGCGACGAAGCTGTTACGGAAATCGTTAAGACTTGCCAGCGCGCTGCGAAAGGCGTTTATAAATTCGTGTACGGAGCGGCGGCTACGCAACGAACGGTTCTTCGCTCGGCGACCGACCTATTACTCGACGCTATGCGGGAATTCGACGAAGCCGAACACAACGAAGTGGAGAACAAACTCCCATGAGCGAAACATACAATCCAACAGCTGCGCGAATTCCGACGGTTTACTTCATCGATGACAGCGCGACCATGCGCGAAGTAATCAAGATTGCGTTTCGTAAGGAAAACATTCAGGTCATTACCTGTGCCGATGCCGCCTCCGCGCTCGAGGAGTTTAACAAGGTTCCGCCGGACGCCGTGATCACCGACGTGATC
>Ga0209008_1000300_pt1 | contig 19473 bp, 19 predicted proteins | sample JacPin_JW_Ref_O3_FD_187963 | JGI IMG/M metagenome (GOLD analysis project Ga0209008, IMG submission 187963) | Forest soil microbial communities from Algoma, Ontario, Canada - Jack Pine, Ontario site 1_JW_Ref_O3 (SPAdes) (version 2) | ecosystem: Environmental > Terrestrial > Soil > Boreal...
TGACATGGGGTGTCTCCTTTCTGCCCGCCAAGGCAGAGTCGTTGGGAGACACCCTCTTTCTTTTTATCCCCACTTTCAACAGGAAATCTTACAGACGGGCTATCGTTCGCGATCTGCAAAATCTGATTTCTGCGCCGATCCCGTGTTTGGGCCTGCCATTCGAAACACCGACTATGGGAGGCTCGACGGTTTCAACGGATCGTTCTCAGACGACTTGTTTGTAAAATCCGTGCGCGGGCTTGCTTCAAACGTCCTGACAGCTGGCCTATTTCTTCAGGTTCGCCCGACTCTTTGCGCACTTCTGGAAAGTCCGTTCCACCCGGCGTTTTCCTGCCGCCAGGTCTGCTCACAACCATAAGACAACAAGACGGTTATGTTTCCGTCAAGTGGCAGCACAGTTGCCGGTACTGCTTCACTGGTCATTTCGCAAGCCTTTGACGGGATGGCTGAGGGGCCATAATCCACTCAAGATAGCGACAGGAGAGACTTATGAAAAAGTATGTGAAGCCAAGTCTGACCGGCCTCGGTTTGCTACGCGATGTCACGAAGTACAGTGGATGCCGCGAGACGGAATGCATCGTTATCTAGCCTGACGGCGAGCAGTCCCGCTCCAGAAGGCGGAAAGAAATGACTCGGATAGCTTTCCGCCTTTTGGACAGAACTTTTTTCAGGTACTTCGATTGTCTTGCCGCCCTACTGGCGCACAGACGCACCGCTGCACGCGTCGTTCGAATCAAACCTGACCTAAGATCGAAAACCCCGTGGCGGCTGCAGCGCCGAACGATCTCGCCTGCAACTCCACTTGAATTCATCGTACACTGCGCATTCGCTCACTCATAGCCGCCACGTCACAAATTCTCTGTGGGATGCTCGTGAACTCGTCGGCCTCCTGGACTCCTATGAGTAGCGTAGGGCAAAAACATCGACATGATTTACCTCAGAAGCACGTTCGCGGGGCTTGTATGCAGCTGTGTGGCATCTCTCATGCAGTCGCGGCAGCGCTAGCCCCGCGACTCAACAGCTTGAATAGAACGACTGATCTGATGCAGGTGAGAAAGGTCGTGGCCGGCCAGCAATCGTACCATCACGGCCAAGGACTCCGCGCCACGCTCATTGTGCTGCCCGCCGCGTTGTAAGTCCTCTCGCGACATTCGTCTCCACACCGACAAATTGAGTACGCGCAGGGTCCGAAATGTTTCGACAAGTTCGAAGGGGTCGCGATCGTTGTGGTGCAGGGAAGCTACCCACGCATCCTGCCTGAAGCCCAGAATAGGCGGCTCGTCCTCGCAAAGGATCAGCCGAAGGCGATATCCATAAACCCATTCGATATCGGTGAGATGGCCGATGATTTCGTTCGGAGTCCATTCCCCTTGAATTACTCGCCCGCGCAGGACTTCCGCCGCATGCCTAGCCACAACATCGGCCAGGGTGGATGCCGTCTGCCCCAACACCTGGATCGGATCCCGGCCAGCCAATAGGTTGAACAGCTTTTCGCGGTAGGTCCGTGGCGCCGACACCTCTAGTCCCGGTTGCGGTTGCGCCGGCGTCATAATTAACTCCTTCCCTTGCAGCTTCTGGAATCTACAGATTTCTCGACTGGCGAGCGGGAAACAGGCGCTAAGGCTGGCTTTGAATTGGGGAGACAAGGCCGCGAACGCCTGGAATGGAATCTCACAGAACCCCCGCTCCTTCTTCCAGCGCGAAGCCTTCAACTTTCCAGCCTTCCGCGCCGCCGATCATTTTCTTCACTTTCCGGCCTAGGCGCGCCAGACGAGCTGCAGCGCGGTCGGCTCCGTTGCAATGCGGGCCGTTGCAATAGACAACGAATAGCGTATCCGGGGGATAGGCTGCGAGGTTGCGTTCATTGATTCGGCCGTGCGGGAGAAGGATCGCGCCCGGAACATGCCCGCCCTCGAACGCTTGCGGGCTGCGAACATCCAGCAGCACAAACCCGGGCGCGCCCGAACCCAACGCAGCGTGAACGTCCCAGCAGTCGGTTTCAAGAGATAGGAGCTTCTCAAAGTGATCCAGGGCCGTTTGCGGATCGGCGACGATCTCATTGTGTAGGTTCATAAATCACTTTTGCCCGATTCAAAAACTTTGTCGATAGGCAGAAATGCCAATATGCGCTAAATTCCTGCCATGCGCTCCTGCGACCCTCGCCGCGTGGCCACTCTGCTTTACGACGGCCTCGGCATGTTCGAGTTCGGGATCGTGGCAGAGATTTTCGGCTTGCCACGGCCGGAGCTGGAGGTCGATTGGTACAAGTTTGAGACCTGCTCGCACCAGCGCGGCCCGCTGCGCACGACCGGCGGCGTTCATGTCGAGGCACGTCGTGGATTGCGGACCTTACAACAGGCTGGAACCATTGTTATTTCGGGCTGGAGGCGAACCAGCGAACCTCCTCCGGAACCTCTCCTGAAGGCACTGCGTGCCGCGCACGCTCGCGGCGCACGTCTGGTCTCCATTTGTTCCGGAGCCTTCGTTCTTGCGGCCACCGGCCTGCTCGACGGCAAGCGCGCCACCACCCACTGGCGTTACGCGGAAGAGTTGGCTTCCAGGTTTCCGAAGATTCGCGTCGAACCCGGCGTGCTGTACGTGGATGAAGGCAGCATTCTGACTTCGGCGGGCAGCGCCGCGGGCATAGACCTTTGCCTGCACATCGTCCGGTGCGATTATGGCGCCGAAATCGCCAACCGCGTGGCCCGCCGGCTGGTCATGCCGCCGCACCGCGACGGCGGTCAAGCGCAATACGTCCAAACTCCCGTCGACAGCCGGGCGGCCGGAGGGCTCGCGCCGCTTATGCAATGGGCGCAATCTCATTTGGGCCAGACTCTGCGCGTGGAGGATCTGGCCCGCCGAGCTGCGATGTCGCCGCGCACGTTCGCGCGCCAGTTCCGCCTGCAGACCGGTACCACTCCTCACCAATGGCTCATCCACCAGCGTCTCCTGGCCGCGCAGATGCGGCTCGAAGAGACCGACGACGGGATCGGTGCGATTGCCGAAGCGGTGGGGCTACAGACGGCGGCGACGCTGCGGCAACACTTCAGCCGGACCCTGGACACGACACCTACCGCTTACCGCCGCCGGTTCTCGACCACGTAGAGCACTGCACCAGTGCCGGGATTTCACGGTTCAGTCTCGGAATCCGCTGACGGTTGCGGCCCTGATACGGATGCCGGCGGGAATTGCCGATGCCGTATGGCTTTAGATGCGCAAAAAGACCTTGCTTAGCACGCTACAGAGCCGTGCCAGCCGAGCTTCCTGCCGCCATCGGAGCGGTCACCCACAGATTTCTCCGGCGACGCAATGAGCATCGCTCAACGGTGGTGCCTTAGGTTGAAATTAGGGAATGGGACTGAAGATCACGTGCAATAGGAAAGAAACTCCGTAGTGGGCGAAGCCATATACGGTCGCAAGGAGTCCGAGGACCAAAACAATGGACTGTGCCCACGATGGGAGTCTATCTACTCCCCTTTGAATCAATCCCATGATTGCCCCACCGCGCTAGTCGCCAGCTGCGGACTTCGGGGCAAAATATCCGGTGCGGGTACGGACCGAGAGCTTGCCGCGTCCATTGGGCGGGATGACTTTGACCTGTACGGGCCGGAAGCTGCCATCGCGCGTGGTATTCGCCGGATAGTAGCCGAGGGTGTACTGGTTGCGAATCTCTCGGGCGATCTGCTCGCAAATCGGCGTCACCTGGCTAAGGTTATCCGGGTAAAAAGCCTCTCCGCCGGTCGCCTCCGCCAGTTGCGATAGAACTTTCTTTGAGCGGCGCACCATTTTCTTGTCGTGCTCGAGGTCGTCCTGGCTATAGACCCCGACCGCGTAGATCGTGGCGTTTGATTCCTCGGCTGCCTTGATCGTGTCTTCAAACGTCTTTTCGCTCGCCGTATCCTCGCCGTCCGTCACCAGTAGCAGAACGCGCTTGTCTTTGTGTCCTTTTTTAAGATGAGCAAGCGATCCGATCACGGCGTCGTACAGCGCCGTGCTGCCGCGCGTGTCAATCCGCGACAGCGCGTCATGCAGGTTTCCCTGATCGCTTGTGAAATCGCCGTTCGTGTCGAGGTAATACTCGTCGTTGAAATTGACGACGAACGCCTCATCCTGCGGGTTGCTGGTGCGGACAAATGTCATCGCAGCCGCGTTCACCTGGTCCCGTTTTTCGCGCATGCTCCCGCTGTTGTCGATCACCAGTCCCATCGTCACCGGGATGTCATCGCGCGAAAAGAATGAAAGCTTCTGCTCGATGTTCTGTTCGAAAACGCGAAAGTTGCCCTGCGGCAGATCGGCAACGAACTCACCCCGGTCGTCCGCCACGGTTACATGCAACACGACCAGTTCGACATCGGCTCTGAGCTTGTGGTCATCGGAACTCGGCGCCTGCTGTCCCGGCGGAGGAGGCAAGGGAGTCGGCACAAGGATGGGCGGAGGATTCTGTGCGCGCACACCCGGGCACGTGAAAAAAACGATTAGCAAGAGAATCTGCAGGATGGCCGAAGGATGGGCGCTAGTGGCCCGGCGCAAAATACCCGCTCTTTGCGGCAACTGTGAGCGGCGGCAGACCCTTCGGTGGGTTGAGCTTGACTTTGATCTTACGCCATTTGCCGTCGTGGGCTCGTTGGCTTGGCCTGTATCCGAGAACATACTGATTGCGCAGCTCCATGCTTATTTTGGTCGCGATGTCCGGCAGCTGGTTCACGTTTTTCACCACAAACGTCCGGCCGCCCGTCATCATCGTCAAATCGCCAAGAAGACCGGGCCCTTCCCGTTCCTCCGGCGTTGGCCCACCATCGGGATCGAACAACCCGATGGCATAAATCTGAACGTCCGCCTCCCGTACAAACTTTCGAACTTCTGTTTCACTGTACCGACTATGATTATCGCCTCCATCGGATAGGATGAGCAAAGCTTTCTTTGTGTTGTGTGCTCCGCGCATCTGGCTCAGTCCCAGGTAGACGCCGTCGAAAAGTGCCGTCAATCCGTGCGCACCGGTGTACATCAAGCGATCCTGCAAGTCGTCCACGCTCGCAGTAAACGGGCTGATCAGCTGCGCCCGATCGTTGAAATTGACCAGGAAGAACTCGTCCTGCGGATTCGCCGTGCGGAAGAACTGCACGGCCGCCTGGCGGGACTTGTCGATCTTGTCCGACATGCTTCCGCTCATGTCAAAGATAACGCCGATCGAGACAGGCACATCCTCGCTTGAGAACCGGACGATTTCCTGCTCCACGCCATCTTCAAAGATCCGGAAGTTTTCCTGCTCAAGTCCGGTCACCAGGCGTCCCAGCGGGTCGGTCACTGATGCACCGACCAGAGTGATCTGCGTTTCGGTCCGGATCGGCTGGCCCTGCTGAATTTTGAAGGTGTCGGCCGGAGGGGGTGCCGCCGGGCCTGGCTGAGGTTCTTGCGCGCGGCACGGAGCTGCGAGTAACGCAGTGAGGAGGAGGGAGACGGCTGCACACGCTGTTACCAACCCACGATTAGGAGCTGGCTGACCGGTGCGATGGTTCATGGTTCCCCCGGGGCGCGCTAAGACTGGATAGTAGCACCTTAAAATTGCAAATCAAGAGCCACTCTGACCCCGAGGCCACAATCGCATCACCCAGGGCTCCGGGCGCTCCATGTTACTATGGCCACATCGGCGGCTTCTGCCGAGGACTTTATGGAAAATATCGATCCCCCGAAAGTTTTGGCCGTGATCCCGGCCCGGCACGCGTCGTCGCGCTTTCCGGGCAAGCCCCTGGCTCCTATTGCCGGCCAACCCATGATTCAGCACGTTTTCGAGCGGGTCGTGCGGGCAAGCCTGGTCTCCCGGGTCGTGGTTGCAACCGAAGACCAACGGATTAAGGCGGCCGTTGAAGCCTTCGGTGGGGAAGCCATCCTCACCCGGTCGGACCACCGGACAGGGACCGATCGAGTAGCCGAGGTGGCTGTGCACTTGCCAGCCGAGATATACGTGGATGTGCAGGGCGATGAGCCCCTGATTGATCCCGGCGCGGTCGATGCCCTGGTGGCTGCCATCCTGGAGGACGACGAGGTCCAGCTGGCCACTCCCTGCACCGAGATTTCGCAGCCGAGCGAGATCATGGATCCGAACATCGTCAAGGTCGTCCGCGATTTCGACAGCAACGCCCTGTATTTTTCGCGAGCGCCGGTGCCCTGGGTGCGCGATACGGGCCAAGACGTCGCCGCCCGCCACTGGAAGCACCTCGGACTGTATGGGTTCCGTCGCGATGCCTTGCTTGAGTTTCCAACCTTGCCGCCAGGCGAGCTTGAGCAACTCGAGCAGCTGGAACAGTTGCGCTGGCTCGAGAACGGCTTCCGCATTCGGGTCGTCGAGACGAATTACGATGCCGTCAGCGTGGATGTCCCCTCCGACGTCGCGCGCGTCGAGAAGTTGCTCGGCCAGCCTCGCAAGGCCTGAGCTCGCCTGTACGGTTTTTTTTCGCTCAGAATGATTTTTCGTCTATCAATTTGACAGGTGTGCGCTTTCACTCCATAATGCGTTGTACGCCGACTCCAGCGGAGGGATTCGAGCGCCTTGCCCAGCGGCCCGAAATACATCTTTGTTACGGGCGGCGTGGTTTCTTCCCTCGGAAAAGGTGTGGCAGCGGCTTCGATGGGCTGCCTGCTGGAAAGTCGCGGCCTTCGCATTACCCTCCAGAAGTGCGATCCCTACCTGAACGTTGATCCAGGGACAATGTCGCCGTTTCAGCATGGCGAGGTGTTTGTCACAGACGATGGAGCGGAGACCGATCTCGATCTCGGCCATTACGAACGCTTCTCGTCCGCACACCTCACCAAAGACCACAACTGGACGACCGGCCGGATCTACGAATCCATTATCGCCAAGGAGCGCCGCGGCGATTATCTGGGCCAGACCGTACAGGTTATTCCGCACGTCACCGACGCGATCAAGGCCGCCTTCCGCAAAGTAGCCCACGAAGTGGACGTCGTCATCGTCGAAATCGGTGGCACGGTCGGTGACATTGAATCGCTGCCGTTCATGGAAGCGATTCGGCAAATGCGCCTGGAACTCGGCGCCGAAAATGTCGTTTTCGCCCATCTCACGCTCGTGCCGTTTATCGCAACCGCAGGAGAGCTGAAAACCAAGCCCACCCAACACAGCGTCAAGGAGATGCTCAGCATCGGGATTCAGCCCGACATTTTGATTTGCCGCAGCGACCGCCCTCTGGGGACTGACCTGAAAGCCAAGATTGCGCTGTTTTGCAACGTCGCCGAGAGCTGCGTCATTTCCGCTCCCGATGTCAGCAATATCTACGAGGTCCCCATGACGCTTGCCTCCGAGGGCCTCGACGAGCAGGTCCTGCGCCTGCTGCATTTGGAAGCCCCGCCGCGCGACTTGAGCCACTGGCTTGCGATGCTTGAAAATCTCGAGCAGCCGCAGGGCGAGGTGCGGATCGGCGTGGTCGGGAAGTATGTGCAGCTCGAGGACGCCTATAAGAGTCTCCGCGAGGCGCTGGTGCACGGGGGACTCGCGAGCCGGCAACGCGTGGTGATCGAATGGATTGAAGCCGAAGAAATCGATTCGGCCGCAACCGCCGAGCGGATGCTGCGTCACGTGGACGGGATTCTGGTGCCGGGCGGCTTCGGCAAGCGCGGCATTCAGGGCATGGTTCATGCGATTACCTACGCACGGGAGAAAAAAGTCCCGTTCTTCGGCATTTGCCTGGGGATGCAGTGCGCCACTATCGAATATGCGCGCCAGGTTTCTAAACTCGATCGCGCTGATTCAACCGAGTTCGATGCCTCCACGCCCAATCGCGTGATTTACAAGCTTCGCGAACTTCTCGGAGTCGACGAAATGGGCGGTACGATGCGCCTGGGAGCGTGGCCGTGCAAGCTTGAGCCCGATTCGTTTGCCGCGAAAGCCTACGGAACCACCGAGATTTCCGAGCGCCATCGCCATCGGTACGAATTTAACTGTGAATTCGAGCCTGCCCTCACTGCGGCCGGATTCCGCATCACCGGACGCACTCCGGACGGCGTCTACGTCGAGATCGTGGAAATCCCCGACCACCCCTGGTTCCTGGGCTGCCAGTTCCATCCGGAATTCAAATCCAAGCCGCTTGCGCCCCACCCGTTGTTTGCGGCGTTCGTGCGCGCGAGCCTTGAAAATCGCAGGCTGCGTGTTGGCCAGCCCGCCGATGCCGTCGCTGCGGATGCCCGAACCCGTCGCTCCGATCCGCCCCCGGACTCGCGCGCCTCAGCGGCTTCCTCCTGAGTCTGCAATGCTGCCCAGGCGTGCCCCCTCGTCGCTATTGCCATTCGCTTCGCTCGACGCACGAAATGGCGACACAGTCTGCTTCGCTGTGAGTGATCAGCGACGCGAGCAAAGCGTGCTTGCCCCGAGAAACACCGGCAAGCTTGGGTTATTGAGGATTCGACGGCGGCACGACCTGAAACCCGAGCTGCTCGGCCATCGACATACGGTCGTATTCGGCCCAGTTCTCACGAATGCGGCCACCAGACACACGATAAATGTTGAAGTACACAAGTGTGATCGGCTTCTGACGGAAAGAAACGCCGCGGACTTTGCCGGTGTAGAGACCACTCCAGGTGGAACGAACCGACACCCAGTCGCTCTCAGCGACCATGACGTCTATCACGATCTTGCGTTGTTCCAGCGCGGCGCACATCGGGCAGGACTTGGCCAACTCGCTGAATGGCCCGCCCTGGGGCACGGTTGTGCCACCAGGAAGGTGCCAAGCGCCGTCGGGATCAAATAACTCGTTCAGTGAATTGAGATCGCCCTCGTTCATCGCGGCAAAAGCGCGCTTGACGATGGTTTTATTCGCCTCGGTCGTGGATTCCAGCCCAGCGGAGTGGGCGACAGCTGCAGCGGTGAAGAGCACGATGAGGCTTGCCAAGAGCAGTTTACGCATCGAGAATTTCCTCCAGCATGGCCCGAGGATGCCGCTAACAGTAACTCGACGGAAATTGTTGGGCCGCGAGTATCGGGAGGTTACATCAATATTTCTCGGACCGAGGGGAAAGCTCGTTTGCACAAAAACAATCACTTCGGCGCGGCCTCTGCGGTGTGTTATCCCCGGGTTCATCACGCGGATTCGGGAATGCTTTTTGCTCAGATCGGCTTGACAACCGACGGGCTCACGCCACATCTTAGGTGCCCATGCCACTGATTCCCACATCGCTGGTTGGCTCCTACCCCCAGCCGGAATGGCTGATCGATCGCGAGAAGCTCGGCCACCGCATGCCGCCGCGCGTTCGTGCCGCTGAGCTGTGGCGCGTCGCGCCGGAGTTCCTGGAACAGGCGCAGGATGACGCGACGATTCTTGCGATCCGTCAGCAGGAGCTCGCGGGACTGGATATCATCACCGACGGTGAAATGCGCCGGGAAAGTTACTCGAACAGGTTCGCAACCGCACTTTCCGGAGTTGATCTTGACAATCCCGGCAAGGTGATCAGCCGGACGGGAACTACAACGGCTGTGCCGCGCGTGGTGGGAAAAATCAGGCGCGAGCATCCTGTCGAGGTTCGCGATTTGAAGTTCCTTCGCGCGAACACGGATCGCAAAATCAAAATTACCGTTCCGGGGCCGTTCACGATGTCGCAACAGGCCCAGAACGACCACTACGCGACCGAAGATGAGATGGCGCTCGACTACGCGGCCGCGGTAAATGCGGAGATCAAGGACCTATTTGCCGCGGGAGCAGATGTCGTGCAGATCGATGAGCCGTGGATGGAAGCGCACTCCGAAAAAGCCCGCCGCTTCGGACTCGCCGCAGTGAAACGGGCGCTTGAAGGTGTCAAAGGCACGACCGCGCTGCACGTCTGCTTCGGGTACGCGGCGCTTGTGCCCGGGCGTCCCGCGGCATATTCATTCCTTGAGGAACTGGCGGATTCACCGGTGATGCAGATTTCGATCGAAACAGCGCAGTCGTTGCTCGACTGTTCAGTGCTTGCGAAATTGCGCGGCAAGACGATCATCCTGGGCGTGCTGGATCTTTCAACCCACGAGGTAGAAGCCGCCGAGACCGTTGCCGCAAGGATCAGGCGATCGCTCGCGTTCGTGGATCCTGAGCGGCTGGTCGCCGCTCCGGATTGCGGGATGAAATATTTGCCCCGGGAATCGGCATTCGGAAAACTGAAAGCGCTCACCGGTGGAGCGGCGATTGTGCGCCAGGAGTTGCTGGGCCGCGCTGCAGCGAACTGACCCCTCCGTAAGGTCTTCTTCGAAACCTAATGCGCGGACTTGCTGATGATCTGTGAGGGATCGGCACCCACGCGGCCCGAGCTCTGATCCTTGGCTGCCGCCATGCGGAAATCGTATCGCAGGCTTGCGAGATGCGGAAGTGGTGAAGCGGTGTCTTTCTTGTTCACCGAGACGATGAGCGAATCGTTGACCCCGAAGACAGTGTCGGAATCAATGTGGTCGTCGCCTGCGATATACAGGGCGGTGACGAGTTCGCGGTATCCGGGTGCGCTGATCACGAAATGAATGTGGGCCGGGCGATATCCGTGGCGCTTCTGTGCCCGGATCATATCGCCGACCGGGCCATCCATCGGAATCATGTAGCCCAGAGGACAGAGTCCGCGGAAGTAGTACCGACCTTCGGCATCCGCATAGAAGCATCCTCGCAGGTCCATTTCCGAGGGGTCATGCATCTGCAGATCGTAGTTGCCCGTTTCGTCCGGCTCCCAAATCTGGATCAGCGCGTTCGGAATGCCTTTTCCCGCGGAGTCGACGACCTGGCCGTAAAACACGATCTCGGTCCCTTTGCTCCTGGATATGATCGTGTCGCCCAGTTTCATCATGGGGGCATCGTGGCGGTAGAAGGGTCCGAGCAGACTCGACTTTGTGGCCGACTCCGAACCGCGCTTGTCGTGGAGCGAATTTACCAGTGAACTCAGCCCCAGCGTGTCAGACAGAAGGATGGTCTCCTGACGATGTTCGGTGCATTTCTGGCCAACCGCCGTCAGAAACCGGATTCCTTCAAGCCACTCCTCGGGCGTGAGATCCACTTCGCGAGTGAAAGCATGGAGATGACGCACCAGCGACGCCATGATCTCCCTCAAACGCGGGTTGGGCGTGGACGACATCTGCTCAACCGCCGCATCCGTGATGGTGTTTTCATCGATGACTCGCATGTCGGCTCCTCGGCGCGAATGGTGAGGTTTCAAATGGAAACACTAGCCCCAGGTTCGCGTTATTTTGGGCAATCATAGACCCATTGCGAGGAATCTGTCTGTGTGTTTTTGGGACTACAGGGAGGAGCTCGGGATGGTTATGTTGAACGGGTTGAGCGGAATATAGCGCCGATCGGTCAATCAATCAGCGGACACCCGTGTGTCAGCCGAGCAGGCAAGGAACTACGCCCGCAGGGGAGCGATGCCAGGTCGGAGACGACAGAAGGGGAGTCCAAGGCTATACCAAACGCACGAGCGCGGTCTTTACGCAGCGGCGAGGTAGTGCCAAACTTTGCCGGTGGACTTGACCTGGAAGACTCCACCCTCGTCCGCATGGAGAAAGTAATCTCCATTCGGAATCCGGTGGTCGGTGGCAGACTTCACTGAGCAACGCGCCCAGTGAGCTGGACGAACGCCACGGCCGTGCTGTTTTACTTCGGTCACGAGGTGAATTCCATACTTCACGCGGTACTCAACCCCGGTTGGCCGGGTGGGTACTAGACGTCCCACGCCTTTTCGCTTTTGGCTCATAACCATATGATGCACCAATGCGCTAGAAGGTTCACTCTAATTCGACGGATTTCTTTGGGGAGGGTTCATGGCCTAGGACCACCGGTCTGCGAATCAGGCGTTAGGTACCATTGCTCGTGGGTCCTACGAATGTAGGGGTTGATCGCCAAAGGTGTTGGAAATGACACACTAACGCCTAGCGGAGCCCCCGCTCGGGACGTAGCTGGGGGTCTTGGTTCGGTTACTCTCCTGCGATGATCGCTTCAAGGCCACTCCACAGGGTGGGTGGTACCGGCCCAGGCAAAAGCGTGGTACGTACTGGTATCCGCCAACCGCTTGCAGAACCAAGCCTTAGCACGATTTTTCGGTTACTCCGGCGAAAATAGGGCAGAATTGAAAGTTGAAAAGGGCAGCGAAGCCGCATAGGCTGGGCATCAACCAAGAGGAAGTAGCCAATCAATGAGATCTGAGGTCCCCAGGACGCCGATAAGGTTCTCGATCGGCGATATCTCGCTAGGAACAGGCGCACCGTTGTTCCTGATCGCGGGTCCCTGCGTGATCGAGAGCGAGGCGCATGCAATGTCCATGGCCGAACGCCTGGCGAAGATCGCCCGCGGCCTGAAGGTACCATTGATCTTCAAAGCGTCCTACGACAAGGCCAACCGATCCTCGGTTTCATCCTTCCGCGGGCCGGGGCTCAAGGAAGGACTTCGCATCCTGGGGAAGATCAAAAGCGCAACCGGTCTCCCGATTCTGACTGACGTGCACGAAGTCTCCCATGTCTCACCGGCAGCGGAAGTTTGCGACGTGCTGCAGATTCCCGCATTTCTGTCGCGACAGACCGATCTGCTGGTCGCGGTAGGCAAATCGGGCCGCGTGGCGAATATCAAGAAGGGGCAGTTCCTTTCTCCCTGGGATATCGCCAACGCCACAGAAAAAGTGGCCAGCACCGGCAACGAGAAGATTATTCTCACCGAACGGGGAACCTCGTTTGGCTATCAGAATCTTGTAGTGGACATGCGAAGTTTTCCGATTATGCGCAAGCTGGGATACCCGCTGGTCTTCGATGTGACCCATTCGGTCCAGCTTCCGGGCGGGGAGGGGAAATCCAGCGGCGGTCAGCCTGAGTTCATCGAGCCGCTGGCGCGGGCCGGCACGGCGATGGGAGTCGACGGACTGTTCCTTGAAGTTCACGACAATCCGGCGAACGCTCTTTCTGACGGCTCAAACGCGCTCGCTCTAGAAAAGCTTCAGCCCATGCTGGAACGAATCCTGCGGATCGCGGCCCTGGCCCGAGAAATGGATGGCGCACGATGAGTCGAGAAGAACGAGTCAAGACGGCAATCGAGAGCGCAAAACGGGTATTCCAGGTTGAATCCGAGGCGATCGCCGGGCTGGTTGAACACCTGGACGCTCGATTCGAAAAGGCTGTGGATCTTCTTTACAGCTGCAAAGGGCGCGCTGTCGTGACCGGCCTGGGAAAGTCCGGTCTGATCGGGCGCAAAGTCGCCGCTACCTTTTCAAGCATGGGCACGCCGTCCCTTTTCCTGCACGCCGCAGACGCCTTGCACGGCGATCTGGGCATGCTCACGGCAGGAGATGTCCTGGTCGCGATCTCGGCGAGCGGCGAGACTCAGGAATTGATTGACCTGATCGAGCCGGCCAAGCGCCTGGGTATTGCGCTGATCACGCTCACAGCCCATGCCAACTCGCCGCTGGGAACGGCGAGCGACGTGGTGCTCGACATCAGTGTGAAAGAGGAGGCTTGCCCGCTGAACCTTGCACCCACCTCGTCTACCGCTGCTGCGCTTGCGATGGGCGACGCACTTGCCGTCGTGATCGCCGAGCGTCGCGATTTTCAGGAGCACGATTTCGCGGCACTGCATCCGGGCGGCCGGCTTGGGAAAAAACTGCGCCGGATCGACTCTTTGATGCATAAGGGTGACGAGCTGCCGCGCGTCCTGCCGACGACGAAAATGCCGGATGTGATCTACGAAATGAGCCGAAAGGGCCTAGGATTAACGGCGGTCACCAAACCCGACGGGCGGCTGATGGGGATCATCACCGACGGCGATCTGCGCAGGGTGATGCAGAGACGCAAGCAGAACGTACTGGATCTCGCCGCGATCGACTGCATGACGAAGAAACCGGTTACGCTGCCGCGAACCGAGCTTGCCGCGGCGGCATTGCGCCTGATGGAAGAGAAAAAGATTACTTCAGTGATCGTGGTCGACAGTGGCGGAAGGCTTGAGGGCGTGGTCCACATTCATGACCTGTGGACTCTGCAGCTGTTCTAGGGATCACAATCAGGTTTATCATTCTCTGGGAGCGAAGCGGGCAAGTAGTCGCTCGCTTGAATATTAAATATGCCCATCCGTGAAATCAAATTCCCCGCGCCAGCGATGCGACGCGCCAAGAAGATTCGCGTCCTGCTGATGGACGTGGATGGAACGATGACCCCAGGCGTAGTGTGCCTGCAATCGTTTCCTGACGGTAGCGTCGCGGAGATGAAGGTTTTCAACGCCCATGACGGCGCCGGGATCAAGCTTGCGAGCATCATGGGGATTCGCACCGGCCTGATCACCGGACGCGATTCGACGGCGACCGCCCGACGTGCGCGCGAGGCCTCGATGGAATTCGTGGTACAGGGGCAACCGAAGAAACTCGAAGCCTACAAGGCGATCCTGGTGCGCGCGGGCGTCACCGACGAAGAGGTTGCCTATGTGGGCGACGATTTACCAGATCTTCCGCTTCTTGAACGCGCCGGACTCGCGGTCGCGGTAGGAGACGCGGTCGTGGAAGTAAAGCGCGCAGCACACTACATCACAACCGTCAAGGGCGGCGACGGAGCTGTCCGCGAGGTCGTCGAGCTGATTCTAAAAGCGCAGGGGAAGTGGAAGAAAGCGATTCCGCTCGCGATTGCGTGACGGAACGCCCCTAGGGTGCGACGGCAGCCTCAACGGAGCCGCACCAAGCCTGTTGAACCCACCGCTTGTCCTTTCCCTCGGCACCTCGTGAATATAGCTTCGGGCGCCCGGTGCCACCAACAAGTCGGCTGCACGAGGAATCGAGCTGCGATAGAATGCTTGCCGGAGCCGGTCAAATGGACGATCGGATTGAACAAAGCATCGAACTCAAAGCGCCGGTGTCGCGAGTATGGCGTGCGCTGACCGATTACCGGGAATTCGGCGAGTGGTTTCGCGTCAAACTCGATGGTCCCTTCCTGGAGGGACAAGCCTCGACTGGCTACATCACCCATCCCGGTTACGAGCACATTAAATGGAAGGTCGACGTTCAGAGGATGGATCCCGAACGTCTATTTTCTTTCACCTGGCATCCGTATGCGATCGACCCCAAGATCGATTACTCGAAAGAGACGCCGACGCTGGTCGAATTCAGGCTGAAAAAAATTCCTGGCGGCACTCTTCTCGTCGTCACGGAGTCGGGCTTCGACAAGATCCCGAGCGAACGTCGACTCGAGGCGTTCCGACGGGACTCCGAGGGCTGGGCCGGGCAAATCAAGAACATCGAGAACTACATCAACCAGGCTTCCTAGCGCCGACTAGGCTACACGGCTCGTCTCTACAACTTGCCTTGGTACCGCCGGAAAAATCTTCGGGATGCCGAAGAGTTTTTGTCCACGATAGAATCTCCGCCGAACGCAGACCAGGCCCGGTGATCTGACGAACCCGAGGCTGACCCCGCCAAACTCAAATAGTTCAGCACCGGAAACAACAAGGCTCGCTGTTGGGCCATTTCCTGAATTTGTATCAAAGTGCACAGACTGCCGCGACGAGGTTTGGCTAAGGTGATGCCGAAGGGCGTTCGACCATCTGGTTTGGGGTCGTGAACCTGTCGCATGGAGATGGAAACGAGACCCTGCGTCGACCAAGGAACTCAATTGGCGAAATCACTGGCGCGAGCCGCGATTCTGGTTGTGATGTGCGGCGCGGTGACATTGCCCACCATTGGCGCGCAATCTGTGACCGCGAGAAGCCCAGCTGTCGCCCAGCAGAATTCTCCGCCCGATCCTCAAACGGGAACCGTCTCCGGCACTGTCACCGATGAAAAGGGCGACGCCGTCGCCGCCGCCACCATAGTTCTTGAGCCACCTTCGCAAACCGGCGACCGCCGCACAGTTACCTCGAACTAAAGTGGATTCTTCCAACTCACGGACCTCAATCCGGGAACGGCGTATCACGTCGCCGTCCGCGCGAACGGATTCGCCGAGTGGACCTCGCGCGAGATCATCCTCCAGCCAGCCCAAGACCTAGACCTGACGGACATCAGCCTGCAGATCGCAAGGGTTGTAACCACGGTGTTTGCGATTTCATCCGAGCAGCTCGCCACCCAGCAGGTCCAGGTGGAGGAGAAACAGCGCGTTTTCGGCGTCATCCCCGCCTTCTACGTGGTCTATACCCACGACGACGCCGCGCCGCTCACCACGAAGCTGAAGTACAAGCTCGCTCTCAGGACCGCCGTCGACCCCTTTACCTTCTTCGGCGCTGGCTTCCTGCTGGTATCGATCAGGCGAGCGACACCCCGAAATACGTTCAGGGTGCGAAGGGTTATGGCGAACGCATCGGTGCTATTTATACCAATGGCTTCACGAACATTCTGATCAGCGGCGCCGTTCTGCCCTCGCTGCTCCATCAGGATCCGCGCTACTTCTACCAGGGCACCGGCACAACGAAGTCACGCATACTCCATGCATTGTCGAGCCCATTCATCTGCGAGGGAGACAACGGACGCTGGCAGCCACACTATTCGAGCATGGGTGGTGACCTGGCATCGAGCGCAATCTCGAATGCCTACTATCCGAAGGCGAATCGCGGTCTGGGGCTGGTGCTTCAGAGCACTCTGGTTACGACCAGGGCTCGGATGGCCGACACCCTGATGAAAGAGTTCGTCCTGCGCAAGCTCGCGCCCGGTCCCAAATTTTAAGCCACAGCATTTGACTCGCACACCTCAGGGACTTTAGTGCGCGGTCTTGCCATCGGTTGCCACGACGCGCTGGGATTCAAACACCGCCTGCGGATCATGCGCGGACGCGCGTCCAGCCCATATCCACGCGTAGCGGCTGCACAATGCACCGACGAGGAAGCACCCCGCGGCGGCGAGGCGACCGTGCGCCGAGTCCCTCCACAAGATGCGAACGAACAACGAGACAGGGCCTTCAAGGGTCCCGGCAATGCGCATTGTCCAACCCGATTTTCCGTGATGCAGCGGCGCCTCCACCCGGCCGTGGCGTAATTCGAGCGTGAATCCGATCAGGGTTTCAATTCCCGCCGCCGCGAGCCCCAGAATCTGCGTCGCAGGTACCAGAAAACCGAAGAATTCCAGAAGCGCTGCGGAACCGCCGAGACCGGAGGCGAGAAAGTGCCCGGGAAGCAGCCGCCGGTGCTCGTGCCACACAGGGATCGCGGTCGCCCCGATCAGCACGCCCGTATAGCTTGCAAGCAGCAACCCCGTCACCGCGCCTAAAAACTCTCCGATCCATCGCACAGGCGGAAGTAATGGACTCTGGATCCCGTAAATAATAATTTCGTTTGCAGCCATCGCCAGAAATGCGGCACCGCCGAAGGCCGAGAGAATCCACGAACCCATGGACATCGCCGAGCGCCATTTGAAAACGCGCAACATGTTGAGAAAGCGAAGCGGCCTGCCGAGATCGGAAATCAGAAGCCCCGGACATAGAAAGGTGCCCACGAACGCGATCCAGAGTGCTACCCGCACCATCCCCGGGTCGGCGTGGAAAATACTGCTGACAAATGCGATCACCGCCGATACGCCGGCGATGCCTCCGATAAAAAAGTAGAGCGGGACTTCCCAGGTCCAGGTGGGTGGCTTCAGCAGCGGCAGGTTGTAATAGTCTTCGGCTCCAGGTATGGGGGCGTTTGCCTGAGCCTGGCCTGCGCCCGTGACGACCTTGCCGGTCGCGCTAGCCTCTTTCCGAATTGCATCCAGGCGCTCTTCGGACGCCTTCGGTCGGCCCGGGCCGCCCGGAATATCAGTCGCAGCCACTTTTGATTCCTTAAATTCGCGGTCTCGCAGTCAAACCGAGCTTCCTCACAACAGGAACGCCAAAAACACGATCGCCACGAGCGCCAGCGCGGAGATGAGCGCCGACGTCCAGGCGCTCTTCAAGTAAATGGTCGGAACTTGTGGAGCCGGCGGCAGATTGTAGGCTTCCGGCTGCCCCAGGATCACGAACATCGCATGGGTTCCACCGACGCTCGTTTCCAGTGGGTCGTACACCTGGGCATCGGTATAGCCCCGGTGTTGCAGATCAGCCACGCGCGCAACTCCTGCCTCGCGAAGCTCCTCAAGCTCACCGAACCGGATCGACTGCGTGGGGCATGCCTTCGCGCACGCAGGAATCATTCCCGCGCTCTGGCGGTCATAGCAGAAGGTGCATTTGAACGCCCGGCCATCCGGGTGGCGCTTGTCGACCACGCCGAACGGGCATGACACCACGCAATACCCGCAGCCGTTACAGACGTCGGACTGCACCAGCACCGAGCCGACGTCGGTCCGGACGATCGCGCCGGTCGGGCACGCCTCCAGGCATCCTGCATTCCCGCAGTGTTTGCAGACATCTGACAGGAAAATCCAGCGGAACGGATCCTCCATATCCACTTGTTGCGGACCCGCGACGGCCGGCTGTTCAAGGAACATCACGTGACGCCAGGTGGATGCTCCGAGCGCTTGCGTGTTGTCGTAGGAAAAGCCAGTCCAGATCATTCCGTCGTCTGGGACTTCGTTCCACTCCTTGCACGCAACTTCACAGGCTTTGCATCCGATGCAGATTGTCGCGTCGGTCAGGAATGCAGCTTTGTTCATGCAGTTTTGCCTTCGGCGATCGCTTGATACTCCTTCAGCGTGGCCACATTGTTCGCGCGTCTTCCGACGAGCAGATTACAGAGCAAGGCTTTGGTCTCCATGATATGCACGTTGGGCTCTTCGGAAATGGCGACGAGGTCGTTGCCAATATCGCCTTTTACCAGGCCATTGTAACCCCAGTGGAAGGGAACTCCGATCTGATGAACGACCTGGCTGCCGATCTTCAGCGGTCGAATTCGCGTCGTGGAAAGTGCGTGTGCTTCAATCGCACCTCGCGCCGTGACCAGCGTTACCCACTCGCCGTGTTTGATTTTCAACTCCTCGGCCAATTCCGTCGAGATTTCGCAGAAAAGTTCGGGCTGAAGCTCCGCAAGGTGCGACAGGGTACGGGACATGCCTCCGGCGGTGTGATGCTCGGTGAGCCGGTACGTCGTCAGAACGTACGGAAAGCGTGCGTCCGGAGAGGTGGAATACTCGTTTCCCGGCCGCACTCGACTTGCATCCCCCGGATTTGACTGGCGCTGCGGATACATGGGATTCAGGACGGGAGACTCGAGCGGTTCGTAGTGCGCAGGAAGCGGGCCATCGTTCAGCCCAACCGGAACCCAAAGCCAGCCGAAACCGTCGGCGTGCAAGATGTAAGGTTTGTCGCCGGCAAGCGCAGCGTCGCCTTCAGCCCCCGGAAGCGGAACGTAATTGGGAGGTTTTGTCGCCGTGAAATCGGGAACGTCATCGCCAGTCCATTTCTTCGCGGCCTCGTCCCACCAGACCAGTTTCTTACGCTCGCTCCACGGCGAGCCGTCCGGACGCGCCGATGCCCGGTTGTATAGGACGCGCCGATCCGCCGGCCACGCCCATCCCCATCCGTGGCCGTGTTCGCCCTTCGGCGCCCGTGTATTCGCAAGGTTGCGGCCCCTGGCCGGATACACGCCGGAGTAGATC
>Ga0209008_1000304_pt1 | contig 19212 bp, 12 predicted proteins | sample JacPin_JW_Ref_O3_FD_187963 | JGI IMG/M metagenome (GOLD analysis project Ga0209008, IMG submission 187963) | Forest soil microbial communities from Algoma, Ontario, Canada - Jack Pine, Ontario site 1_JW_Ref_O3 (SPAdes) (version 2) | ecosystem: Environmental > Terrestrial > Soil > Boreal...
CCGTTGATTCTCAAGCCAGTCCCTGAGTCCGGCCGTCGAAAGGCAATCTTCCCGGTTATAACCCTCCATAGCTTGGCGAATAGTCTCCGAGAACGCCTCGTCTCCCCAGCCCAACTCCAAGCGATGTTCCACATAACGCATCGCTGCTCGCGACTCATCGAGCGACGTCTTCCGTTCGAATCCGTAAAACGCCTCCAGCTTCTTTAGGGAGTACTCCTCGACGCTTGCTCTCAGGCCCTGCTTGAAGCTCTGATGTAAGTCCACCAGAGATTCGGCACGGAGCAAGCGGTCAATCTCGTTCTCCCGCGTGGCGTACATTCCCATCAGACGCTTCAGGACGCCTGGTTCATGCGCTCCAAAGTGATACACATGCATGCGCGGGTTCGCCTCGCGGCGTCGGACAACTTCGTCCACCAGCCACTCGAAGGCTTCTTTCTCTTCCTCGCGGTTCAACGCCCACCGCTTTTCATAAGTCCATTCGCCAGCGGGATTCCTGACGACAAGTCCGAACAGGTATTGCAATCCCGATTCGCCCACGAAGGGGTCACCCTCCAGGTCCAAAAACAAGTCGTCCGACGAGGGTTCTGGTAGCCTGCAAAGACCCATTCCCTCTACTGCCGGCAAGAGCGGCTCATGCACGAGACGCTTCTCGGTACGTCCCGTCACCTGCACCCGTGCCTGCTCCCGCACGCGCTCAATTGCCTCTCGCGAACCGTGCTTCGGCCTCTCCTTCAGGGGTAATGGCAAAACGGCCAGTTTTGCCATTGTCCCTGTATCCCATTCCTCCAATTGGTTCCGTTGTTGCGATCGAATTCCTGCCACAAGCGATAAATGGTCGTCCCCCCGCCGCTGGCCGTCACACTGGCGAAACCACCGGCACACATCGCAATGTACGACAGGCTCCGGGTAGGTCACTCCCCCGGAACCGTTCAGCGCGGACTGCGTTAGCCGTTCCTTCACATATCGAAAGTACGCTGCGTATTCGGCAACACGGTACGCTTCCCCTTCAAAGTTCTCGCCAGCAGGGATCACCCACATCCATTCCGGCGAGCCGCTCTGAATGTTTTCCAACAACTCCGAGTACAACGACAGCTGCAGAATCGCCGCTGCCTTTGTCTCCCGTGCCAGCTTCGTATCGGCAACTTCGTACGACCACTCCCATTTCGCACTGTGTTTCGTCACCCGTCGAAGCACATCCGGACGCCCGAACCAGTGCCCGTCCGTCAGCGCGCCTTGCGCGATCACGTCCGCACCTTTTTCCATCAGTCTTCGCGTTTCATCGAGAAGTTCTTTCTCGTCCTTGATATTCGCGAGGTTCGCGACAGCCAGCTTTTTCTGCAGTTCGAGATACCCCAGGTAAGCCTTTTCGTGCCGCTCACCTCGTTCTCGAATGACCGCAAGGTCCGGGGCGGCCCAGTCCGGTGCCTGCTTATCACCCCGGGCCACCTGCAAGTCCAGGGTAGTCACGTGCCGACAAGCCAAGTGATTGCTAAGGTCGGTCGCCGATAACCTGAGCTCTTTCGAAATAATCCTCATCGCATTCCTTCACCTTGGCGTTGCGTCGCTCGAAGTCGAATATACCCATCGAAACAGATTCTCTTGGACCTTTAAACTCAACATTTGTACTTACCTATGTAGTTAGACACCTGTCCGACAGACGCTAACACGATCCACCTGCTCTCACTTGCCTTTCTTCTTCTTGTGGTCTCTCTACCACTCGAAGACCCGCGTAACACATCAGAACAACCACTTGTGGGCCGCCCCAAAGCGTGTGGAGCAGAACCTTTGTATCCCTTCCTGGCTAAAGACTGCGCCTGATCCGCCCGCTTCTCCTGTCAATGGTCTCCGCTTCGCTCCGATCAACGCATAACCAGCGCCATTGACAGCGCGGACGGACAGGCGCGTTGGCTCGCCATGAAGGGCATTCGTTTTCCTTTTTTCAAGCGAGACCCGCGCTTGAAAGGAAGAGGAAAAGAGGAACAACACAATGAACGAGAGACAACATGCCAGTTGGGGAGAACTACTGAAGGAAGCGGTCGAAAAGCCCGGCCGGATGCTCGCGGCCTACACCGCATTTCACAATTACAGCTTCGGGAATGCGTTGCTTGCGTTCGAACAGTGCACGCGGCGCAATTTGCAGCCCGGACCACTCAACACCTATCGAGGCTGGCTCGAACGCAAACGGCAAGTCCGCAAGGGCGAGAAGGGAATCACCCTTTGCATGCCCCTGCCGTTTAGGAAAGCCATCGAGACCGACGGCATCGAAGAACAATCACCCGACCGAGAGACACGATATGCGTTCCGCTTTCGCGCCTATTGGTTTGTCCTGGCGCAAACTGAAGGAGAGGAAACATACGCCGCGCCGATCCCGGGCTTCGACATAGACACCGCACTTCGCGCGCTGAACATCAGCCGTACACCCTTCGAAGAAGTCAACGGCAACATTCAGGGCTTTGCGAAGCAACGGGAGATTGCCATAAATCCTTTGGCGGCGCTTCCGCACAAAACGACCTTCCATGAAATCGCTCACGTCGCTCTTGGGCATACCACGAGCGAACGGCTGGTAGACGGCGAACGCACAGCATCTCATCTTCGGGAGGTGGAAGCCGAATCGGTGGCCATGATCTGTTGCGAAACGCTTGGTCTTGAAGGCGCGGAGTTCTGCCGAGGCTATATTCAGCATTGGCTGAAGACCGAGAAGGAAATCCCCAACCACAACGCGGCCCGCATTTTCGCTGCCGCCTCGTCCATCTTGAAAGCGGGAACTCTCGGAGCGGGCAGCCATTAAAGCTGCCCCCTTCTGGTGCGCCCTGCTCGGTTCCAGGACGGAGCAAAATCGTTTGCGCTTCCGCGGCCCGCCGCGGAGGCCCGCGCCTTGCTGTCCCCGCGGGACCGAGACGCCCGCCACGACAGTGTCTGGTACCGCCGATATGCAACCGGAGGGCGTTCCGGTCTGAGGCTCAGCCGGGAAAGGCTCCGGCGATTGCTGGAGCCTTTTTCTTTTCTTGGAGGCGATCTACCGATTCGGAAGTCGAAAATATGCAGCTCAGGATTCCGTGACTTTCGCCGTCGGAATGTTCCAGCCGCGCCAAACACTTAGCATTCGCAGCCCGAATGTCGCAGCGACAGCGAATAAACTAGTTGCGGTCCCGACCACACGGGCATGGCTGGCAGCAATGACGATGAGCGCCCCCAATAGCGAGGCGAGCGCATAGATTTCCTTGCGTAGGACCAACGGCACTTCTCCTGCGAGCACGTCTCGCAAGACCCCACCCCCGATTCCGGTGAGCATACCCAGCAACGCAGAAGCAACCGAACTCAGTCCCGCATCGAGTGCCGCGACTGTGCCTGTAACGGTGAAGAGGCCGAGACCGGCGCCGTCGAATGCGAGAATTAAGGAGTTCCAGCGTCCAACTCGACCGTGAGCTGCGAAGACTAGCACTCCCGCACCGGCTGCCACCGCGATGTAGCGCCAATCATTCAGCGTCGCGGGCGGAGTGTGCCCAAGCAAAACGTCACGCATCATCCCGCCGCCGAGCGCGGCCACTACCGACAAAACAAGAACACCGAACAAGTCCATCTGTTTTCGGACCGCGGTGATTCCGCCGCTTACGCCGAAGACACACGTTCCGATCAGGTTGAGAATGAGTAGCTCAGTCATTTATTGAATCACAACGACTTTACCTATACTCGGCGGCTGCGAGCACGCCATCGCGGATAGATCCGCATCGTCCTGCAATCAGAAACGCATTGTCATACAAATCTGGGCCAACATAGATGCACGCTTGAATTGCTGCGGATTGTAATGTTTCGCTGCTCGGGGCACTAGTGAGCTTCCTGCGTCCCAAGTGTGTCGTAAAGAGGTGCGGCTGGTTTTGTGAGACCCGGTTCATTTGCCACAGTGATCGCCATGATGCGGATCTTTTCACTGTCCGGCAAAGTTAGAGTTTTGGTGCCCACGGGCAGATCAATGGCGTATACGAACAAATAGGAGTATGAATAGGCTACATTCTTGCCGTCGGCCGTCCGGCGGTGGTCGGAATACCAGCCCAGCGGCGCAGCTTTGATGAAACCCGGAGCGATTTGTCCGGTGAACTCCAACGCCATCTCCGTTTTCGGAGCGTCTGAAGGAGCCTGATATCCCGTGGGGTATTGAATCGGCACCTCTTTTTTGTTCCACAAGCGATTGTCCCATTGACCGACGAAGCCACCCCAATCTTCTATATTGAGCCGAACGGAATTGTCTCCTACCCGGAATGTCGCAGCCTGATCACCATCGGAAGACGCAGCCAACATATACGCTCGATCGTATTTTCCTGCCGGCAACTGAATAGATTGGCCGCGCGCAACGACCGCATCGGGCTTCCCAGTGGCGGCTGGCGCGAGTTCGAAGCGTATGCCGGCATAGTCGACCTCGGTCGGCAGGAGGTCTGCTGCGAGAGTTTCTCCCGCGGCGTTGAACCCGCCTGACGATTTCGTTCGGGCTTTGCTCGCCACGGCAATATCGTACGACAGAGTTATTGGCCGCGACTCAGGCGCCGCAATTCTGTTACGCTGCCGCGCAAGCTTCACCGCGAAAGTGCGTGGTTCGTACGGTCCGAAATTGGTTACGAGTTCGCCGCCTCTTATCGTTGCGGGACCGAGCGGCTGCTCCTGGGCGTTCACTTCGCGTGCGCCGCTGATGGGAGCGGCGAAAGCGATCCGAACACTGCGCTGGGGCTCACCGCTGAGTTCGACAAGTCGCACGATTGCCTCACCGCTGTTCTCCGCTTTTTTCAGCCCCAGCACGCGAACGCGGCTGTCACTAACCTTCACCAGTGAAAATGTCTTTCCTAGGGAACCGTTGTGCTTCGCCGTCTCAAAGGCGATGAGCGGTTGGTTCAAGCGCCAGCCTTGCCAATCGGTCTCGCCTTGCCGCCAGTCGGCGGCGTGAGCGGCGAGGCCGTAGATGAATTCGTGATGGCCCCAGTCTTGCGAGGTCTGATCGCTGTAGTCCTCACCATTGCCGCCGCCGAGACCGGGCGTGTAGAGCAGTGTTAGGCGAAGAGTGTTGTCGTTCGGTTTGTCGGAACCGTATTTGCAATCCGAGAGAATGGTGACTCCGTATGCGCCGCGTTGATCTGTAAGGTCAAACCATTGATGGGAAGGAAACTCGAACTTACGATCGTAATCGTTCGTGCGCTCGATCGTTCCGACGTCCCAATTGTAAGTCGCTTCCGGATTTGACGCGGTGAGCGGGAATGTCGCCTTCAAAGCGGCTGCCTCGGTATGCCAATCGATGCTGTTGCTAAATTCGACGCGGTTCCCCGCCTTGCCTGCCGAAAGCCGGATCGTCTGAACGAATTTTGATCCTTCGGTTTCGCGTTCAATTTGAACGGCGACGCGTACCGGCCCGTTTTCGACCACGCGCAGCTTGGCTGGCCCTTGCACGTAACCGCGCGGGGGCTTCTGCTGGTCCGCCCAGTCCATGTTCCAGGCGGGCCAGTCGTGCGGCTTCTCCGTTTCAAACGCCAGGCGCGCGGGCGCGGAGAGCAGCTGCTGATTGAGTTGCTTGTCGAAGATGCTCGCAACATCGCCGTTTTCGTCGATCTTTACGACGTAGCGCAAATTCTCGAGCGACGATTCGCTCGCGCTCAGATCAGAGCCGCCCGCAGTGGCTTGATCGGATGCCCGAACGTCATAGACCGCGAAACCCACGGAGGGCACCTTGGCGACAAACAGCACTTTGGCGGAGCCGTTTTCTCCTGTCTCGATCTGCGACAAAGTTTCTTTGCCATCGGGACCAATTACGCGAACTCCGCGAGGCACACCGCCCGGGAAAGCGATGTTCGCCTCGACGATGTCCTCGCGCTCGATATTCAGCGGGTTGTACACCACGATGGCCGTGCCTTGCGCTTCCGTATTCATTCCAGAAGCGACGCCTTCCGTAGCGCTTGTAAGAACGACGGCGAATTGGTTCATCGCGATCACGTCGTCGTTCCACGAATAATTGTAGGCTTGCGGCGTGGCAGTGCCCGCCATGATGTCGTGAAACTGGCCGCCCAGCACTAGCGTCCAGGCATCGGTCAGGCGCTTTTGAGGATACGATCTTGCGCCAAGCCATTCCGCAGCGACGGAAGCTTCCTCGGCGGCCTGTGCGAGTAATTCGTTCTTGCGGTTCCATCGCTTCTGGTATGCCTCTGAGGTAAGGGAGCCGGCCGAGTGATTGGTCAACTCGAATTCGCCCTGGTAGCGTTCGAGGTGAGCGGCTTCCTTGGGAGTGATGTCCAGAAACATCTGGTCCGCCTTCGTGGACAAAACCCGGAGCGGCCCCTCGCCCACTTGCACGCGAGGCACCTTCGTGTTCGCAACTCGCTCGCGATATTGGGCGAACTTTTCTCCCGTGCGCCGTAGTGGCGGGAACGCGGCTTCGCCTTTATCGACAATAGCCTCGAGCCCCTTCACGGAATCCTCTTCGGGTGCGCCACCTACGTCACCCGTGCCGTAATAATGATAATCCGCGAAGAGTCCCGTGACTTTTCCGTTGAGGTTCACCCGCTTCACCCACTCGGGATCGCTGGTTAAGTCCGTCGTCACGTCCCCGCCGTAATCGCCGGGATTTAAGGCAGCGATCACACCGTGAGCATCGGGACCAATCCACATGCCGACGTTAAACGGAACGCCCACGGGTGTGTCCTCGGGCGAAATACCCGGGCCTCCCATCGCTGAAGACCCCCACGTCAGTTTCTGCGTGGAGAAACCCTTGACCCCGGAGTGGGCCAGGATGCTAGGGAGCGAGGAAGGGAAACCGAAACAGTCGGGAAGCATATACTCCGCGCTGTATTTGCCGAATTCGTGCCGATAAAATTCATTGCCATACAGAACCTGCCGGAAAATCGACTCGGCGGAGGGTGAATTAACGTCGCTTTCTTCAACGGAAGAGCCGGCCGGGAACCAGCGGCCTTGGGCGATATATTTCCTGACCTTCGCGTAGTCGGCCGGGTAATACTCCTTCATGAAGCGGTAGCGATTCGAGCCGGTGAAATTAAAAATGTAGTCTGGATACTTTTCGATCAGCCTAAAGTTGTCGTGCAGCGTGGCGGGGATAAACTCGTTGATCACCTGCGGATATTCCCAGCGCCATTGTGTGTCCAGGTGCGCGTAGCCAACTACGTAGAGCGTGGGATCCTTCGCAAGGTCCGAACTGATCGATTTCCTTGCTTCCCGGGGCGCTTCCTTGGCGGGTACCGCGGCAGCCGCTCTTGTGACAATCGTTCCCTTGATCTGTGCTTTCGTTCCTCGCGCACAACTCAGGAGTGAAAACACGACAACCAGCGGCAGTGCGCCTAACCGCGCTCGGGCCCGCCAATCAAGGCGGGCGAGGCTCATCCCAGCCCGCGACTGCGCGGAAAGGAAGCTTTCCACACATCTGTGATGTACGCTCATCTGCATCGCCCCCAATGCCCCTAAGAGCACCAACAACATCCCTTTACGCAATGTGAAGTTCTTTCTTGACGGTTGCGAACTCTTCGAGTGCAAACGCCAAGTCATCGCGGCTGTGCGCCGCCGATAACTGCACGCGGATACGAGCCTTGCCTTTTGGTACAACGGGATAGGAGAAGGCGACGACGTACACTCCCTTCTCCAAGAGGCGCCCGGCCATTTTTGTCGCCAACGCGGCATCACCCAACATTACGGGCACGATGGGATGCTCGCCCGGCTGGATGTCGAAGCCCATCGCCGAAACTTTCTCCCGGAAGAATCGTGTATTTGAAAAGAGCCGGTTTCGGAGATCCTTCGTCTGCGTCACGAGATCAAGCACTTTCAGCGATGCGCCGACGATTGCTGGCGCGACGGTGTTTGAGAACAGATATGGACGCGACCGCTGGCGGAGCAAGTCCACAATCTCTTGACGCGCACTGACGTAGCCGCCGCTCGCGCCACCGAGTGCCTTGCCCAATGTTCCCGTCAGGATATCGACCCGCCCCATCACCCTGTGGTGTTCGTGCGTGCCGCGTCCGTTTTCGCCCATCACCCCCACGGCGTGGGAATCGTCAACCATGACCATCGCCTTGTATCTCTCAGCCAGATCGCATATTTCTTGCAGCTTGGCGATATACCCGTCCATGGAAAACACACCGTCCGTGGCGATTAGAATTCGCCGCGCCTGCGATGCCTCTCGGAGGTTTCTTTCAAGATCATCCAGGTCCCCATTCCGGTAGCGGAAACGCTGCGCTTTCGATAAACGGATGCCATCGATGATGCTGGCATGATTCAACTCATCGGATACGATGGCGTCTTGCGCGTCGAGGAGCGCTTCAAACAAACCTCCGTTGGCGTCAAAGCAAGAGCTGTAGAGGATCGTGTCTTCCATCCCGAGGAATTTACTCAGGCGCAGCTCCAATTCTTTGTGAATCTCCTGCGTACCGCAGATGAAGGGCACCGACGACAGTCCGTAGCCCCAGCGGTCAAGCGCCTCGTGCGCTGCCTTGACTACTTCAGGATGGTCGGCAAGTCCGAGATAATTATTGGCGCACAGATTCAAGACGGACTTCTTGTCGGGCAGATCGACTCGGGGATTCTGCGGACTTGCAAGAATGCGTTCCGACTTGTACAGACCGGCCTCGCGGATCCCCAGGAGTTGCGTTTCGTATTGTGATTTGACGCCTTCGAACATAGCTGTTCACTCCTGCCCATCAGCGCGCCGCGCGCCAATCCAAGATGACCTTGCCGGAATCGCCTGATTTCATGGCGGCGAATCCTTTTTCATATTCATGCCATGCAAACCGATGCGTAATTACCGGCTTAATGTCGAGGCCCGACTCGAGCATCACCGTCATTTTGTACCAGGTCTCGTACATTTCGCGGCCATAGATGCCTTTGATCGTCAGCATGTTGAAAATCACCCGTTTCCAATCGATGGCCGTTTCATTCGCTGGAATTCCGAGCATCGCAATCTTCGCGCCATGACTCATGTTCGCAAGCATTTCCCGGAAGGCGTTCGCGTTTCCCGACATTTCAAGGCCGACATCAAACCCTTCGTGCATTCCGAGCTTCTTCTGGACATCGGATATGCGCGTTTCATTCGTGTTGACTGCGAGCGTGACTCCCAGCTTCTCCGCCAGTTTGAGACGGTTGGGATTGACATCTGTAATCACGACATGACGAGCGCCAGCGTGCCGCACGACCGCAGCCGCCATTATCCCAATCGGCCCAGCGCCCGTGATCAGCACGTCCTCACCGAGCACGGGAAAGGACAGAGCCGTATGCACCGCATTGCCGAATGGATCAAAGATCGCGGCCGTTTCAAGTTCCACCTTCCCGTTGTGCCTCCAAATGTTGGTCATGGGCAGCACAATGTATTCGGCAAATGCGCCAGGTCGATTCACGCCGACGCCCATTGTGTGCGCGCAGAGATGCCGCCGTCCGGCCAAGCAGTTGCGGCATCGCCCGCAGACGACGTGACCTTCTCCGCTCACAATGTCGCCTGGCCGAAAGTCGGCGACGTTCGATCCGAGATCAGCTACTTCCCCCACAAATTCGTGGCCGATGACCAGTGGAACCGGGATTGTCTGCTGTGCCCAATCGTCCCATTCGTAGATATGCAGGTCCGTTCCGCAAATGCCGGTCATCAGCACGCGGATCAGGACATCATTGATGCTAAATTCGGGGACCGGCACGTCTTCAAGCCAGAGTCCAGCTTGCGGTCGGCTCTTTACGAGCGCTTTCATGTCAGGCCTCATTTCTCCATTAGGATCAAGCAGACGATGCCGGTCTTTGATCGGTCCCTATGAACCGTCCCAGAGCGTGGTTCTTCTCCACTCGATCGATGGGGAAAACCTGGTTGTGCATCGCAACATAGGTGCCCGGCTCCAACAGGCGCACGGCGAGAAGGCTTTCGGTCAGATTCTGCAGACCATCGCTGGCTTCAAAGCCGAGCGGAGCCATCGCACCGGTCAACACGATGGGGACCTTGTTATCCGGCAGCGACTGTTTCAGGAAAAGGCCCGTCTGAACCATCGTGTCAGTGCCATGTGTAATGATAATGGGGGCATTCTCGTTTAGAAGACCCCTCACTGTCGCCAGAATCAATTCTCGATCCGTATCCGTCATCTCAAGACTGTCTTTGTTGAGCAAGGGCACAACGTTTACTTCGGAATCGGGGAGGCGGAGGCCCTGTAGATAGAGCTCAATCTTATTGTTCAGATTCTCGACCGAGCCAGTTTGCTCTGAGTACGCTTTCTCGATGGTCCCGCCCGTGGTGACCACATAGATTACAGTCATGATTTGCGAAATCCGTCCTCCGTCGCCCGTTCTTCGTCGGCGCAAAACTCCGCGCCGCGATCGTCAGTTCTCGTATCAACCACCAGCACGTCGATCAGGTTATAGAGATTTGCTTCAAGGAGGCGGGCTCTCGCCTCATTCTCTTCTACCTTCACCTCGATGCGCAGTACATCGCTTTCTCTGTCATGCTCTGCCGCGAGCGAGTCAATTTGCACTCTGCGTCGATGGAGCAAGAGCACAATGCGCGACAAGACCTCCGGCGTCCACCGGGCCACGATTGCGAATATCGGCATCAACCTCTCTCATGGAATCACCTCGACCGGCCTTAAGCCGAGCAAACACAAGATGACCAACCACAATGGCGGCGATTGTCTTTCACGCGTCTCCGCGAAACGGTTTTGAGAAACGACACTCGTCACGAGCCACTCACCACGAGCCACTGCTTCTATCAGCATTCGATCACATTCAGGGCAAGGCCACCTTGCGACGTTTCTTTGTACCGTGTTTGCATGTCGAGCCCCGTCTGGTACATCGTGCGAATGACCTGATCGAGAGATACCTTGTGACCTGTGGTTTCCTGTATCGCCATTCGCGCGGCATTGACTGCCTTGACCGCTCCGAACGCGTTCCGCTCGATGCACGGTATCTGAACAAGCCCACCGACAGGATCGCAGGTCATTCCGAGATTGTGTTCCATGGCAATTTCGGCCGCATGCTCAATCTGCGCGTTCGTCCCCTCGAGCGCCGACACGAGTCCGCCCGCGGCCATCGAACAGGCCACGCCGACCTCTCCTTGGCAGCCCACTTCCGCGCCGGAAATCGAGGCGTTCTCCTTGTAAAGCACTCCTATCGCCGCCGCGGCTAGGAAATAGCGGACAATGCCCTCCGGCGAACCGCGCAGGAATCGAGTGTAGTAGTGTCCGACGGAAGGGATAATGCCGGCCGCTCCGTTTGTTGGTGCCGTGACCACTCGTCCGCCTGCGGCGTTCTCTTCGTTGACGGCGATCGCCCAAGCGTTGAGCCAATCCATCGCGTTCAAGGGATCATTCGATTTTTCGCGCCGCAGCCTTCGAGCAAGCTCGGGCGCACGGCGACGGACATTCAATCCGCCCGGCAAAATGCCTTCGGTATCAAGGCCCTTCGCGACGCATCCACGCATGACCTCCCATATTCTCGAGATGAATGTGCGGATTTCCGTGTCGTGCCTTCGGCTCTCTTCGTTTTCGAGGATGATGCGCCAGATGGGCATCCGGTGTTCATCGCCGATCCGCAACAGGTCGTGAGCGCTTCGGAAGGGATAAGGAATATTCCGAGTTTCGCCAGCGGGAGTCTTGTTCCCCTCTTCGCATTCTTTGCGGATGAACCCGCCTCCAATCGAATAGTAGACCTCCTGCAGCAGTTCCGCGCCCGACTCATCGTAGGCGCGAAAACGCATTCCATTGGAGTGCCCCGGCAAGATCTGATCTGTGTGAAATAAAAGATCGTGCGACTCGCGAAACACGACACCGTGGAGCCCACGTAAAGGCAAGAGAGACTGCGAACGAATAAGCGACAATCGAGTCTCGATGGTGTCCGGATCGATCCGGTCGGGCACCTCGCCGCACAGACCGAGCAATATCGCCCGGTCCGTACCGTGCCCGCGGCCGGTCAGGGCGAGCGAGCCGTAAAGCTCGACTTCCACTCGACGAACTTGGAGCAGCACTCCCTTACCGCCAAGATTTCCAACGAAATCGCCAGCGGCGCGCATGGGGCCAACCGTATGAGAACTGGATGGCCCGATCCCGACCTTGAAGATTTCAAACAGACTCGTCTTCATTCGTTGTTCCTGGGAACCAAAGCGGGCCTCGACCTGTTCTTGGTAGAGGTACAGACCAAGGCCCACGTCCTCCGGGGAAAGGGCAATCCAGAGATCGGTTCGTCCTTGTTGCTAGAACCTTACTGTTCCCAACTTACTCCACACGGCTTTGTCCGCTTTCGTCGCGGTGCTTCTTGAGATACCGCATGAACGGCGTTCCGCCCGTTCCTACGGCATGTGGGTTCTTTGAATCGGTCTGAGCCTGATGAAATATGTACTTCGCAGCGTACTCCAAATGAAGCGAACGAAAATTCTCAACACCTTCCACGCAGGCATTGAACGCGGTAATCAGTTGTTTCGCACCGGAAAGCTGGACGAATGCCCGCACGGGAGTGCGTTTCTCGAGGGACTCTATAAACGCGCGATGGTCGGGAGGCATGTAGTTGCGCATCTCTTGGAGATAGAGACTGAGCGCATCCTCCTGATGCTGAACACCGAGCATGGCATCGACCGCTGGGACGATGGCGCTTTGTGCTCCGGTTTCGCCGCGGAACTGTTGTGGACGTCCACCATACGCTTCTACTCCCTCATAGATGAGACCTTCGGGAAGGTCGGGATGATTCCTCCACCCGTGAATGTAAGGTCGCACACGATGATAGTAAATAAACGGATCGCAGTGCTCCGGCATGCGGCTGAGCGTAGAGTACATCGCGCGAAGTGATGACTCGACTTGCTGCAGTAGGACCTCCAGTTGGTCTTCCCGTTCTGCGCCCGCCGCATCGATGCAGTCATGCAATAGCGCAATCGCTGGGGCTGCTTTCCTTTCGATCTCGACGTGAATCAGGATGAACCACTCCTCGTCGATTCCGCCGAGGAAGTTCTGGATGAGGCCGAGGTTTCCGCATTCAATTTCACGACACGGATCGAAGCGAAAGAAGTTGTGAAGAGCATAGCTGCTATAACTGAGGACGGGCGGACGCCCCAGATGTTCGGCAATGCGATGCCAGGGCACGGCCAGCCGCTCTGGCAAGACCGTCTCTGGCTGAGAGCCACCCCAAATATAGGCATGGCCGAGATAGCTCAGGACAACCATGGCCCGCTCCCATTCGCGTCGCTCCTGAATGGCTTCGACTGGGAATACGGGCAACTGCGCTACGGTGCGTCGGACTTGATCTGAAGCGAGAAGCTTGGGTAACTGGAGAGCCATATCCTCCCACGCGTCGAAGGGCTTGGGAAGATGCCTTAGAGGGTCCTGCGGCGGAAGAAAACCTCGACCACGACTAACTCCGAATCCTGGAATAGACTGTGACATTCATGTTGTTCCTTATCCCGCTTGGCGGCTGGGCGTACTTCGCAAGACCGCCCAACTCTTGGGTAAATTCAAAAGCTCTTGAGGGTACAAACAACGACTTTTTCCTACAACGAACAGTACGCCGGACTTCCGCACCCGATCGTGGCCGCTACTGACTCGCCACACAGGTCTTCTGTAAGCCTTTCTGCCGAAACCGTCAGCGTCCCCCACATGGTATTACCCTCGATTCTCATTGGAGTGACTGGGCACAATCCTGCGACGGTCTCACAATTACGTATACTTCGCGCAGAATCATTCTGTACCAGCTGTGTCTGAATTTTCGGGACGCGCCACGCTGCACGAGGGCCTCGACACGCTCCTGGTAGAGGTTGCGTTTCGTTTGAGGCCCCTTCGTGTCAGCTTCGGCCTTATGTTCGCCTCCGTCACCTCCTGGGATTGGTCCCCGCGACACCTATGCAATCCAACATAAGCTCCCCCGTCTTTATCGGCCGGCGCCTTTTCCCGAACTCATGGCTCGTCGCGTTCCGTTTTTGCGCCGCGCACACACCCGACGCTGGCACGACCGCGCTCCTTAGCGCACAACCGGTAGACTAATAAAACTGGCTTTGTCCGGAGTGTGCCAAATGCGCTGGGTGGCCTTCACGTAGTCTCCCGGCTTCGCCAAGAAAATGTTTGGCACAAACGTCTGCGGATTGCGATCGTACAGTGGGAACCAGCTCGACTGTACTTGCACCATGATCCTGTGCCCGGGCAGGAACACATGGTTCGCCATCGGCAAGATAAACTGATACGCGAACGGCGCGTTTGGCTCGATCGGTCCTGGCTTTTCGAAGCCCTCACGATACCTGCCACGAAAGATATCCATGGCAATGTTCAGCTCGTAGCCGCCCATTTCCGTCTGGCTAGGAACCTCGTCGGGATAGACGTCGATTAACTTGACCACCCAATCGCTGTCCGTGCCGCTCGTAGAAGCGACAAGGTTCACGACCGGTGGTCCGGCGATGCGCAGGGGCTCCGTCAGAGGCTCGGTAACATAAGAAAGAACGTCCGTGCGGTCGGCGACAAACCGTTGATCGACGAGCAGCCATCGTCTCCAGGCATCAGAGTCCGCGAAGCGAACCGGACGCGGCGAGTAAGGGACCGGCTTAGCCGGGTCCGAGAGGTATTCGTCATAGTCCGGGGCTCCCTTCGAGTCTTGCGCCGACGGCGCGATAAAGGAAAGTCCGAAACCCTTCGTCAGGTAGAGGGGCTTGGACTTCAAGGCGCAGCCCGTCTCGCACGAGAGCGGCCAAGACTTGAATCGATCCCAGTGGTTTTCGCCCGTGTTATAGATGAACACCGGCGGCGTGTCCGCCTTCGGCGCACCGTCTTTTAGATATTGGTCGAAGAACGGCTTGAGAACGTCGCGGCGGAATTCGAGGGCCGTGTCGCCCTTCCACTTCAGCGGGCCAAGAGAAGAACCGTCGTAGTTGACTCCACTGTGGCGCCACGGCCCCATGACCAGAAAATTCATGTCATTCCGGGTGTCCTTTGGTTCGACCGCCAAGTAGCAGTGGATCGCGCCCCACATATCTTCCTGATCCCACAAACCCTGAATCCACATCGTCGGCACTTTCAAGGGTTGTGCGGCCATCGTGTTGTCGAGCGCCTGCAGCTGCCAGAAAGAATCATAAGAGGGATGCTCCATCGTCTTGTGCCACCACGGGAGCTGGTCGAGGCCCCCGGCCTTCGCGAAATCCCCCGCTGAGCCGGCGCGAAGGAAGTCCTCGTAGTCGTCGTAACCTTGACGGACAATTGGGTGCCCATCGCCTCGCGCCGTGGTCTGCTCGGTGAAGTAGTCGAGATTCGACTGGCGAAACGCACCGAAGTGAAACCAGTCGTCACCCATCCAGCCGTCAACCATCGGGCTCTCGGGCGCTGCGACCTTCAACGCCGGGTGCGGGTTCACCAGAGCCATCACCACCGTGAATCCCTCGTATGAACTTCCGAGTATTCCAACCTTTCCGTTTGATTCAGGAACGTTTTTCACCAGCCAATCGATCGTGTCGTACGCATCGGTCGACTCATCGGTGGCTGTCGAGTTGAGCGGGCCCAGCAATGGCCGCGTCATGATGTAGTCGCCTTCCGACCCGTACTTGCCGCGAATGTCCTGGAACACGCGGATGTAACCATCGGCGACGAACACCTCATCACCCTGCGGCAGAGTAGCCAGCATGTGCGGCGAGTGGTTGCGCTCGGCGCGGCCCGAGGCGTCGTAGGGTGTCCGGGTCAAAAGGATCGGCGCGTTCTTCGCTCCGCGTGGAACGACGATCACCGTGTGCAGCTTCACTCCGTCGCGCATCGGAATCATGATGTCACGCTTGACATAGTCGTAGGACGCCGTAGGTGCCACATACTTGGCGGGAATGTCAGGTGTTTCGGGCGACGTCTGCGCATGGACGGCAGATCCGAACGTCAGAAGCATCGTCACCGTCAGTAAATGGAGCTGGAACGAAGCACCACAATTCATGCAAGCTCTCCTGGATGGAACTCGCGATTTCAACTTCATCTCTCCGTGAAACCATGCGCCTGCCCGCGTCTTGTCAAAATCTTCTCCGATTAAGGCTCTTCGCTGCGCCGGCCGAACTCATCCGATGATCCAGCTCAAGCCTTTTGAGAACGAGATCAGCAATCACGATGTCCTGAACGGCGACACCTGTAAGATCGGCAATCGTGATGTCTTCTTCGCGTTGCCGCCCCAACCACCTGTCTTCGACCACCCGGCCGAGCTCAATCAGTTTCTCCGGTTGGATCAACCCCTCACGAAGCGCGTAGGACGACTCGCCATACTGGGAGCATTGGCCCACGCTATCGACAACACAGGTCGCAGCGACAGCGAGGAGCCGCGATTCGAGCTCCTGCTTACCTCCTCCATCCGCTCCGACTGCGTTGATATGTGTGCCGGGTTGAACGTGAGCCGCGCCGAGAAGCCAGGCGCGCGATGGTGTTGTTGTCACGATCAGTTGAGAATGTGCCGCGAGCTCGGCGACATTCGAAGCGACCGTGACTTCGAAACCTTCGACCTCGAACGTACGGGCGCGATCCGCCGAGCGTGTCCAGAGCGTCACTCTCCGGCACTGGATGACCTCTTTCAGAAATTCCAGTTGCAGTCGAGCCTGAGTTCCCGCACCGATGATCCCGATCGAGCGGATTTCAGACGGCGCTAAATATTTCGCGGCCACCGCACCCGCTGCCGCCGTTCGAATGTCCGTCAGATGGCCTTCCTCTTGAAGGATTGCCTGCAATTCTCCGCTCTGGCTGCTAAAGACCAGAACAACACCGTTGCTCGAGGCAAGCCCGCATTCCGGGTTGTTCCAGAAGCCCGTGGCGATCTTCACCGTGAATGTTGTTCCGCGTTTGAGGTAGCCGTACTTGATGTGGCAATCGCCTGGCGGGTCGTCGAATTCCATCAGCCCAACCGGAGGGACAACTACTTCGCCTCGCGAGTAGGCAACGAAGGCTCGCTCCATTGCCGCGATGACTTCCGCAGGACGAATCACCTGCTCGATTTGCGCACGTGTATAGACCTTTGCCATCACAGCAGCTCTCGAACCTTAGGCGACAGATTCCCGCCACAGATGACAACGGCCACGGTCTTTCCTGCGTAGCGATCCGCGGTCGCGAGAAACGCCGCGAGTGCTACTCCTGCCGCTCCCTCGATCATCCATTGCTTCAAGCGATAAACAAGACGCATGGCATCGAGAATCTGTTCTTCCGAAACGAGAATGCAGGAGTCGACAACAGCTCGGCAGACATCGAGAGTGATCGAGCCTTCTTCGAGCCCACCTGAAGTGCTTTCTGAAAGTGTCGGTTTCTCATCGACAGGAAGGATTCGCCCTGCCTTCATTGCCTCATAGAGAACGGGAGAATGTTCCGGCCAGCAGCCCACAACCTCGGTCGTCGGGGAGGCGTATTTCATGTAGGCCCCAATCCCCCCGATCAACCCTCCTCCTCCGACTGCGACGAATACGGCGTCGAGCGATGGAATCTGTTCACACAATTCGACGGCAATGCTTCCTTGTCCAACCAGAACGTCCCAGTCGTTGTAGGGAGAGATGAAGACCCGGCCCGACTTGAGCGCTCTGTCGCGGGCGATCGTCTCGGCTTCCAAGGGCTCGAAGCCTGCTCTAACGATGCGAGCGCCGTATCCTTCAATTCGCTCTGACTTTGTTGACGCGACCTGAGCGGAAACGTAAATCTCGGCGGCGATGCCCGCGCTTTTTGCCGCAGCAGCCACACCGAGGCCGTGGTTGCCATTGGAAGCAGCGACAATACCGAGATCTCGCTCCTCGCGGGTAAGGCGCAGGATTCGGTTCGTTGCTCCGCGCAGCTTGAAGGAGCCCGTCTCCTGTCGGTTTTCGAGCTTCACGTAAATCCGAGCGGTGATCAGATGAACGAGTTCGGATATCTCCTCGACGGGAGTACGCCGGACCGAGGATTGAATCCTATGGTAGGCATCTGTGACCCCGTGACCCCATTGCGCATGGGTGTCAGGCATCATATTCAGTTCTTCTTCATGTTCCCTGTTCTCTCGCACACGGGCCTCATTTACAAAAGCTGAGCTGATTTCGTCGTCGTGTTATTTTTGGAATACCGTTCTGCCTCCTACCACCGTGCGCAGCACTTGTGTCTTCAGAATCTCGTCTGGCGGAATTCGTATAGGTCCCGATCTGGGACAACGAAGTCGGCAAACTGTCCCGGTATGAGGCTTCCCTTCTTTGTCTCCATGTGTTCGGCAAAGGCCGACGCCTGCGTATACGCGTAGAGTGCCTGGTGAATGTCGATCGCTTCTTCGGGGTGATAGGTCCTTGTCCCATCTTCGCTCTTGCGCGTGAGAGCGACATAAAGACCACGAAACGGTGTCACGGGCTCGACCGGATAGTCGGTCCCGAACGCGAGCACCGTGCCCTGATCCTCAAAAGTCCTCCACGCGTAGGAGTCTTTTGCCCGCGCGGAGCCGAGGCGGTCCTCCGCCCAATACATGTCCGTTAATAGATGATTGGGCTGCATCGACGCGATCACACCGAGCGACCTAAAACGCGCGAAGTCGTGCGGATCGATAATTTGAATGTGCTCAATGCGGAAGCGGGAAGACGTGCTGGTGGGCACGGCTGCTTCCGCATCGGCAAAAGCATCGAGCGCCATCTTGACTCCGCGATCGCCTATGGCGTGAAATCCGATTTGGAACCCAGCCCGCGCCCGCTCGATCGTCATACGGTCGAGCGATGTCTGATCGAACTGCGGAATGCCGGAATTAGCTGGGTCATCGGAATAGGGCGCTTCGAGCGCAGCGGTACGCGAACCGAGCGCACCGTCCATGAAACCCTTGAGCATCCCGGTGTGCAGCATCGGATCGTCGGCAGGGTGATGGGCGCGCTGCCTTGCAAGCTCTGGCAGCGGATCGAGAAAGGTCAGCCATTCGCTGATGCGGATCGGAAGCTTGTGGTCGCGTTCCATCTCCTCCAATATGAGAAAGTCGTCCCAGCTGGAATAGTCCTGCGCGGAAGTAACGCCGTGCGCAATGGCGTCCCGAATCGCTAATTCCAGCGCACGGCGGCGTTCTTCGTGGCTGGGCGCAGGGACTTTGTCATAGACCAAATCAACCGCTGCTTCGCGCACGATGCCTGTTGGTTCGCCATTGTTGTCGCGGTCGATCTTTCCGCCGGAGGGATCGGGCGTATTCGCTGCGATCCCCGCAAGCTCCAAGGCTTTGCTGTTTGCGACCGCAATGTGTCCATCCACACGAGTGAAGATCGCAGGATAATTACCAGAAACGGTGTCGAGATCTTGCCTGGTGGGGAGT
>Ga0209008_1000305_pt1 | contig 19172 bp, 19 predicted proteins | sample JacPin_JW_Ref_O3_FD_187963 | JGI IMG/M metagenome (GOLD analysis project Ga0209008, IMG submission 187963) | Forest soil microbial communities from Algoma, Ontario, Canada - Jack Pine, Ontario site 1_JW_Ref_O3 (SPAdes) (version 2) | ecosystem: Environmental > Terrestrial > Soil > Boreal...
CTGAGGTACAACACTTGCCTGCTCAGGCAGGTCCGGAACTGAGGCTTGACATGTCAGCGCCTGGGCCGCTAGAAAGGTACATGGCCCAATCCATATTCATTTTCGATTTTGGCACTAACGAAGAAGCGGCACAGCAGGCCCGTCACAAGATCGAAGGCTGGAAACAGGGGTTCCGGCTCGGCAACAAGATGACGCTGAAGTTTGATCGGGAGGATGCCTCAGGGGAGGACGACGGCGCGGCGGCGAAGCCGGCAAAGAAATCGGCCGAAAAAAGATCCTCGGAGAAAAAGGGCGACAGCGATGATGGGCCAAACCGCGTGCGAGTGCTGGTGCGGCTGGATTTTTCCGACCACGAGAAACTTTCCCACCAACGCTGGCTCGACCGCATACCTGCCGAGGAGCCGTTCAAATCGGCCAAGGCGGAGACGGTACGGAGCGGCGATCCGGAGCACCCGAAGGTCGCGGAGCGCTTTGATTTACTGGACTAAAAGCCCACCATTAAAGACCCTCTGATTTGCCTCTGCCGCGTGGGACGGCGCCGGAAGGTTGACTGGTTAGGCGGCGGCTGATTTGGCTATAATGGTCTGAAGGTGGTACAACCGGCTGGTCAATCCGCCGGAGGCATACCGGATGTCCTCTCAGGTCAAGATCAAAACAAGTCGATTTGACGCTTCGAAGTACCACGGCCTGGACCGCGATGCTCTCATCCGCATCTACCGCACGATGTTTCTGTCGCGGCGGCTCGACGACCGCGAAATCCAGCTCAAGCGGCAGAACAAGATCTTCTTTCAGATAAGCGGCGCGGGGCATGAGGCCGTCCTGGTGGCCGCGGGGCTGCTTCTGAAGCCCGGCTACGACTGGTTTTTCCCCTACTATCGCGATCGCGCGCTAGCGTTGATGCTGGGTGTGACACCCTACGAAATGCTCTTGCAAGCAGTTGGCGCGGGCGACGACCCCTCGTCTGGCGGGCGGCAAATGCCGTCGCATTGGGGCAGCCGGCGGGTGAATATCGTACCGAGCGCTTCGTCAACCGGCATGCAGTGGCTTCACGCGGTGGGTTCGGCGGAAGCATCGCTCTACTTCGACAGGTTCCCGAAGGCTCTGGAGCAGGCACGCAAGTTGCCGCTTGGGGATTCGCTCAGTCACCATCGCGATGAGCTGGTGTTCGTTTCCGGGGGCGACGGCTCGACCAGCGAGGGAGAGTTTTTCGAGGCCCTAAACGCAGCCTCCCTGCGGCGCGTCCCGGTACTGTTCTTGGTCGAGGACAACGGCTATGCCATCTCGGTGCCGGTCGAAGCGCAGACTGCCGGCGGCAGTATCTCCAAGCTCGCCGCAAACTTTCCCAATTTCACGTTCGAAGAGTGCGACGGCACCGACCCGCTTGAGAGCCATGCAGCGCTCTCGCGCGCCGTGGCGCATTGCCGTGCGCGCCGGGGACCGGCCCTGGTCCATGCACACGTGACACGCCCGTATTCCCATTCGCTCTCCGACGACGAAAAGCTCTATAAAACGTCGGCAGCGCGTGACGCAGAAGCGGCCCGGGATCCGGTGCCGAAGTTCGGGCTGTTTTTGGTGCGTGAAGGGATACTCGAGGAAAGCGAGATCGAAGCGCTCGAGGCCGACGTGGACCGCGAGGTCCTGGAAGCGACCGATCGCGCGCTCGCGGCTCAGCCGGCACCCGCAGATACAATTTACGCGCACGTTTACTCGCCGGAGATCAATCCGTGTGGGCAGGAGTTTGAAGTTTCGCCGAAATACGCTGGCCATCCCGGAGGAGCAGTCGCCAAAACAAAAACGATGGTAGAGATCGTTTCCGCAACCCTGGCCGACGAGATGGCGAGCGACGAGAGAATTGTGGTCTTCGGTGAGGACGTGGCCGACTGCTCGCGTGAAGAGGATCTCCCGAACGTGAAAGGGAAGGGAGGCGTATTCAAAGCGACAGAGGGACTGCAGCGCCGCTACGGATCGATGCGTGTGTTCAACACGCCGATTGCTGAAGCAGGGATCGTGGGCCGCGCTTTGGGGATGGCCGTCCGCGGGCTAAAGCCAGTCGCGGAAATACAGTTCTTCGATTACATCTGGCCGGCCATGATGCAATTCCGCAACGAACTATCGAACCTGCGGTGGCGTTCGGCAGGGCGCTTCAAGTGCCCGGCTGTGATTCGGGTCGCTATCGGCGGCTATTTGACCGGCGGCGGTATATATCACAGCCAGTCCGGCGAGGTGATCTTCACGCACATTCCCGGACTGCGTGTGGTCATGCCGTCAACGGCGCTCGATCTCTGCGGCATGCTGCGCACGGCGATTCGATCCGATGACCCGGTGATGTTCCTGGAGCACAAACATCTCTACCGCCAGCCATACAACCGCTCCATCTACCCAGGCCCCGATTTTACGGTCCCGTTCGGCAAGGCGCGCATAGCGCGCGAGGGCACCGACGTCAGCATCATTACCTACGGCGCCGTGGTGCATCGGGCGGAAGTGGCCGCAGCGGAACTTGCGCGCGAGGGTGTCTCAACCGAGGTGATCGATCTGCGGTCGCTGAGTCCTTACGATTGGGAGGCGATCGCGGCGAGCGTAACCAAGACAAACCGTGTCGTTGTTGCGTACGAGGACACGCGTTCGTGGGGCTATGGCGCTGAAATCGCGGCGCGCATCGCCGACGAACTGTTTGGCGACCTCGACGCTCCGGTGCGACGCGTGGCGGCGGCCGATACATTCTGCGCCTACCACCCTTCGCTTGAGGACGCCATTCTGCCCCAGACGGCGGATATTGTCCGGACGGTTCGTGACCTGGCGGCTTATTGACCCGGAATCGGAAACTTTTGAAGGGCTGGATCCGTATCTACAACTGAGAGCGGGGAAGGCAGATCCCGCGCTCGGGAGGTTTACCCCATGATTTGTGGAAATTGCCAGAGGGAACTCGCGGACTACTCGAATTTCTGCTATTTCTGCGGAGCGCGGCAACATGCATCACCCGATGGCCCTCCGCGCGCGGCCAAGCGCCTGACGCGTTCGGTCGTTGACTGTAAGATTGCGGGAGTGTGCGGCGGCATCGCGGAGTACTTGGAAATCGACTCGACGCTCGTGCGGTTGATTTGGGTCTTGTTGGTTCTGATGCCGGTGCCGGTCGTACCCGCATTTATCGGTTACTTTGTCGCGTGGCTGGTGATGCCGAAGGCGCCGTATCCACTGCCTAGCGTGCCCCGGCCGGCCTCCACTTCGCAGTCAGCCCAGACGGCTTAAGGCGCCATCCTGCGTGCGGCCGGAATCAGTCTTTGCTCTTCACCTTGCGAGACGCGGGCCGGCCTTCGTGAAACAGTGCTTGATCGATTGAGATCAGACCGGCGCCGACCGTGGCTAGCGCAAACGCTGAGACCGCGAGCAGCAGAGGCAGTTCGTAGTTCCGCACGGCCATGGGGTTTGAAATGATGTCGTGCAGCTTCGAGAGTCCGACGGTCATTTCGCAGGCAACCAGCAACCCTGCAAGCCTCGTGAACAGCCCCGCGATCAGCATGCACCCGCCGAAGAATTCGATGACTCCAGCGACGTAGGCGAAATATCCCGGGAGTCCCATGTGTGTGTATGCCTGCATGGCGTCCCGGGTATGCCCGAACAGTTTCGGGTAGCCGTGATAGACCAAAATCCCTCCCAGGGCGACCCGAAGCAGCAGCAGACCGAGCGGCTTCAGTTTTTCTAGAAGCTGCATTCCAATTCTCCTCGGCGGTGAAACCGGAAAAAGCAGGATCGTGTGGCGGATTGTAACAGAAGGACGCCCGCCCGGACCTTTTGCGACACATCGGCGGTATTTTCCCAGGCACAGCAAGCGGACGCGCGCGACCGTTGGTGTAGAATTCCTAATTGGCGTGAAAATTAAATGCGAGTGCCGCTAACGGTTCGGAAGCTGCTGTTGGGTTTCGTGGTGGTCTTGGTAATCTGCGTCGCGCTATATCTGCGATTTCACCGTTCGACACCGGTTCTGGAGGCGGCCTACGTGGGTAATCGCCAGGTCATCCTGTGGGACTCCAACGCGGAAATCCGCGAGGCCATTGGTACGTTCAAATACGGCGACCGGCTGGATGTGCTCGACCATTTCCAGCAGCAGGTGAAAGTGCGTGCTGCGACAGGTCAGGTCGGATGGATTGCGCAGAGCGATCTCCTGTCCGTCGACCTGTGGCAAAAAATGCAGGATCTGGAAGCGAGGACTGCCACCTCGCCCGTGGAAGCTCGCGGTTCGACACGCGTGATCAGCAATCTGCATATTGTGCCCGGCCGCGAATCGCCACGCCTCCGCCAGATCGGCAAGGGCATACCGGTCGAGTTGTTCGAGCGGCAAGCGGTCGAAGTGCCCGCAGTGACTGCGCTCACGACGGCCGCCGCGCACGCTGACGAGGGGGACTCTGCTCCGCCGGCGACTGCGGCAAGGAAAGAAGATTGGTGGCTGGTTCGCGCGACGCTCCCTGATCAGACTACGGTGGCGGGCTGGATTCTGGGCCGGTTCGTGGACCTGGACGTTCCGGCGCCGCTGCCGGACTATGCCAGCTCGGCCGGGCTGCGCATCGCAGCGTGGTTTGAGTTGAATCGCGTCGCCGATCTATCCGGGGGCGTCAGGCCGCAATATCTCGTGGTTGGCACCCGCGGGCCGGAAGGCCAACCGTGCGACTTCACGCAGATGCGCGTGTTTACCTGGGGAAGACAGAGCCAGCGATATGAGACGGCCTTCGTCGCAAGCGACCTGTGCGGGAAGCTACCTGTAAAACTTACTCCGTCACCGGGAGGCGATGCGTCCTTTACATTTCAGGATTGGAGCAGCGGAGTTTCGCAGCCTCGTCTTTATCAGATGCAGCAGACCAGCGTGCGCCGGGTCAGAGGACCCGGCGAGCCGCCCGTAAAACGGAAGCGCATTCATGGATAGACACGCAGCAGGAAATTTTCCGGCATCCGCCTCCAGGCGTCGCGGGCGCCTCGGGGTCTTGCTTCCAGCGATCACGACCGTGCTGGCGCTTGCCGTCCTACTGGGAGGGTGCTCGCAGAGCGCCACACGCGCACAGGCGCAGGCGCCTCCTCCGTTTTCGATCACCTATCTTGCGACTTGGGGCGTGAAGGGTGCCGATCCAGGTGAGTTGCAACAACCCACGGATATTGCGACCGATTCACTGGGCAACATCTACCTCGCCGATGCCGGCAGCCGGTTCGTGGACAAATTCACTTGGGAAGGCAGGCCCCTGCTTTCTTTCGGGGAGCCCGGCCTGAAATATCCCCAAGCCATCACGGTTGACAGTGGCGGCGCGATTTACCTGACCGATGTCGGTCGAGCCAGCACGTTTGTTTTCTTTCCCAGCGGTGACCGCTATCACGAGCTTCGGCTGAAAAGCCGCCCGAACGACGAAGATATTCTGGGGGTCGCGGTGGGAGAGGATGGTTTGATACACGTGCTCGACGCGGATGCGGCCCGGGTCTTCACGTACTCGCCGGGCTTCCGGCTGCTGCGAAACTGGGAGCCTGCCGCAAGCGTACCGAACGGCAAAGTGCGCCCGAGAGCGATCGCCATGGGGCCGGACGGCTATGTTTACATCGTCGATCCAGCCGGGAACCACATTCTGCGCTTCACAAACGAAGGCCAGTTCACTTCGCTGCTGGACGCGAGGGCGGACGGTGTCGATCGCAAACTGAGCGATCGCTTTGCCGTCGGGCTCGGCTACATTTTCGCAATGGATTCCGACGGGCGGATGCTGCACGTATGGACGGCAGACGGCCGCCCCAAGCTCGATATCGACCTTGCGCCGCAGCTCGGGCAGGCAAATCGGGCTGCTCCGTCGCTCGCGGTAAGCCCGCGTAAGGAGCTGCTTGTGCTCGACAGGCCCGAGGCGCACGTGCTTCGTTATCGACTCAACTTCTGAGGTCTTTCCACGTCAGGACGTTTCCCGCGGAATCGAGGCCACTTCGCTGCCATTGCTGCCGACCGAGGCAGAGGTAAAGGAAATTCTGACCCTGCCGCTCGCGCTGGAACTTGTGATTATGCGCGGACGCGCCGAAGACGTTTGGCAAGAGCTTCGTGCAACCGCAAGCGAGTCGTCTGAGGCAGCGGAGCGGGCTCGGAGTTGCAGAATATCTCGATGGTCTGTTTGCAAGTGTCCACCACGACCCGGCAGTCCTTGCACTTGCCCAGATGCTCTTCAATCGAGGCGCGAAGAATTGGGTCTAGGGCTTCGTCCAAATAGTCCGCGAGCTCGCTGATGATCGTTTTACACTTCACTGATTTTCTCCTCGCCGAAAGTACTGATTCAGCGTCTGCCGCAACTTCAATCGAGCCCGCAACAGCCGAGATTTTACGGCGGGGATGGAAAGCCCCAGCGCCTCGGCAGTCTCCTCGGTCGATAGTTCTTCGATGTCGCGCAGCTGGAAAACGATTCGGAAAGGCGGGTCGAGTTCTCCGATAACTTTCGTCAATATCTCAGATAGCTCGGTTTGGGCGTAACGATCCGCGGGAGACGGCCCCCAGTCCTCGACCTCGCGTGGCAGCATGTCTTCGCCCGTGTCCACTTCTTCATCCAGCGACACGACATTGGGGCGTCGCCTGCGGAGCTTCATCAGCGCCTGGTTCACGGCGATGCGCACCAGCCAGGTGTAGAAACGGGAATTACCCTCGAACGCCTGAAGGTGCTCGAAGGCCTTCAGGAATGCCTCCTGCATGGCGTCTTCGGCGTCTTCGCGATTCTGGGTGATGTTCTGGGTGAGCCGAAAGATCTTTCGCTCGTAGCGGCCGACCAGCGTCTCGAAGGCGGAGATATCGCCTGCCTTCGCGGCCGCAACCAGAGCGGACTCGTCGTCCTTGACTACCTGCGAGGGCAGCGGGCGACGTGCGACCGGGTCGAGTTTGGATGAACTCATGGAGGATTTTTCCCTAGGAAAGGTTAGCACAGCTTTCAGAACCTTGCCGCCGGGAATGTATTATGATACCGAGAGAAGCCATATTGCGCCAAATCGATCGCGCTTGCGAGCATTCGTCGTCGTTGCCCAACCAACAAGACGACAGGACCTGCTGGTGCACGCGAGTTGAGACCGCTGGGAGAACCCAAGAGACTCGATGAGGACGCTGCCCGATTATCTGCGCAAAGGGATGAAGATGATTCTGGTGGGCGCCAATCCCGGCGACCGCTCGGCGCGTGTTGGGCACTACTATGCGGGGCGCAACAACCAGTTTTGGCCTATCCTGTACCAATCGGGCGTGATTCCGGAACCCATTGGATACGAAGACGACCGCCGCATGCTCGAATTCGGCATCGGAATGACCGATCTGGTCAAGCGGCCTACCCGGGGGATCGAGGAACTCGAGCGCCGAGAATTCGCCGAAGGCCGCGTGCTGCTTGCGCAGAAGCTCGAAGAGCTGCGGCCGCGCGTGATCGCATTCAACGGAAAAATGGTGTATGAAAAATTCACCGGACGCCCCTGCAAACTGGGTTTGCAGAAGGAACTCCTCTACGGCGCTCGCGTATTCGTGCTGCCTTCAACGAGCGGCCAGACCGCAGGAGCGGGCCTAGCCGTGAAGAAACGATACTTCAAGAAACTTGCCGTGTTGCTGAAGGGTCTAAAGGATTAGAGGTCCGGCCGTTAGTAGCCCGGGCGGATTTTGGACGGCCCACGCCAGCGGGTCTTTGCAGGCACCTGTTGTCGTGACTCACTTGGCCACGGTCTGGGCAAGGCTGGCCGCTGCCTTGGACGATTCTGGCTTCGACCCACACAGACCCAACGGAGAACGATCCCGATGAGTGTAACGCAACAAGCCGCAACTCAACTGGTGCTGGAGGAACGATCGGGTGCGGTTCTAACCCTGCGACTGAACCGGCCCGATAAGCTGAACGCCTTGAATCCCCAGTTATGTCGCGCGCTCGTCCATGGACTGCTTCGGGCAGGCGAGGACAAAACCGTGCGGGCCGTAGTGCTGACGGGGGCCGGGCGCGGATTTTGCTCCGGTGGCGACATCAATTTCATGCGCGATGCGCGTACCCGGCGGGCAGTCCATGAATTTGAGCAGATGCTGGAGACCGGTAAGGAGATCTGTCTCGCGATCGCATCCATGCCCAAGGTGGTGATCGCGGCGGTGAACGGGCCCGCTGCCGGCGGCGGTATGAGCCTGGCGCTGGCGTGCGATCTTCGAATCGCATCGGAGCCGGCAATCTTCACCCAGGCTTTCGGTCAACTGGGGTTGTATCCCGATTTTGGGGCGACTTTTTTTCTGCCTCGGCTGGTGGGTTTATCGCGCGCCTCGGAATTGTTCTACACCGCGGAGCGGCTGTCGGCCGAGGAAGCGCGCCGGATTGGAATCGTAGCCAGTGTATTTTCCAAGGAGACCTTCGAAGAAGAGACCCGGAAGCTGGCTGAACGCGTAGCGGCGGGTCCTCCTCTGGCGTTCCGCGACGTGAAGCGGACGATGGTCGGGGACGCACACAAGGAACTCGAAGAGGCAATCGACGAAGAGAATCGTCTGCAGCTTCACTGCTTTCTGTCCGAGGACTGCGCCGAGGGCCTGGCAGCATACTTTGAGAAGCGCGCTCCAAACTTCCGCGGATATTGATTCCGCATTCGCCTGCTCGAACAAATGGATCGGAAGCAACCATGACAGAGGACTTGCTCGCCGGTATTGAAGTGACTCCGCACGAAGTGAGCGAGAAGCTCGAGCGCGGCGAGAAATTCCTGTTCGTGGACGTACGCGAGAAATGGGAATTTGAAACCTCGCGCATCGAAGGCGCGGTTCTGATTCCGCTGCGCGAGATTCCCGCAAGCCTGCAGCGCCTGGCAGTGGCGCGCGAAATCGTCTTCTTCTGCCATCATGGAATGCGCAGCCTGGATGCAGCCGCGTGGGTGCGCTCGCAGGGGATCAAAGGCGCACGATCCATGTCCGGGGGTATCGATCGCTGGACGACGGAGGTTGATCCGGGCGTGCCACGATATTGAGGAGATGACGGATGGGAAGCGCCAGGACGAAAGCCGCGAAGCGGCCAGGAAAGTCGCCAAAGAAAGCCCGGTTTTTGCATAAGCCGAAGTGCACGACGTGCCGCAAGGCGCGGAGCTTCATGGAAAAGCGAGGATTTCAGCTCTATTTTCGCGATCTCGCGAAGGAGCGACTCAGCGCTGCGGAGCTCGAGAAGTTAATCGGCAACCGAGATTACACCGAATTTTTGAACAGCCGCAACGAGCTCTTTCGGCGGAAGAAGATGAGAGAACATCCCCCTTCGCGCAAGGACGCGATCCGCATGATGGCCAAGGAGCCAAATTTGATTCGCCGCCCTGTAGTCGTCGCCGGGGGCCGCATTGTGATCGGATTCGACCAAGAGGGCATCGCCCGGCTTTAGACGGCAAACTCACTCGGCGCGGGTTACCCTTCCTTCAGGAGACTGGTTCTCGCATGGCAATTGGTGAGCGAATCGAAATCCGCCGGGGAGATATCACGGAAGCGGACACTGACGCGATTGTAAACGCCGCCAACAATGAACTTCAGCTTGGCGGCGGACTCGCCGGCGCCATTCGCCGCAAGGGCGGTCCCCGCATCCAAGCGGAGTGCGACAAAATCGGCGCGATTCCCGTCGGAGGCGCCGCGATCACCTCGGGCGGAAATCTCAAAGCCCGGCACGTCATTCACGCGGCCAGTATGCAGCTCGGCGGAGGGACCTCCGCGCAGGCGCTACGCAGCTCGACGGCGCACGCCCTTCGAATCGCTGCGCAACACGATCTCAGGTCTATCGCGTTTCCTGCCATTGGCACCGGCATTGGAGGGTTTCCGTTGCGCGAATGCGCCGAGATCATGCTGCGCGAGACGACCAGACACTTCGAAAATCCGAGTCCCATCGAGCGCGTTTATTTTGTGCTGTTTGACGAGCAGGCGTTGGCTGCCTTCGAGCGAGCCTTTCGCAATCTTCAGGCAAAACCTTCGAATTCAAACTAATTAGTTGCTGTCGGTGCGTTTCTTGAGCGTGGGTGTCTTATCCGAGGCGGGGTCAGTGGCCGCTGCGGCGGGAACCTGCGCTGGGTTGCCACTCGCTGTGGCAGTAGCCGGAGGCGCAGAGTTGTCCGGGTTATAGGGCGTCCGCATGTACCGGGCCGCTTCCGACTGCGCGCCGGCGGTGTCGTCCTTGGAATGCTGCGCAAGATTGTATTCGTTGACCGCGCGCTCGCGCTGGCCCAGAACGTCGTAAATCTTCCCCATGTAGATATGGCCCCAGACTTCGGTCCACTTCGGATCCAGGTCTCCGCCCAGCGCGGCGCGGAAGGCGTTGGCCGCGGCCTGATAGTTTTTCTGATAGAACATCGCTTCGCCCATGCGGAAGTGCGCGAGCGAATTGGTTGGCTGGACGTCCAGGGCGCGCTGGTACTCCTGAATAGCCTCGTAATACTTGCCGAGCGTCGCCAGCCCCTCTCCTCTCGCGATGGTCGCGTGAACACGCAGGCGCGGGCTCGACTTCAGCAAGTTGTTGTTCGGGTCAATCGAGATCCCGTTAGGTTTGGGTCGGCCAAAGGTCTCCAGCTTGAACTGTGAGGTCGTCCCTGTGACCAAAATCTTTTTGAACTCGGGATTGCCCTCGGTCTCAACTTTAACCTCGACCGGCATGCGAAATGTATCGAGTTCCTGGTGCACGGTCCCGATCACTTGAAAGCCTTTCGGCGTTCGATAGACGATGTATTGAAGCGCAAATTCCGGCACGCCGGTCGAATTCAGCCACTGCGAGAAAAAGGAAACCAGATTCAGCGGCGGTTCCCCGGCCTTGGTGGCCGGAACCTTGGTGGCCGTCATTCTTTCGAAGCTTTCAATCGTGGCGGTCTTGCCTTCGTGCTGCCGGTAGAATTCGCGAAGCAGGGCTGTGAAGCCGTCATCGCCCAGTTGAGCGCGCAGCATATGGAAAACCATGGCGCCCTTGTCGGCTACGATCGACAGGTACGGGTCGGAGTACGCCCCGATGCGGTCCGCCTGAGAAATCGGAGTCGCGTCCTCGAACATCAGGGCGCCCACCGCAAAATCCTCGAGCGCCTTGTTAAGCGCCGCCACGCCGCCGGACTGTTCCGCATACATGGCTTCGGCGTAACGCGACAGCCCGTCGGTGATCCAGACGTCCGAGCCGGTGGCCGGCAAGACTCGATCGCCCCACCACTGGCCGGCGGCAAGCTGGGACAGCAGCCGGTCGTTGGCTTTGGGTGTCCATTGGCGCGCGCTGATCAGAAGCAAACCCGGAGCGGAGTAGCCGGCAAGCGATCCGTCCGGCAATTGCGCGACGGTCAGACTGGGTGGCGCAGCTTGCTGTCCGGCGAGCGGGCCAAACGTGTCCGTAAAGTAGCTCATAATCTGTGCGAGCGAGCCCGCATAGGACGCGACGGTTGAGGCTTGCGCAGGTGGCGTGAAGAAAGAGAACTGATAGCCCTCGGTCGGGGCCGGTGAAAGCTGCAAACTGCCAGCGACGAAAGATCCGACCGGGCCTGGCTGGTCGCAGTGGAAAACATACGACGCCTGGTTCGGGGCTCCGGCTCCGATTCCAGGTTGCATTGTCGGTGGTTCGGCCTTGCCGGTCCCGGCAACAGCCATGGCAGCTGGCACGATCAGATTGAATTTGCCGGTATAGCGGTTCGACGGGTAATTGGTCAATGGAAACCAGCGCGCGGGCAGCAGCAGGTATGCGGCGGTTTTTTCGACCGAAGCAAAACGAATTCCCCTGGTGGGGCTGTCTTCTTCGCTTGAGACCGGGCCGGAATATTCGAACGTCAGTGCGATCTGTTTTCCCGGTGTTGCGGTGCTTGGCAGCGCGACCGTGAGAAGTAGCGGGGAATTATTGTCGCGCGCAAACGTCACGGGCTGCCCGCCCATCTTCACCGAGGTCACATGCAAATCCGGGTGCAGCTCGACGAGCACGGTTTTTGCAACCTGCTCGGCCACAAAATCCACCTTGGCCTGCCCCTGGATCGTCTGATCCTCCGGATGGAGAATCACTTCGACGTCGTAATTCGTTGCGCGGAAAGGGAACGAGTGTGGCGCCTGCGCCGACGCGCACGTTGCGACCAGAACCGACAGGACAAGCATTGCGGGCAATCGATAGATCTTGAGCAAAAGAGGAACCTCTCCCGAACAGGACCAGTACCTTTCGCTTAGCTAAGATACCAGATATTCCCGCACAGTTGCCCGTGCGTCCCGGGCTAAAGCATGCCGGCAAAGACGTCTGCGGCCCGCTCAATTGCGCCGCCAGACCCGAGGCTTGTCCGCACTCCAACCAGCGCCGTTTTCATTTCTTCACAAGCTGCGCGAGAGTCCAGCAGCCGACTTACTTCAGCCGCAACGGCGGCGGGGGTGAAATCGTTCTGAATTAACTCAGGGACAACCCGACGGCCGGCAACCAGGTTCACCATGCTGAAAAAAGGTGTGTGAACCATGTGGCGGAGAATCGAAGCAGTGAGCGGCGCCACGCGGTAGACCACGACCATGGGAGTTCCCAACAGGGCCGCTTCGATCGTAGCGGTACCACTGGCGACGATCGCGCAATCGGCCGCCGCAAGCGTGTTATAGGTCTCGCCCTCGATTCGTGTCACTGTGAAACCAGGGCCTGCTGCCGCAAGGGAGGGGTCAAGGCCGAGCCCCGGCGCCGCTGCGTGTACGAATTGAGGCTGGGAGGCCGCTCCCGATTTTGCGGTAAGTAGTTTGCAGGCCTCGAGAATGGCTGGAAAGTTCCGGCGCACTTCGCCTGTGCGGCTACCTGGCAGCAGCGCGACAACGGGCCGATCGGCGGCTAGCCCGTGGCGTTCGAGGAATTCCAAGCGAGCCATGGAGGCTTTGACGACATCCGCCAGGGGATGTCCCACGAAATCCACGGGAATGCCCGCGTCGCGGTATATCTTTTCCTCGAAGGGAAAGATAACGACCATACGATCGACGCGCCGCTTGACGACCCGAACGCGGCCCGAGCGCCAAGCCCAGACTTGCGGTCCAATGAAATAGCCGACGCGAATTCCGTGTTTTTTCAGGCGACGGGCGACACCCAAGTGAGTTCCCGGAGAATCGACCAGAATTGCAAGCGACGCCCGCCTTTGAACAGCTTCGCGCGCGAGCCTGCGCTGCACGCGCACCACGGATGGAATTTTATGCAACACTTCGGCGATTCCGACGACGGCGACTTCATGGTAGTCGGCAAGCAGCTCGACGCCGGCCTCGGCCATCCGCGGACCGCCCATACCAAAAAAACTCGCTCCGGTGCGCTCGCGCAAGGCTATGGCGAGGCGGGCGGCGTACATGTCACTTGAGGCTTCCCCGGCGGAGATCAGGATTTGAGGCGGCGTCATGCGAGCGACACCTCGTCAGTCGTCGGCGGACAATGGCTGAGGCGGCTGGCGGAATCCTGACACCGCGGCGTCTGATACGGGTTCCCCCAGCTCCTGTTCCTTATATTGGAGCTGGTACAGACGATAGTAGATCCCGCGAACAGCGAGCAATTCCTGATGAGAGCCCTGCTCGCGCAGGCGGCCCTTGTGGAACACAAGGATGCGGTGAGCGTGCTGGATGGTGCTCAGCCGGTGTGCGATGACGACCGAAGTACGGCCGGTCAGTAGTCGGTCGAGAGCTTCGCGGATCAGCAGTTCGGTCTTGGTGTCCACGCTCGACGTGGCCTCATCGAGAATCAAAAACTTCGGATCGTGTGCCAGGGCTCGTGCGAAACTCACGAGCTGACGCTGCCCGACTGAGAGAGTGCCGCCGCGTTCGGTGACGGGCGTTTCGACCCCCTGGGCCAGTGACTCGACGAACGGGCCGAGTCCAACCTCCTTCAACGCTCGCTCGGTGCCGGCGCGGTCGATTGTCGTGGTTCCCAGCTTGACGTTGGATTCAAGCGTTCCGGTAAACAGGAAAGGATCTTGAAGCACGATTCCGAACATGCGACGAAGGTCCTGCAGATCCAATTCGCGAATATCCACGCCGTCCAGCAGAACGCTGCCGCGCTGGATGTCGTAAAAGCGCAACAGCAGCTGAATAATGGTCGTCTTGCCCGCGCCTGTGTGTCCGACGATGGCCAGGGTCTGGCCGGGCTCGACACGGAAGGAAACGTCTCGCAAGACCCAGTCTTCATCCTTCGGATTTGCGCCGCCGGAATAGGCGAACCAGACGTTGCGGAACTCGATTTCCCCGCGCGGTTGAACGAGCCTGCGCGCATTCTCGGCGGAGGCGATGGTCACGGGTTCATCCAGCAGCGAGAAGATCCGTTCGGACGCGGCCATGGCTGCCTGCAAGATATTGAATTTGTCGCTCAAGTCCTGGATCGGACGGAAGAACCGCTGCGCATACTGAATAAAAGAGATTAGCATGCCAATCGTAAACGTGGACGTGGCAATCACGCGCGCACCGCCCGTCCAATACAGAAGCGCGACGCCGGACATGCTCAGGAATTCCACAGCGGGAAAGAAGTACGAGAACGCATCGATCGCATCCTTGTAGGCTTCCATATGGATGCGGTTGAGCTCGGCAAACTGCGCCCGTGATTTGCGCTCGCGGTTAAACAGCTGCACGACGGACATCCCGCTGATGTGCTCTTGCAAGAACCCGTTGATCCGCGCGATCGCGGTGCGGATACGGCGGTTTGCATCGCGCACGTGATTGCGGAAGAAATAGGTGACCAGGATCATGAACGGCAGCGGCGACAAGGTCACCAGCCCCAAAAACGGCCGCCATTTGATCAGGAAGATGGCCAAGCCGAAAATGAAGACGAAATCATTGAGCATTGCCGCCACGCCCGTGGCGAAAAGATCGTTCAGGGCGTCGACGTCGGTCGTGGAACGGGTCACCAGGCGGCCAACCGGAGTGCGATCGAAAAAACTCATCGGCAGACGCTGGAGGTGCTCGAAGATTTCCTTGCGGAGATCGTACATCGTCTGTTGTCCGACCCATTGCATGATCCGCACCTGAACATACTGAAGCGCGAAGCTCGCCAGGATCGAGCCGAGGTAGGCTAGAGCAATGACCGTCAGACCGTAGATCGCCGCGTGGCGCTCGATATCGCCGTGCATACCGGGAACGACGAACCGGTCGACGCCGCGACCGAAAAGAAATGGACCGAGAATATCCATCGCCGCAACGGCCAGGCTCATGAGCACAGCGAAAAATACCAGCCAGGCATAAGGCCGCAGGTATTTCGTCAGCCGGTGGGTCAGCCGGGTATCGTACAGCTTCCCGAGTTTCTCTTCTTCGCGAAAGTCGCTCATTCTCGTGCCAGCTCATCCTCGAGCAACTGCTTTTGATGAAGATCGGCGTAGTAACCGCCCAGGGCGAGAAGTTGTTCGTGCGTCCCGCGCTCGGTGATGCGGCCCCCGCGCAAAACGATGATTTGATCCGCGTCCTTGACAGTCGAGACGCGGTGGGCTACCAGGATCGTGGTGCGCCCGCGAATTACGGTACGCAGGCCCCGCAGTATTCGCTCCTCGGTTTCGGTGTCGACGCTTGAAAGGGAATCATCCAGGATCAGAACACGGGGATTGCGGGCGATCGCGCGTGCAATCGAAGTGCGCTGCTTCTGCCCGCCCGATAGAGTGATGCCGCGTTCCCCTACCATCGTGGCGTAGCGCTGAGGGAAGCCGTTAATGTCACCGGAAATACAGGCAACATCGGCGGCGGCGGAAATGACATCTTCGGTCGATTCCTCCAGACCGAAGGCGATATTTTCCCCCAAGGTTTCGCTGAACAGAAACGTATCCTGGGGCACGTAGCCGATCGCCCGGCGAACGTCGTCAATGGGGTAGTCGCGAATCGAGCGCCCGTCGATCAGCAGCGTTCCACTGGGCGCGTCCCAGAGGCGCGCAATCAGGGTGGCCAGAGTGGATTTCCCGCTTCCTGTGGGTCCGATAATCGCAACCGTGGTGCCAGCAGGGATGTGCAGATTGATGTCGTCGAGAACGACGGGTCCCGGAAGTCCCCCGGGGCCGGTCGGGTAGGCAAACGTGAGGTGCCGAAACTCGATATCTCCGCGGATCAGGGGCTCGGGCTTTGGCCGGCCCCCGTTGTCCTCGGCCGTGTTCGTGACGCCCGGTGCTTCGATGAGATTCGGCTCAGCCTTCATGATGTGGCCCAGCCGGCCCATCGAAGCCGCGCCTCGCTGAAAGATATTCGTTACCCAGCCGAGAGCGATAATCGGAAATACAAGAATCATCAGGAACGTAAAGAACGACCAGAGCGTGCCGAGCGAGACGTTCTGATCGATCACCAGTACGCCGCCCTTGCCGAGCAATATAACGAAGCTGATCCCGATCAGCGCTGTCAGCGCCGGGAAGAACAGGCTCCAGGAGCTGATCAGCTGGATATTGCGGTCGACATAGTCCCGATTGGCCTGATCAAAGAGCGCGATTTCGGATTTTTCCTGGGCGTAGGCGCGAATTACACGAACGCCGGTCAAGTTCTCCTGAGCGCGGGTGGAAAGCAGGCCCAGTGCTGCCTGTATCCGCTCGGAAAGGCGGTGAATGATTCGTCCGAAATAGTAGACCGCGAAGACCACAAACGGGACGGGCAACAGAACCCAGGCTGTCAGCCCCGGCGACAGTTTCAACATGAAAAAGAGCGAAACAACGGAGGTCGCGACCGTCGTCGCGGTGTACATGATGCCCGGCCCGAGGACCATGCGGACTGAGTTCAGGTCATTGGTCGCGCGGGACATCAAGTCGCCCGTGCGATTTCGGACATAGAACTCGGGGTCCAGTCGAACCAGCTTGTGCAGCAGATCATTCCGGAGGTCGAATTCGATCTCCCGCGAGACGCCGATCAGGATCCACCGCGTCCAGAATGAAAACGTGCCTTTCACGAGCATGGCAGCGACGATGGCGACGCAATAGATCGCAAGAGCGTGAGTACTGAGCGGGGCGTAGTATTTGAGCAGCGGCCACAGGATACGCCGCGCCGATCCGCTTAACGTGCTGAGGGGACGAGGGAGCCCGCTGAGCGAGTCGGTGATAATGCCTTGAAGCAATTGTGGCAGCGCGCCGACGATGCCCATCAGCATGTCGAGAATCAGGCCGAGCGCGACCATACCCTTGTAACGCGCGACGTACGGGAGCAACGGCTTCAGGTTTTGCCATCCCGAGGCGGGCTTAGGCGCGGGCCGGGCGGCGGTTGCCGGAACTGGCTGTGCGATAGCGCTCATCGGCGAGTATTGGACGCAGCGGGCGCGCTATGGGCTTTTCTTGCGGCCGCACGTCGACAGTTAGCCTGCATTCCCTGTGGCACCCTCTGGGCCGCTCGAATTCCGATTGTATAATGTAGATTCTAGCGTTTTGATTCCATTCGCGGAAGAGCTGTTCTGAATCTGTTCCCGGTTAGCGAGCGGCCACAATCTCATCGAGCCGCGCTTCGAAATTCTCTTCGCCCTCCGACCAGAGGCGCAACTGGGCGACCGGCAATGCGTTTTCAATTCGGCGTACCCAATCAAAAAGTTTCCGGATGTTTTCACGCGTCTTTTGCTGATATTTCTCAAGGTTTTCCGGCCACGCCATTGCTTCCAGGAAGCGCACCTCTTCCGGGCCCTCGGGCGGGGTCCTGGGGCCGGGCCGGATGCCGAGCAAGCCGGCGTGACCCGTGTAAAGATGCTCGAAACCGAGATTTACCTCGAAGTGGCCGCTTTCGCGCCAAAAGCCGCCGTCGTAGTCTTCACCCCGACAAAGGATTTCAAGCCGCTGAGGCTCGATTTTTGATTTCCCGTTGAGCGCGTCAAAAACCGAAAGATCCCAATCGCAGCCGACTTCATAGGAACAATCACTGTGAACCTGATCGCGCGCGATTTCGATAATCCCGGCTGAATCGAGCGGCACAGCGCGCAGGTCCTGCTCCAGAATCGGAGACTCGGTTGCATCGACTGCGCGGATGGCAAGGTAGGTGAACCCCGGACGGGTTGCCGAGACGGGAACTGTTTCAAGGAAAGCGCCCAAACGCTCCAGAATCGACTCTTCCGGAAAATCTTTGCACCAGACGCTCAGATAGGAATGATTCGCCATACCGGACATTATACCGGGCTGGCGGCCGAAATTCGAAACCGGGACCCGCGCTCGGCCTCTGCCAGATTCTAACGGCCAATGCGGGTGCTTCGCGGTATGGCCCATCAAAGCGAGCCGGCTTATCGTTCGCATTGAATTAACGCACAGGCAACAAGAGACCCATCGGAGATCCGGACCGGAATTGCAACTGGAGGAATGACATGAGAGACGTTAGATCGCCACAGGCATTTGTCGGGTTCGCAGTTGGCATCGCGATTGGAGCGGCCCTGGGAGTCCTGTTCGCTCCAAAGTCCGGCGAAGAGGTTCGGGAGTATATCGGCTCAGGCGCCAGGGACGCTTTCGACGACGTGGTCGCTACCACCAGAAAGTACAAAACGCGCGCCACGGAAACCGTAAATGACGCAGCCGAGCGCGTGATGGACGCCACGAATGCAGCGAAGCAGGCTTACAGCACCGCGAAAGGCACCTAAGAAACCAGGTAGGAGATAAGACGCTCTCGCAGTTGAAATCAGACCACAGTCGTAGACCATCCACGGGAGGATAGAATGAAATCGCAATCGCAGAGGCGGGCCGGCAGCACGGAAAGCGACACCCTGGTAACCGTCGCACGAACGATCGGTTCGGCGTTGGGCACGATAGCGGCCAAGATGCACAAAGTGCCAAAGACGGCACCACGAAGACGGAAGCGATTGAAGGTCCGCGTGCGCGCGTCGCGGCGACTACGGACGGTGTCGGGAAGAAAGACACGCTCGAAGCGCCGAAGGTAAACTGAGCCCCTGGCCCTGAGCGCAGCGGCACGAGGCGAAGCGACGGTTCCGCGGCTCAGGGTGCGACCTGATCGAGAAGCCAGCCTGTCAAGATTTGGGGTATTGGCTTTCGGGGAGCAACAGACTTGCGGGTGAAATGGCGAAGGTGATAGGCGAACGGGATCTAGAGTTTCGCGGCGGGAGATTCGTTGTCGTCGTTGTCTTCGGTGCTGATGTTCTCTGAAATTCCCATCAGGCGCTCTTTGAGAGTGTCGCCCATTCCAGCCAGAACTCCGGCAATGCTCTCTCGCATGCGCTTTTCGGCTGCCTTCGCGAGCGTGTCGAGAACTGTTTGCGAATGCTGCCCGAGCGTGGTGGCGGAGGCGAGCAGCCAGGAGTTCGAGGCGTTCTCGAGCCGAGTTTTGTATTGCT